>Ga0209091_10004654_pt1 | contig 10626 bp, 5 predicted proteins | sample ArcticOcean_MG_C_6_FD_187438 | JGI IMG/M metagenome (GOLD analysis project Ga0209091, IMG submission 187438) | Marine microbial communities from western Arctic Ocean - ArcticOcean_MG_CB8_128 (SPAdes) (version 2) | ecosystem: Environmental > Aquatic > Marine > Oceanic | place: Arctic Ocean... | reverse complement strand
ACAATCTAAATCCTTTTAGTTTTGTTAAGTTTCCGTTCTCAGTTAAGCAGGAAATTTCGTTTGGATATGAAGATAATTTTATGAGGTTTTCTGATTTAGAAATGGAGTCTTATAATTTTGAATCTAATACAGATAATGATTATTTAGGTGATTCTAAATACTATGATTCTGCAATTATTTCTCCTTCGATTCAAATATTGCTGAAACCTAAATTAATTAAAAATAAAACAAATTTTACTTTCAAAATTAAGTATAACGAATATACTAGTTCTAATAAAAAGTCTTATCTTTTTTTATCAGCCCGTTCTGAAGTTAAATTAGCATCATATTCTTGGTTAAAATTTTCATATAGTTTAGTTCCTAGATATTATTTGCGAACTTTTATTGATAGGGACTTAACTCCGTTAAATTATTTTTTATGTGATTTTTCAAATGAAAATATCTACTTATCAATATCTTATCCCTTTTTATTTAAGAAAACATGGCTAGAAATAAAAGCTACTTTAAATAATCAGTTTTATAATGAAAATTTTACAGAGTATGATACACAAGTGTATGGTTTTGAAAGTTATCTAAAATCTAATTTGTTCAAAAGATATTTTTTATCTTTAGGGTTTTTATATGCTGATGCAAATAATTTAGCATATGATATAAATAACCAAACAATAGGAACCAGAATGGATCGTTCTTACTTAAAATATGGACTATTTTTGCAAGCTAAAAAGACACTTAAGAATACTTTTATTTCTTCTATATCTTTTAAGTTTAAAGCTAATAATAGATTTTATGATTTGAATTCTTGGTATTATGAAGCAGATAATTGGAAAAATTATTTTGAAAAAGATATTACAATTGATTTAACAAAAAAAATTAATAGAAAAGCTATAGTTCAATTATCTTATAAGTATTTTAAAAGAGATGTAAAATCTTCACAATCAAATGAAATAATTTGGGTAGAAGATTATAAAGTTTATGATAGGAATGAGTTCTGGTTAAGATTTATTTTCAATTTTTCAAAAAAGTAAATGGAGTTTAAATGAGATTACTTATATGTATTACTGCAATAACCCTTTTTTCTTGTACTAAGCCTACAAATTCTATTTCAAATAAAGATATTGAGTTTAAAGCCTATGTAGATACATATGGTGAGGCTCTTGATGTTGGCATAACAGAGCAAAGTTTAATTGTTGCAGCAAATTATCAAGGTTATATAGTGTATGATATTAACAGAAATAATCAAGGAGATATAATAGCTATTGACTCTATTTTTAATGCTATTGATATGGCTTCAGATATGGGTGATAATAGAGCTCAAGACATAACTGTTTCTCAAAATCACGAATTAGCCTTTATAACTGATAGATATGATAGGATTTGGTTATATAAACTAAATGAAACGGCTGATCAGTATGTTGATAACTATTTACAAGATTGTTATGGTGGTACTTGGTTAAGTACAGCAATTGATGACAGAGAAGATCACATAAATGTATTTTCTTTAGTACAGCATGTTTCATCAGAAGATGAAGAAGGGGGTTCAGTTGGAGATTTTGATGCCTATTCAACTTCAATTGTTTGGAAAAGGTTAACAAATGTTAATTCAACTGATATTCTTCCTGAACTTGATTCTTCGCCTAGCTGCGAGTTTACATATAATTTTAATATTTTACCTAGAACAATAGATTTTAATAATGGTATATTAGCAATTTCTTATGGAGAATTAGGTGTCAAAATTTTAAAGCAAACTGAAAATTCTATATGCTTAGATGATGATAATGTGATGCTAGATAATTTTATACCTACAGGAGATATTGCTGCAGATAAAACCATCTGTGAACAAGAGTATGATGAAAATTACAATCCAGGTTTAAGTGGCAACTATGAACCCTTTGGTGGATTCTATCCGTATGTATACTCATCTTTTGATTTGCCTGGAGAAGTAGATGCTTTATTAGTAAGAGATTCAATCATTTTTGCAGGTCTTACAACAAGCAATGGTTGTTACATGTCTTTACTTGGAACTAATGGGGTAATTAGTGATAAATTATCCTTTGCTCAAGGGTACTCAATTAATAACTTAAGCGAAGATAATAATATTTTAGCTTTATCTGCAGGTCATGATGGTGTTTTAGTATATAAAAGAGATGGAATTAGTTTAAATTATATAGGTCAGATTAGTACACCTTATAGTAATAATGTTAAAGTTGATGGAAATAATGTAATAATTTCGACAGAAGATGGATTATATATATATTTAATAAAATAATTTTTTAGGAGATTTGAATATGAGTTATAAAAGGAATATATTATTTTTAATAGCAGTTAGTTTTTTAAGTGCTCAATTTGACTGGATCAACGATGGGGCTCCAATTAGACAAGGCCAGCATATAGAATGGCAGAGAACAGCGGATAAAGGCGCTGACGGTGAAATTATTTTTGGATGGTCTGATACTCGGGAAGGAATGAGAGATGTTTATGTTCAGAAAGTGGACGCTGAAGGTAATAAGGTGTGGGGAGAAAATGGTTTGCCTGTTGCTCAAGCTTTTGGTCGTCAGGAAGACCCTTTATTGGTAAGTGATGGTGCAGGTGGAGCATTTATAATATGGATTGATTACAGATCAGAACCTGATACAAAAGGTGATGTTTATGCTCAACATATATTGTCAGATGGAAGCTTGGTTTGGAGTATTGAAGGACAGCCAATTGTAGTTAAAGATGGTGCGCAAAGAAATCCTAATATGTGTATGGATGGTAATGGAGGTGTGTTTATTATATGGAAAGATTTTACAGTTGGACAATACGAACATGTTTATGCGACCCATATTAATTCTAATAATGAAATTATAGCAGCAGGAACAGGTATACCCATTATAACTAATAACTCACATCATTCTGGTATAAGTTTAGAAACTGCTGGAAATGGAGAAGCAGCTATGGTTTGGGTTGATGATAGAAGTGAAACATTAGATATTTACGGTCAGAGAATTGCAGCAGATCATACAAATGGAAGCATAACTACATTATGGAGCACTGAGGAAGAAGGTGGTGCGGTTATATGTGATGCTTCAGGTGACCAAAATTATGCTAAAATAACTTATGCTAAAGATTGTTGTGATGATGAGGGCGTTACTGTTGCTACTTGGCAAGATGATAGAAACGGAAATTTTGATATATATATGCAATATTTATTAGCAGATGGGACATCTTATTTTGAAGATTATCAGCAAGGTTTACCATTAACCTCACTACCCTCATCTTCTACTAAGCCAAGGGTTAAAGCTGATGAATCTGGGGCTTATATCGCTTGGTTTGATGATAGAAATAATAATAGTGATATTTATGCTCAGAAAGTAGTCTTTTCACAAGCTTCGCCAATAGTTTGGGTAGAAGAAGGTTTAGATATTTGTACAAACAATGAATCACAAACAGGTGTAAGGTTATCTGTTGATGGCCAAGGAGGTGTTTATTTTGTATGGCAAGACGATAGAAATGGTGGCGATGAGGCTGATGTGTACTTGCAGCAAATTAGTACTGAAAATATAAAGGTTTATAGCGAAAATGGTTTTGTTATATCAAATGCAAACTTAATACAAAAAAGTCCTGTAGTTAGAAATACCGCTAATGGTTCTGCTTTTATAGTTTGGGAAGATGGTAGAGAGGGAAGCGGTTCAATTTTTATGCAGTATTTATCTCAATCTGGTGAGATTATTGAATCCAATGGTAAAGAGATGTATTATGGTGTAGATGGAAAGAGTGAAAACATTAAATCTGAAAAAATTGATAGTGATGAAATCCTTTTGTATTGGGAAGATCACGAAAAAGGAGTTAATTCCACATTTAATTTTGCTAAAAAAATAACTAAAGACTTTGGTTTATCTTACGATAATGCAATAAATACAGAAAATAAAATTTTAAGTGAAAACTCAGCTCAATTAAATGCTGAAATTAGAAAGGTTGATGATAAATTGTTTTTAGGTTTTCTACAGGACAATTATCAAGCTCAAGTAGACCCTTTTGAAGGATATTCTCAATATTTTCAAATATTAGACTTACCTAATTTAAATTTAGTTGGGGATCCAAATGGTACTTGGTTAAACCCTAGTAGTTTTTGGCAATATTCTTTTGTTAGTGAATTTGGTAGAGATCTAGATTTATCTATTAATGATGATAATGAAGTATTTTATTTTACATCATTAAGTGAATTTTTTGCTGGACCAGATATTTATCTTAGAAAGATTGATATGGGTGGTAATATTTATTGGGAGGCACCAATAAATTTAACAAATGAGCCAAGCTATGATAATTTTGTTAAAAAAGCTTTTAATAACCCTGAACAAGGAAGTTTCTTAGTATATAATCAACAAGGTTCAGAAAATTTAGGATTTGTTTTATCTGTTGATCAAGACGCGAACATTATAAGCGGTTTTCCTAAGCGAATTTCTGACTATAATAGCGATCAATTTGTTGAAGATGCAATAAAGACTGACCAAGGTATATTTATTGTATGGAAGGATAATAGAAGTGAAGATGGTACTGATATATATGGACAATTATTTGATTATTCTGGAAACAAGTTATCTGAAAATGATATAGTTATTGCTGCTTATCCGAATGATCAAAGTAATGCTATTATTACAAAAGGAAATGATGATAGTGCATTAGTGTGTTGGGAAGATTACAGTAATGGTATAGATTATGACTTATATTGTAATACTATAGATTTAAATACTTTAGAAGTCAATCTGTCTGAAGACGATTCACCTTTATACGCTATTGGTACAGGCCAGGGTGATCAAAACAACGCATTTGCTTATACTGCTTTAAATGGTGATTTCATGCTTGTCTGGGAAGATTCTAGGAATAATGATGAAGAAAACTTACAAATACATACTGACATCTATTATCAGCAAATATCAGAAAGTAATTTAATGTATGGTGAAGTAGGTGTGCCTGTTTGTGAATCTTATCATATTCAAACTGAGCCAAAAATTGCTTTATACTCTAATGATGATAGTCAACAATCATATTTAATATATTGGAGCGATTTAAGAAGTACAGGTAAAGATTTATTATATAATATTTATGGTCAGTCAATAACCCACGATTTTACATTAGATAATAATGTAAGTTTGATTGATGAGTTTAAGATTAATGATATTTATCCTAATCCATTCAATCCAAATGTAAATATTAATTTTAATTTACCATTTTCTAGCTATGTATCTATTAATATTTATGATTTAAATGGACGGATTGTAGATGTTCTATATAACTCTAACTTAAATTATGGTGAACATAATTTCGTATGGAATGCTAATAACTTTTCAAGTGGTATATATTTATTAAATATTAATGCTGGCAAAAAGTCAATTACCACTAAGATATCATTACTAAAATAATGTATTTATGTATAATTATATTAATTTCTTGTTTATTTCCTCTTTCTGAAAGATATCATACTTTTTATGAGATTCAAGATAAGTTAGTAGAATGGGATAGCGAATTTTCCAGCAATGAAAACCCATGGCCTCAGTACCCGGATAGTGGAATTATATATCAATTATATGAAATAGGTGCATCAACAAACGATAGTTTGCCTATTTATGCAGCAAAACTATCATATAATGCTGATCAAGAAAATGATAAGGCAAAAGTTTTAATTTTAGGCCAGTGTCATGCAGAAGAAATATATGGAGTAGAGATAGCTATGGAACTTATAGATTGGTTACTTCATCCAAACGCTAACTACCCAGTAGGATATTCAGATAGGCAATTAGCTTTGCAAAATACAGAAATATGGGTAGTGCCTACATATAATCCAGAAGGTCTTCTTACAGTACATGGTGACGAAATTCAAGGGGAGTGGATTCAGGATGAATACTTTAGAAAAAATAAGAACGATATAAATGCGAACCAAATATTTGACTATATTTCCGGACCTGGGAATGATTCCGATGGTGTTGATTTGAATAGAAACTATGATTTTAATTGGTTTTTTGGCGACGACGAGTACGAGCTAGATTATGGTTGTTCATCAAATCCGGGTTATATATCTAATTTTGACTATTATAGAGGGGGGAGTCCTTTTTCTGAAAATGAGGTTCAGGCAATAAGAGATTTAGCATTAGAAAAAAACTTTTTACTTTCAATAGCATATCATAGTTCAAGATCAGGATGTGTATCAGAAAAGGTTATTTACCCATGGTTGTGGACAGATGAAAAATCAAGTCCTGATTTTGTGTCTATTGATAAATTAGGTAGAGATATAGCTAGCTTTTTACCTACGCAAGATGGTATTACGACGTATCTTCCATCTGGGAGTATTTCACGTAGAGGTAATGCTCATGATTGGTTTTATAGTCAAACTGGCTGTATTCAGTATTTGATAGAAGTAGGAACTTCTTCAATACAAACGGATGATGTCGAAATTATTGAGAATACGATTGATAAAAACTTAGTAGGCGCATTTCATTTAATAAATAGAGCATCAGGAAACAATAGTGGGGCACTTGGTGCAGAAAAGCATCTTATAACCGGTATAGTTACAGACTTCATATCAGGTGAAATATTAGACTCTGAAATTAAAATACTGGAGATGGATGCGGGTATGATAGAGCCAAGAATGACAGACAGTTTTGGTCGATATAGAAGGCTTTTACATCCAGGAACATTCACTTTAGAAGTTTCTTCCAAAGGCTATGAAACTTATATAGAAGAAAATATAGTTCCAAGCTCATCTTCATTTGTTATTAGAGATGTGCAGTTAAGTCCATTAGAAGAATATCAGTTAACTTTTAATTTTTCTTACCCTGAATTTTATGATCAAAATAATAGTTTAAAACTATCTTATTCAGATAAATGGGGTAGGGTAGACTTAGATATACAGTCAGGTAGTACTATAAGTCTTTTTGAAGGATATTATGATATTGTTATAACGGATGGATTATCAAATTTTATAATGCCAGTAAGTGAGCAAGTTTATATTGGAGGTAATACAACTTTAGATTATAATCTGAATTGGTCTAAGGTTCTATATAGCGGTATAAAAGCAGATGATTGGTTAATTCAATCAGGGGATTGGTTTATAGATCAAAAAATTAAAACACAATCATCAGCGCTTTACTCAAATGATTATTATAGTGCTATACAATTAGATTCAAATTTATATGCAAATAATTCAATAGCTGCTATTTTAGATTTAAAATATGAATTAGAATGGGATAAAGATTTTTTTAATTTAGCATTTAGTTCTGTTGTTGATGATTTTTATGAAAGCTCATCTATATCTGGCCATAATTATAAATCAAACAATGAACTAATATTTTTAAGTTTATTTAATCAAGGCAATACATCTTTTGAATTATCTATGTCTACGGATGAAACTTTAAATTATAGAGGAGTGATAATTAATAGTCTTCAGATTTTAACAGACTCTGAAAATAATTGTGAATATGGTGACTTAAATCATGATGGCATTATAAATGTTAGTGATATAGTAAACATATTAGAATATGCTTTAAATTTAACAGAATCAAGTGGATATATAAGGTGTGTATCAGATATTAATACAGATGATATCATTAATATTCAAGATATAATTATTTTAGTTTTTACACTTTTAGGAGAATAAATTGACAAACAAATTTTATTTTATTTTATTTTTTATAGTTTCAATTTTGAGTGCTGATCAAGCGAAAGCTTTATTATCTCAAAAAGGTTTACATGATAGGCCTGTAGAATATGAAAGAGGCATATTTTTAATTGTTTTATCCAATCAATCACAAGAAAATTTTTTAACGTTATCAACAGGCGGAGATTTTTTAGAGTTTAAAAAAAGCCAAGGATATGATGTTGATGTTGTGTCTTTAGATCAATTAAATATAGATTCAAATAACGGATTAAAGGGTTATTTGCAGTCGTATAAGAATACAAATCCTTTGCTAGAGTATGTTTTATTGGTAGGTGATTGGAATGGGTCATATGCAGTCCCAACATTCACCATATCTTCCTATAATGAAGATCAGTTAGATGTTACAGATTATGCTTATACTTATATAAACGATGATGTGCGGAACCCTCGTTTTTTTATTGGAAGATGGCCAGTCAGGACGACTGCTGATTTGCTTAATTTAAAATCAAGAACAATTTCATATACTAGATTAGAAGAAGTTGAGGATGATACACATTTTGATAATGCATTAATAGTTGCTGGAAACTTTAAGGATGGTCAAGGTGTTCAGCCATGGCAATGGCCAGTTACGCCTGTCTGGACTTCAGTTTGGTTACAAGATAAACTTGTGGATTATGGGTATGAGAATGCAGACACAGTATTTTATCATGCTCAGAATTATGAAAATGGTGCATATAATCCCATGATAGCAAACACTTGGAACAATGGAGTTGGTGTTGTTAATTACAGGGGCTGGGGAGATGCTAACGGATGGCATAAACCTTATTTTCATAGAGAAGAAGTAGAAGAGCTATACAATGGATGGAAATTACCTGTAGTTTTAAGTTTTGTTTGTAATACTGGGGACTTTGGTAATGATTATTCTGGCGTTGGATTAGATAAATGTTTTGGTGAAACTTTAATTACTGCAGGAAGTGTTACAAACCCAAAAGGTGCTGTTGCTATGGTTGGCCCTTCAGATTTAGATACAGACACCAGATTTAATAATGTTATTTGTAGTGCTATGTGGGATGAGTTATTAGAGGGAAGGCATTCTGAATTAGCTCCTGCTTTGCATGCAGGTAAAGACTCTGTAAGAACTCAATTTGATAATTTGATTATTAACAACACAAATATTCCAAACTTTTATTACCATATATATGGAGTGCTAGGTGACCCAAGTATATCTTTACGAATGTCACAGCCAGATAACTTTGAATATACTATTAATCCTAATCTTAATGATTCTCACTTATCAATTCAAATATTTGATAATTCTGGACAACCTATAAGGGATGTTGTTGGCGCATTAATGTATGATGATAATTTAATTGGTAAAGATTTATCAACTCAAGATGGTTGGTTAGATATTGATTTTGATGGATCTACTGTACCTTTAAGCTCAGATATATATTTATACTTAAATCATCAAGATTTTTATCAAGAAAAAATTAGTCTAATATTTAATGCTGATAATCAAAATTCTTTTGAAGAGCATAGCTATATTGCTGAAGAAGAAATATTTGCTGATTACATATATGAAATTAATATGGATGATGGTTATGAATGGGTAGAGTTAGATCCAGATTTAGGAGGAAATGGTATAAATCTATGTTTAACCGATGATAGTGTGACCGATTTACCCTTAGAGTTTGATTTTAATTATTATGGTAATTCCTACAATTCTATGACAGTGTCCTCAAATGGCTGGGCATCGTTTGAAGATTGTGATATTCCTTATTTTTGGAATTTTTCAATTCCTTTTCCTTTAGGGCCTTCTGCAATGCTTGCTCCTTTTATGGATGATTTAGATGATAATGGCAAGGAACCTTTTAATGATTTAAATGGTAACTGTGTTCATGATGAAGGGGAGACTTTTGTTGACAGAAATGGTAATGAAGAGTGGGATTCAGGCGAAGATTTTGATGTTTACTATCTTTATGATTCTAATAATGGAAGACTTATTATACAGTGGAATAATATTTCAAATGGAGAAGATGATGAAATTTGTCCTGATTGTGTAAAAGAGACGTTTCAGTTAGTGTTGCTAGATCAAGATATTTATTCTAACGTTGTTAATCAAGGCGATATCATATTTTTATATAAAGAAATTCATGATATAGACGAAAATGGAAATTTTTCTACTATAGGCATAGAATCTCCTGATCAAAATTTTGGAACGCAGTTATTGTTTAGTGGAAATAGTCCAGATATCATTTCAATATTAAATGATGGCTATTCTATAAGGTTTTCGGCTGGTTCAAACCCATTAGAGGCAAATGAACTAAATCAACCAGAATTTAGTCTTTTAAAGACATATCCTAACCCTTTTAACCCATCATTGACAATTAATTATTCTCTAATTAATTCTAGTGATGTTAAAATTGATATTTATGATATCAAGGGTACGTTTATTGAAACAATTTTAAATAAGCGTTTATCAGCAGGCAGTTACGCAAACTTTTGGATTCCTAAAGGTTTGGCTAGTGGGTCTTATATAATTAATTTAAATATAAATGAAAAGTCCTACTCGAACAAAGTTATTCTTTTAAAGTAGCTATAAAATCATATAGCAGCTCGGGGGGTCTCGCAATAATAGCACTATTTTTACTTACTATTATAGGCCTCTCTAATATTTTTGGATTTTCCTCAATATACTTGAACATAAAATCTTTATCGTTTATTTTTTGATCATCAAAACCCTTAAGTAATGAATCTTTTATTCTTGTAAAATCTTTAGGCTCACAATTTAGCTTATTTGCAATTTCAACTAATTCATCTTTTGTTACTTTAATTTTCATATAATTAATAATTTTATAGTCGATATTTTTTTCATTTAAAATCAAAATTGATTTTCTACTTTTACTTCACATAGGGTTATGGTAAACTTTAATCATATTATCCTTATTAATTAATTAAATAATGTTAATACTAAAATATACTAAAAAATTAATTGT
>Ga0209091_10004652_pt1 | contig 10629 bp, 9 predicted proteins | sample ArcticOcean_MG_C_6_FD_187438 | JGI IMG/M metagenome (GOLD analysis project Ga0209091, IMG submission 187438) | Marine microbial communities from western Arctic Ocean - ArcticOcean_MG_CB8_128 (SPAdes) (version 2) | ecosystem: Environmental > Aquatic > Marine > Oceanic | place: Arctic Ocean... | reverse complement strand
TGGGCGACAGTTTGTTTGAAATTCCGGGAACTTATCCTCTTTTACCGGAGGAAGTGCAGCCGAGAATTAAGCTTGCCACAGATATACTGGAAGATATTGTTGGTCACAAAGTTGTTTCCTGGCGCTGCCCGAGACTTTTTGGAGGAACTCATGTCACAAACGCCCTGGAGGCCCTGGGTTATGAATGTGATGCCACTTACCCCATGTATTTTTACAATGAGCAGCTTTTCCCTTATCATCCCAGTCAAGAAAACTGGACGGAACAGGGGAGTTTAAATTTGATTGAAATTATCCAATTTGCTGACATGGGTATGGAATCAAAGGATGATTACGGTCGCGATAAAGACCAATGGCCACTCTACCGCACACAGTCTACTGAAGCTTTTATTCCGCACATTGAATCATTTATGAGTTATCTAGAAAAGAATGATCAGAGTCAAAAGCCCATTGTCTTATGCTTTTATTTTCATCCATGGGAGTTTTGGGAAATGCCTGAGGGCGTGATTCATTATGGAGAAGGTGGAGTAATGCCAGATCCGTTTCTGACCAAAGGCTGCGGTAAGTATTGCCTTAATCAGGTTGAACTGCTGATAGACTGGCTGAAGTCCAAAGAGGCCTCATTCCTTACGGCCGGCCAATGCGCCCGCAAATGGCATGAAATACTTGCCCTACAGGAAATCTAAAGAACTGTAAGGCAAACAAAAAATACACCTTAATTCAAAAGAGAAATTGTCCTTGAAGTGGAGACCACTTAAAAGTCCTGCCAATTAGTCGTTTATATTTCTTGTAATTATATCAATTAATTCGATTGATCTCTTTGGTATCGTGTGCTAGCTTGTATATCCGAAGAACAATGAAGTCTTAAAATTTAACCCATAAAATGCTTGACATAATTGACACACATCAGCATCTTTGGAATCTGGATCGTCTAAAATTACCCTGGGTGGAAGGGGTTCCGGCACTTAACCGTAGTTTTGAAATTTCGGATTATCTCAAAGCATCAGCAAGTTCCGGAATCAGACGAACTGTTTACATGGAGGTGGATGCACATCCGGATGACAAGCAGAAAGAGATTGACGACCTGACTCTGCATTGTCAGGCAGATTCGGATGTAATGCTTGGAATGGTCGTTTCAGCTGATCCATGTAAAGCAGGTTTTACTGAATTTCTGGATGCTAATTCCGGCAATCCCTTTATCAAAGGTGTGCGTCGGGTTCTTCACAATCCTGAAATACCACCGAAATACTGCCTCACTCCGGAATTTGTGAGGGGCATCCGTGAGTTGGGGAAGAGGAAACTGCTCTTCGACATCTGCATACGTCCTGCAGAACTCCATGATGCAGTAGAACTCTGCCGTCAGGTTCCGGAGACAACTATTGTACTGGACCATTGCGGGAATGCAGATCCCTACATTGTCAACGGGCAACGGAAAATCGACTCATCCAGTTCGGATACGACTTTTCTACACTCCAAAGAAAGTTGGCATAAAGGAATTTTCAAATTGGGAGAACTTGAAAACGTGTACTGCAAAATTTCTGGAATAGTGGCTCGTGCCGAAGCCGGATGGAATACAGACACTCTGGCCCCGACAGTCAATGCCTGCCTTGATGCCTTTGGTGAAGAGCGAGTGGTGTTTGGTGGTGATTGGCCGGTTTGTACTCTAGGGTCAAGCTTAGCCCAGTGGGTAGCGGCACTCAAGGAAATTATCGCCAAACGCCCTGCAGAAATGCAGGAAAAACTGTTTAGTTTAAACGCTGAACAACTCTACCAGCTGTAGAATATAGCCGCTAAGATCGCCAAGAAAAAAACTTAGTGTTCTTAGCGGCTAATACACTGATTCTTAAACCTGAAACATTGGAATTATTATGTTAAAAAATCTTGATCCTCTACTTAATCCAAACTTGCTTTACATCCTCCGTGCAATGGGACATGGCGACGTTCTGACCATCGTAGACAGCAATTTCCCAGCAGATTCAGTGGCTTCGACAACTGTTCATGGTGAAGTGATCCGGCTGGATGGCGCCGGAATTCCGGAAGTTGCCCGGGCAATTTTTTCGGTTTTTCCACTGGACAGTTTCATTGAAGCCCCTATTCAGTATATGCAGGTGGTTGGGGAACCGGAAACCATGCTTGAAGTACACAAAGATTTACATAAAATCGCTTTGGAAAATGCAGATCGAGAATGGAAAATGGATTCAGTAGAAAGGCATAGTTTTTACGAGCAATCCAGAAAAACTTATGCTGTGATAGCTACCGCAGAACGTCGACCATACGGTTGTTTCATGATCACAAAAGGTGTAATTGGACCGGATGGGAAAGTAATGTAGAGAAAATATATTCAACCAGCTTCAAATAAAAGTAATACATGGACTTGGGACTGAGAGACAAAATTGTACTTGTTACAGGGGGTGCAAAGGGAATCGGTGCAGCAACCGTAAAAGCATTTTTGGCAGAAGACTGCAAAGTAGTTATAGTTGATCGTGACACAGAAGCCGGACCTGTTTTGGCTAAATCTTCAGGCTCAAAAGCTAGTTTTGTTGAAGCCGACCTTACAAATCTAAAATCCTGTAAACAAGCTGTTGAACAAACCGTTTCGTGGTTCGGAGGACTGGACGTGCTGGTTAACAATGCCGGATTCAATGACGGTCTGGGACTTGAAACTTCTCCAGAAGATTTTATGACTTCTGTTAAAAACAATCTTCTCCATGTGTATGCAATGACGCACTACGCATTGCCGCAAATCCGAAAAGGACCGGGATGTATTCTTAATCTCGGCTCTAAAGTTTCTGTTACGGGACAAGGCAAGACTTCAGCTTATGCCGCCGCAAAGGGGGCAATCAGCGCACTCACCCGCGAATGGGCGGTAGCTTTGGCCCCGGAGAAAGTTAGAGTCAATTGTGTTATTCCAGCTGAATGCATCACAGATCAATACGAGCAGTTTTTCCAAACACAAACTAATCCGGAAGCTGCCAAAAAAGCCATCGCTGATATTGTACCGTTTGAACAAAGACTAACGACCCCTGAAGAAATTGCGCAAACTATTGTCTTTCTTGCTTCCGACCGTTCTTCCCATACAACCGGACAGCTCATCTTTGTCGATGGAGGCTATACTCATTTTGACAGGGCAGTGGGACATGACCACAATAAATGGTAAGAATTAAATGAGTAAAAAATATTTGCTGGGAGTGGATGGAGGTACAGAAGGACTCCGTGCCGGAATATTTGATATTTCCGGAACACCGCTCGCTTGTACCTCCACAACTTATACAACTCAGTTTCCTGCTCCGAGCTGGGCCGAACAAGACCCCAAAGACTGGTGGGATGCTCTCGGCAAGTCAGTCAGGAAAGCGATTCGGGATTCCGGAATAAGTGTTAATCAGATCGCGGCAATGGCTGTGGACACTACTTGTTGCAGCGTGGTGGCCCTCGACGGTTCTGGGACTCCAGTGCGTCCAGCACTGATTTGGATGGATGTCCGCAGTGCAGAGCAAGCCGAGCAAATGGTCGAAACGGGAGATGATGCCTTACGCATCAATAGTAATGGCTGCGGTCCTGTTTCGTCAGAGTGGATGATTCCCAAGGCTCTCTGGATAAAACAGAATGAACCAGAAATATTTGAGCGTGCTGTAACCATTTGTGAATATCAGGATTACATCAATCTCCATCTTACGGGGCGTTTAATTAGCAGTATAAACAATGTTTCCACTCGCTGGCATTGTGATTATACCGGTGATGGGGTTCCAAAATCGTTATTGAAAAAACTTGATTTAGGAGAACTTGCCGAAAAATGGCCCCAGGAGGTGCTCCGACTCGGAGAATTGGTTGGAGGCCTTACTCCAAGAGCAGCAGAACACCTTGGCTTAACTCCTGATTTGCCTGTTGTCCAAGGTGGTGCTGACGCACAAATCGGTATGATCGGTCTTGGTGTCGTCAAACCAGGAAACCTTGCGCTCATTACCGGTTCTTCTCATCTTCATCTGGGATTGAGTGAAAAACCATTTCACGGAACAGGTATTTGGGGTACTTATGCAGATGCGCTTTTACCCGGACTGCACACTGTAGAAGGCGGTCAAACTTCAACCGGTTCTGTAATTAACTGGCTCAAAAATTTGTTTGGGGAGTCCGATTATGAAGCGCTTAACCGTGATGCTTCGAAACTTACTCCAGGGTCAGAGAACTTAATTGTTCAGGATCATTTTCAAGGAAATAGAACACCACATACAGATCCAAAGTCGCGTGGGGCTTTCCATGGTTTAACTCTCAAACATGGTAGAGAACATCTTTTTAGGGCAGCGATTGAAGGGGTAGCTTTTGGTAGCGAACTGATTTTGGAATCCATGCGTAGTAACGGCTTTTTCCCCGAGAGCATTGTCGTTTCCGGAGGAGCAACACGTTCCGAATTGTGGCTTCAAATCCATTCCGATGTTTCAAACATGCCATTGACCCTCACCAAAAATCCTGTTGCACCTTTGCTGGGATGTGCTATCCTTTGCGCAGTTGGAGCAGGAATATACGAAGACATTCCTACAGCAGTTGAACAAATGGTACAAATTGATCGTGTGATTGAGCCAAACTCCCAGGTGCACGCTGAATACCAACCGTTTTATGAAGCATACAAAGCAAGTTATGTAGGCTTGAAAAACATCCGAAATAATTTGGAAAACTAAATGTCTGAAAAAATTATACAATTCGGCCGTAAAACTGTGGTAGCCATGGTGCATATTCCGGCCTTACCTGGTTCTCCGGATTATGATGCATCCTCCGGAATGACGAAAATTATCGCTTCCGTAATCGCCGATCTTGAAGCGCTCCAATCAGGTGGAGTAGATGCAGTAATGTTTGGCAACGAGTTCGATCGTCCGTATGTACTCAAGGCCCCACCTGAAGGATTGGCAGCACTTGCCTCAGTTATAGGGCAGGTTAAATCAATTATAAAGGTTCCATTCGGCGTGAATTACCTGTGGGATCCAGTAGCTACAGTGGCTTTAGCAGTTGCGACCGAAGCCAGTTTTGCACGTGAAATATTCACGGGTGTTTATGCCTCTGACATGGGACTTTGGGCACCGGACTGTGCCGGGGCTGCACGTTTGCGGGCCTCACAAGGACGTTCCGATTTACAAATGCTTTTCAATATCAATGCGGAATTTGCTACCTCACTTGATACCAGGCCTTTAGCCGTCAAGGCCAAAAGCGCGGTATTTTCCTCAAAGGCCGATGTGATTTGTGTTTCCGGGCCAATGACCGGAATGGGCGTAAATCAAACAGAGTTGAGAGAAGTCCGTGAGGCCCTTCCGGACACACCTTTATTAGCCAATACCGGAGTAACCATCGACACTGTTGCCGAAATTTTTTCGCTCACCGACGGGTGCGTCATCGGCTCGCACCTCAAACATAACGGCGATACTTGGAGTGCTGTTGATCCGGAGCGAGTCCGGAAATTTATGGATAAAGTTGAAACTTTACACTGATTTTTAAATACCGTTTTTATGCTTGATTCTCGCTGGGAACAACTGGCTGATATCCTGGTTAATTACTCGACCACGACCCGGAGGGGCGACCGAGTCTTGATCACTATGATGGAAACAGATACTTGGCCATTAGCGCGTGCAGTTCATGCTGCGGCTGTTAAGGTTGGTGCTCATCCGCATATTGAATTTCAGTCCACTCTGCTGCAACGGGATCTAATGCTGGAAGGAGATCCAAACCTATTTGACAATGAACATGAGCTTCAAAGAAGGGGGATGGAGTGGGCAGACGTATACATAGGACTTCGAGGTGCGAGTAATCCACATGAACTGAATGGTATAGCAGCAGAACGTATAACAGCCTTCCGGCGAGCATTGGGGAAAATTTCTGCCTTACGAACAGAAAAAACTCGCTGGGTTCTAGTTAGAGTTCCTAATGCATCTTTTGCTCAACAGGCCGGATTTAGTACGGACGAAATGATGGAGTTCTTCTTCAATGCAACGTTGCTCGACTGGCAAGAAGAAAGTAAGCGTTACGAAGTCATCCGGGAAAAGATGCAAACAACTGAAAAAATCCGGATTGTCGGCAATGGTACCGACCTGAGCTTAAACACGACAGGAAGAACCTACCAGATTGACGACGGCCACATCAACATGCCTGGAGGTGAAGTTTATACTGCTCCGACCGATGACAGTGCTGAAGGAAGTATTTCTTTCGAATTTCCTGCAGTTTTTGCCGGACAGTTTATCGAAGGTATCCGCTTACACTTCTCAAAAGGTGTAGTGGTCGAAGCAACTGCCGATAAGAACCAGAAACTGCTTTTGGAATTAATTGGGATGGACGCTGGTGCCAAGAGAATAGGCGAGTTTGGTGTGGGTACAAACTACAGCATCAGCAGGTACTGTTACGATTTGCTCTTTGATGAAAAGATAGGTGGTACAGTTCACATTGCTCTTGGAAGAGCATATCCTGAATGTGGCGGAATCAACAAATCTGCTTTACACTGGGACTTGATCAAAGATCTGCGTGAAGAAGGTGCGCTTTATCTGGACGGGGAAAAAACCATTGAAAAAGGTCAGTTTTTGATATAGCGTGGTACACAATTAATTTTATACTTAAGAGAAAACTAAAACTTTAAGCCTTTAACAGCCGGGTTGTCCGGTTGTTATCCAATCGCATTGCGATTGGATTTACACTTCTACGCATAGCGCAGAAGTGGTTTTGAGCAAACATTTGTGTCATTTTTTGCCTTCTGCAAAATGTACTGTCCGATACTGCAAATGATTGTTAATTTCAATTTAATAGGAGAAAAATGAAAAGCAAGAAAAAAATAAACCGTCGTCAGTTTGTGAAAGACGCCTCTACAGCTGTAGCAGGAGCAGGAATATTGGCTGCTGGTTCAGGTGCAGGACTTGGTCTCTTACCCAAGAGTGCCTCGGCTGCAAACGTCAGGAGAGACATCCTGAGAATACCCGGAGTAGGTAAAGGGTCACCGACGGATTCAGACTGGCAGAAAGTCGGTGCACTGTGCCTTAACCCGACAAAAGCAAGAGTTTCAAAGGGCGAATTTGACGGCGTCGAATTAACATTCATGGGACTCAATAACCAGAATTTGCACAATTTCCTATTCAGAGGATTTCTGAAACCCTGGGAGAAGTATACTGGTGCAAAAATAAAATGGATTGATCTAGCGCAGGCAGATTACAATGCACGTCTGCAACAATCCATTGCAACTAAAACGGTGGACTTTGATATTTTAGAAATGGGGGCGCCTTTCGAAGGCGATGTCTGTGGTAAAGGGCTTGCCTCTGAAATGCCTGAATGGGTCAAAGAGCAAATAGAAATGGATGATTATGTCAATTATCTGAAAGCTCCCGTTGGTACATGGAATGGAAAAACCTATCGGATTTCGATTGACGGCGATTGCCACAATTTCAACTACCGATCAGATTATTTCAAGGATGCAGGATTCGCTTCTGCCTGGAAAGCCGAAGGGCACAAGGGTGCCTGGGGCGTACCAAAAACATGGCAGCAAGTTCAGGAAGTCAGTAAATTCCTCAAAGGCAAAAAAGACCCGACTTTCGGGGGAGATGCTGTCGGTTATCTTGATCCATGCAAGGGCTGGGGTGGTTTTGGTTTCTACTTCCTGGCTAGTCGTGCTACGGCCTATGCCAAGCATCCCAATGATCCTGCATGGTTGTTTGATGCAGATACGATGAAACCACGTATTAATAATCCAGCATGGGTAAGAGCAATTCAGGATGTAATTGATGTTCTGCCTTCCCAACCTGCAAACCAACTGAATGCTGACCCAGGCACAACCGCTTTTCAGCAGTTTCTTGCTGGAACAGGCTCGATGCTTTCCTGGTGGGGTGATGTAGGTTCCATGGCAAAAACCAGTGACGGGTCTGTCGTTGGTGACGTTGTTGGTTTCGACATACTGCCAGGATCTGACGATGTCTATAATTCAAAAAAAGGCAGATGGGATACGCTGCCCGGTGGACCCAACTATGCTCCAAATATGGCCTATATTGGCTGGGGAGTGTATGTCATGGCTCGCGTTGATAGTAACTCAAAAAAGCGTAAAGCCGCCTGGAGTGCCGCTGCTCATCTTGGAGGGAAAGATCTCTCTCTTTGGGCTTCTGCATATCCGTCAGGTTTTCAGCCCTATCGAAACAGTCACTTCAATATTGATGAGTGGGTTAATGCAGGATATGATAGAGCATTTATCACGTCTTATTTGGATTCAGAGTCCAACTCCTACAACCATCCAAATGCAGCGATTGAGCCTCGAATTCCGGGGATTTTTCAGTACTACAGTGTTGCCGAAGATGAGTTGTCAAAAATTTATGCTGGTAAGTATGATGTCCAGACCGGAGCAAATAACATTGCGGCGGCCTGGGAGAAACTTACTGACCAAATTGGCAGGAAAAAGCAACTTGCGCTCTACCGTGCCTCACTTGGTTTGTAGTTAGATCATGCGATAACAGGTAATGGTTTGACCGGTGGTTCAAAGTAAAAATCGCCGGTCTTTCCTGCTTCCCTTATTTCTTCAGCAAATTATAAAAGCTGAGTACAGCTCAGCATTCTTATTCACAAATACTCATCAGTATTTGCTTGCAAACTTTAAGATGACCACCACTTACATCATTACAGATAACGTTCCTGCTCAACAGAAAACTCTGGGACGGGTAATTATTTTCATTGCAACTATTCTACTAGTCGCATTGTTCCTGATTCAGATTTTACACAAGACTAATACCATTACTTTAGGCTTTGAGAACTGGCGTCCTACCCTTTATGCATATCTTCTTTGGTCTATAGCCCTCTGCTGGGGGATACTCCTCATCAAAGGAGATCGTGGTCAACGTGCACTTTTTGTACTGCCAGCCTTTCTTTTCACGATTGCAATGGTGATTTTCCCGCTGATTTTCAGCGTTTACATTTCTCTACACGATTGGAACTTGAGTGCCTTTGAAGGTCAAAAATTCAATGGACTGGATAACTTCCGGGCTCTTCTCGTAGATGAATATTATTGGAATTCCATGTTAAACATGGTCTATTATTTGGTTGCAATCCTATTTGAGTACGCCATTGCTTTTGGACTGGCACTGTTGCTCAACTCACAAATCGTGGCCAGAAAATTCTTTCGGGTGGTGTTTCTCATGCCTTTGATGCTCAGCCCTGTTGCAGTGAGTTGGATGCTCGGAAAATCATTGATGGAATATCGTTTTGGCCCAGCGGCAAATCTCGCACGTCACTTGGGTTGGGAAAGCCCGGCTTTCTTTTCGTCTCCGGAAATTGCGCGTTTTAGCATTATGGTTTTAGATGCCTGGACTTTCATTCCGTTTATGATGATTATGCTACTTGCCGGTTTGCAGGCCTTGCCGAAAGAAGTCAATGAAGCTGCAAACATTGATGGTGCAACGGGCTGGCAACATTTCTGGAAAATCACTTTTCCGTTGATGCTTCCTGTCAGCGTAACGGCAACTGTCATCCGGATTATTTTCAAATTAAAATTGGCGGATGTTGTCATCAACGTCACTTCCGGAGGTCCGGGTGGTGCTACGGACACGGTCACCAGTTTTATTTTCCGTGAATATCGAGACCGCTCAAATGTAGGCTACGGAACCATGATGGCTGTCGTTTATCTGATTATTATCATCATACTTATGACGCTAATGTTAAAACTTATTGACCGATGGATGCAAAAAGTTACATGAATCAATCTTCGCCAGGTGTAAACCTCGTTATATATCGCATCCTGATTTATGGTGCACTTTTGTTTTGGGCTTTTTTGTGTTTGTTTCCCATTTATTGGACTATCACGACATCCTTCAAAACCGCAGTCAGTGTTACTCAGGGACACCTGATACCATGGTTTGACTTTACACCAAAATGGATTGGTTTTCGTTCACTGGGTTTATCTCCGGAAACAATTTTTCAAATTTCTACAGTTCGGGAAGAGTTCCTGAAAAGATTTTTTAACAGCGTAATTACTTCCGTAAGTGCATCTGTACTTGCAGTGATGCTGGGTTCACTTGCGGCTTATGGACTCAGCCGTTTCCAATATAAGTTAGGATTTGTCAAAAATTCAGATATTTCTTTCTTCTTTCTCTCGCAGATGATTCTTCCTCCGGTAGTCCTCGCATTGCCGTTTCTGGTCCTTTACCGCGAGTTGGCTTTGCTGGATTCAACCATCGGCTTGATCATGCTTTACGCACTCATGGTTTTGCCAATAGTAATCTGGATTATGCGGGATCAATTTAGTACAATTCCAATTGAACTTGAAGAAGCAGGGTTGGTAGACGGCCTCAATGTTTGGGGGGTTTTCATGCGCATCGTTTTACCAATTTCGTTTCCGGGAATGGTGGCAGCTTTTATCCTCTGTCTTGTTTTGTCCTGGAACGAATACTTTTTTGCCGCCCTGCTGACGAGTGCTGACGCAAAAACTTTACCTGTCATGGTGGCCAGTCAAACAGGATCACAGGGGATCAATTGGTGGTCTATGGCGGCACTCTCTACAGCCGCAATTGCACCATTGGCAATTATCGGTGTTTTCCTTGAAAGTTATATTGTCAAAGGACTTTCAACTGGAGCGGTTAAGTAGAGAGTATTAGAAACCCCGGTATGAACTAAGCAAGATTACCATCGTAGGTGCGG
>Ga0209091_10004649_pt1 | contig 10630 bp, 6 predicted proteins | sample ArcticOcean_MG_C_6_FD_187438 | JGI IMG/M metagenome (GOLD analysis project Ga0209091, IMG submission 187438) | Marine microbial communities from western Arctic Ocean - ArcticOcean_MG_CB8_128 (SPAdes) (version 2) | ecosystem: Environmental > Aquatic > Marine > Oceanic | place: Arctic Ocean... | reverse complement strand
GGACCCTTCGATTCCTTGTTTTGAATTACACGCATGGAAAAAAACCATACTAAAGACTAAAATTGTACCTATCACAATTCTGAGTAATTCAATGAAATAGCCTGAATTACAGATACTCACTATTTCTTTTCTTATTATCATAACAAAACATTAACTTGTTAAATTTTATTTTAAGCAAAGGATATAGTAAAAATAATCTGTCTTTCATTAATACACTTCCCAAAAGACATTTTCAATGGTTGAAATTTCCATAAAAAAAATGAAGAAGAAGCATTCATTGCCTAATGGTCAGTGTATTAATAAAGAACTGTACATTGTTTGTCCTAAAACATTATTAATCTCCTACCATAATGGATTCTGATCAATAAGATCATTATAAAGTACTTCTCCCACCGGAATAGGAAAATATTTGTGCTTTTCCTCATCAAGAGTTGCAGCACCATCAGGAAAACCGTGGGCCTGTAGTCTTTCTTTTAAAACACCCCAACGAATCATATCATAATATCTAGTTCCTTCCATAACAAATTCCATTACTCGCTGATGCTCTATTTCATCCATAATATTAGTAGCATCTAGTGAATTGCCATTAGCATCAACGTTGATAAGTAGATTGGCTCGAGCTCGAACTAAATTGACAACATTTACCGATTCTGTAATATTACCTCCAGCCATAAAGTTTGCTTCAGCATACATCAATAAAATATCTGCATAACGGATAATTCTTTCATTGTTGACATTATTGACTGGATAACAAGCTAAATCTTCACTGAGATATTTTCTTAACCAACCGGAAAAACTACCTCCATCATTAGATGCCTCGCAGCCATTACCTATTATCGACTCTTCCCAATGGTTAAAAACTATGCTACAGCCACGATCTAAAGTAACAGTTACATTTTCATATTCGCTTTCTGCAACAGGGTCCCAGCAACCATTTAGCATTACCTCTGTAATTGTGGCATCTGGATATAAATCTGACACTACCGAGGTCCAATAACTATCCTCACCAGTGAAGTCTTCTTCCCAGCAATCAGGTCCTCCTCCCGAATCATCTTCACCGCCCCCACCAGAGGCACACACTAAACCGTCTCCCAAATCTGCAAAATTTACCCCAAATAATGGTAATCCACCTTCAAAATAAAGCGTACGCAACAATCGGACATCTAAAAGACTATCATTATCACGCTCTTTGGACATTTCCTCAAAAATCCATTCAGAGGGTTTGAAAACTATCTCTCCTGAGATACCGGGGACACTTGCAGTCCCTGGTCTTTGCTGAGTGGCATTATATGAACCAGAATAAACGTCATATTGCGCTTCGTAGATAGACTCCGAATTATTCTCAGTACTGGCTACAAAATTATCCAACCACTTAGCAGTTAATGAATATCCCCCAGTCGTTATGATCTCATTAAACTCGGTAGCTGCAAGCCCATATGAACTGTCATCATTTAAATATCCTGCACGATACAGATAGAGTTTCCCCAAAAATGCAGTAGCCGCACCTTTTGTCGGCCTACCTACTTCTTCCTGCTCTGAAGGCAAATCAGCTTTCGCGATTGTAAGATCTTGAATCGCCTGCGCGTAAAGATTTTCAGCAGATTCAGCTGCTACATTGAACTGATCTTCAGTTTCAGCTGGATCCAAAGGAATGGGACCCGTTCCGTAAGCATGGGCAATTCTAAAAAATGACGCCCCTCTAAAAAAATGAATTTGTGCATTTAATGCTACCGATAGGTCAGAATCTGTAAATGTGTAATTTTCCATTTGCTTTAAAATTGTATTGGCCTTAAATATGGTACTGTAAGCATCAGTCCAGATACCATCGGAAATACCATTTGACGCATCATTATTAAAATTATAATATTGGGCCAATTGAGCAAAATCAACAGCAGCCAATGCTATAGCATCACTTCTAAGATTAGAAGCTCCAGAGCCACCATACCAAAGTTCATTAAATCCACCCTCAGTATCTCCAAATAATGTATTTACGGCCATTACAAAATCATCATCCGATGAAAAGAAAGATCCAGAAGTGATAGAATTAGGATTTTCAATTTCAAGCCAATCATTACTACAGGACGATACCGTGAATAGAAAAAGTAATGCAATTATTTTACGAATAAATTTTATTTTTTTCATCTTTTTAATTTTTTAAAAGTTGACTGAAAAACCAAGTAATATTGTTCTAAACTGTGGTGCCGTACCTCTATCAATACCTGCACTTATCAATCCATCACGCCCTTGTTCAGGATCAATTCCTTCATAACCTGAGATTGTAAATAGGTTTTGACCACTGACGTAGACTCTTGGTGAACTCATACCCAATTTTTCAGAAAATGACATTGGTAATCTATAACCAAATTGGATTAAAGAAGCTTTTACAAAATTTCCATTTTCTATATAGCGATCTGAATCAGGCCTAGAATTATAATTTTCACCTAAATCATTTGGATTATTTCTTGGAAAGTTAGAGCCTGGATTTGTTGCAGCATCGTACGCCCCTAGCAATGTCGGGCTGAAATTATCATATCCGAAAGGTTGTTCTAAGAGATATTTTGGACCGTTATAAACTTTACTTCCAAAATTTCCATAAAAACTAAGGGTAAGATCAAAATTATTGTAAGTGGCATTAATATTCAGGCCAGCATTCCATGGTGCAATACCCAATCCACTAAAAACGCGATCACCACCCACTGGTTCAGATGTAATTTGTCCATCATCATTTGCATCCACAAATCTGACGTCACCTGGTTGAGCATTGGGCTGAATAACTGTTCCATCTGAACTTACGTGGGAATCTATCTCTGCCTGAGACTTAAAAATACCATCCGTCTCTATCAACCAAAATTCACCTGGTGATCGACCTTGAAATGTTTGAGACACATGGGGAACATCCCATTCCGGGGCCCCATCTCCATAAATAAGATCCTCAGGTATACTAGTCAATCTAGTCCAGATATAGGTCGCATTCAATCCAATATTAAGATTTACTGGACCAATATCTTGATTAAAACTAAATTCAAGCTCTACACCGGAATTATTAATTTCTCCATCATTGGTCTGAATCTCACCTCCGCCTGCAGAACTTGGTATAACTATTGCCGAGATAAGTTGGGCAGTTTGGCGTTGGAAAACGTCCACTGATGCGGATAACTTATCTTGATATAATCCGAAATCAACCCCAAAATTCGTGGTCTTTGATTCTTCCCATGATATAAATGGATTAATCGGACCCGGAGTCATAAGGCCGTTTACCACGCCACCACCTAACGAATAAGGTATATATGACAATGTAGCTTGTGGCCTATAGGTAGAAGTTACTTGGCGTCCTAAGATGCCATATGAAGCGCGGAATTTAAGACGATTGACTATATTTGATATTCCACTATTTTTCCAAAACCCTTCATTTGATAATGTCCAGCCGCCTGAAATACCAGGAAAGTTTCCATATCTCACTGATTCATCAAATCTTGAAGAGCCATCACGTCTAAAAGTGAAATTTATGGTATACTTATTGTCAAAAGAATAGAAAAGTGAAGAAATGATCGAAGTCATTCTATATTCTTCCAAACTTCCGTTCAGCTCTGTCAAAGTAGGATCAGCACCTGGACCATCAAATGTCGAAGTTATGTCAGATAAGAAAAGTTCTTTAGTTCCACTTAAAGATCGTGTAGTAAATTGCTGTGCTACGTATCCGAGAAGAGCATTAAAATTATGTTTACCTATCGCTTTGTTATAACTTAAAATATTATCGATATTCCAATTTGAGTCTTCAATCTCAGTTTCATTTAAGTAGCGTTCAGCATTAAAATATTCCTCAGGTTGACTTAAAGTCCTTGTTCTTTCTTTAAAGAATCCCTCAGTTCTGTTGTAAGATCCACTCAATCTAAACTTCAATCCTGAAATTATCTGATATTCACCATACAAATTGGCCGTGACAGTGCTTTGCTGATCACTTCTACTCCAAAAATTAGCATAATCCAAAGGGTTCCTTATAAGTGCCTCAGGATTATCTCCTCCACCCCAATAAAAAGATCTAGTTCTTGGCAGTGCTGAAGGATCATTTGCAGGATCCGGATTAACACCATAAGGGGAGAAATGAGGCACCTGAGCAATAGCCTTAAACATGACTGAACGACTAAATGCATAAGGTTCCGGAAGCACTTCAGAATTAGAAATAGCTATTGATTGTCCAAATTTAAGTTTTTTAGAAACATTAAAATTAGAATTTGCCCTGAGATTTATCCTTTCATATCCTGTCCCTAATGCTACACCATCCTGATCCTTATAACCTGCAGAAATTCGGTAGTTACCAAAATCGCCACCTCCGGAAACTGCTACATCATACGTTTGTGTGAAAGCTTCGCTATAAACAAGATTATACCAATCATAGGAATCAAATTGACCAGGATTTTCCAAGTAATCTAGAGCTGCTTGCGGCATGAGAAAATCATTAGCCTCACCACCTAAATCTTGACCGTACATACTTTGCAAAATTTGCATATATTGTGCAGTGTTGGCGGTTTCAGGCCCTTTGTATGGTGTTTGAACTCCAAGTTCAGCATTAAAACTTACTTGAGGCGCGCCTTTTTTTCCTTTCTTGGTGGTTATTAATATTACGCCATTTGCAGCTCTTGACCCATAAATCGCTGCTGCAGAGGCATCTTTCAATATTTCCATAGATTCAATATCATTGGGATTAATGTTTTCGAGACCCGTCGTTGCTCTTGTTCCATCTCCATTTCCTACGATATTCTCAAAAGAGACATTTTGTAAACCAGAAATCATGACACCATCTACCACAACTAATGGTGGTGATCCTGATGTTCCACTGGGAGAGCTCACGCCTCTAATAGTTATATTAAAGGCTGAACCCGGATTTGCATCGGTATATTTAATCTTTACACCTGTGACGGTCCCTTGAAGAGCCTGCGTCACATCAGCTGTTGATCGTTTTGACATATTACTAATATCAACAGAAGCAACTGCTGAGGTCACATCTGCCCTATCTTGAACACCATAACCCGTAACAACTATTTCCTCTAGCTCAGCAAGGTCAGCACTCATCGAAATGTCTACAATAGACCTTGACCCTATGACGCTTTCTTGCGAATTTAGTCCTATAAAAGTATAGACGAGAGTTCCTCCTGCTTCAGGAACCTCCAAACGAAAGTTTCCATCAACATCAGTGATTGTACCAGAAGAAGTCCCTTTGAGGACAACATTTACCCCCGGAATTCCTGTTCCATCATCACTTGAAGTTACTTGTCCAGTTACCGCTCTTTGGGCCAAAACGGACCCCAAGATGAACAGTAAGGAAGCATTTAAAAGCAAAATTTTCTTCTTCATAATTATTGATTATTTAGCTGATTATTAATTGAATCTTTTATATAATAAGTTTAAAAGTAATACTTTCTAATTATACAAAAGTAAGATTCTATTTCAATAAACCAAAATAAAAAATCAAACTATGGGCGTGTCTATTTTAATATATTTAAATATATGAAATATAAATAGAAAAAATTTATATTTATACCAGTTTTGTTGATAAAATAACAAGAAAATGTCATATAAAATAAAAATAAAAAAAAAAATTGATTCGGATGTTATCTGAAATAATGCGTAATCGCATTATCTTGGTAATGTTTAGTTAAGAAGGTCATCCATTGCTAATGTATATAGTAAAGTAATGAATGGTCTTTTATTACATTTTACCTATGCAATTTTACCTTTTATAGAAATAAATTAAGTTAGAAATTGCCTGCTTTTTAAACCGATGAAAAATACTAAAAAATTGATTATAATTAAAAATGCAAATTAAGTGAGATCTCCATCTTCAAATTGGAGTATTTTAGATATGACTAATGAAAATGCCCCGATTAACGTGGCGTCTTGATCAAATGATGATGGAACTAGTTTTACAATGTACTCAATCTCACGTAATTTATTCTCCAATATATGCTTTTCCAATTTGCTAAAAAATATCTCTCCAGATTTGGCAAGGCCTCCACTAAAAACAATGATTTCCGGATTAAACAATTTGATTAGACTGTCCACACCAATTCCCAAATAAGTCATGGCTTCATCTACTATTTTCAAAGCAAGTTTATCATCCTTTTTTGCTGCATTTATTACAATTTCTGCTGTTATTTTCTCTAAGTTACCTTTGACGATACTTATCATGCTACTTTCCTCGCCAGCACTAATTTGATGTTTTGCAATTTCAGCAATACCATAACCTGAAGAAAGTGCTTCAATACATCCTTTAATTCCATCTGCATCTTTATGGGGACTATTATGATTTACTATTATGTGCCCAAACTCACCTGCAAAGCCCCGATTACCAAAAAATGGTTCCCCATTAATAATGATACCGGCTCCAATACCGAAACCCACGTTGACACAAATAAAATTCTTGTGTTGTTTCCCTACACCATATAGTAATTCTCCTAAAGCTGTGACACGTGACACATTATCATAAAAAACAGCTATTTTCAGATGTTTTTTTAACTCCTCTCGAAGATTGACTTTCTTCCATTTAAACATGGGCGAATATTCAATTATACCGGTTTCAGTGTTAATTAAACCAGCAACCGCAAGTCCAATACCCAGTATTTTATCTTCGACAAGTTTAGAACGTTCTATTAGTTTATTAATAAGCTCAACTAACTGCAGACTTATCTTTTCAAAACCACTTTTGAGATCGGTGGGCTTCTCAACTTCTGTTATAAACTTTCCATCTAAGTCCGAGATTGCCGCCCGGATACTAGTGGAACCCAAATCAACACCAATGACAAAGTTATGTGAGCCATCAAACCTAATTAGCTTTGGAGGTCTACCCCCAGTTGAATCTCCATGACCGACCATGCGCACCAAATTAGTACCTATCAAACTGTCCACTATTCTAGTTACCGTTGGCGCACTAAGTTTGGTTTTTTTTACAATATCAGCTCTTGAAATTTCACCGGATACCCGAATCAATCTCAAAACCTCTATTTTATTTAGCTTATTTATGTATGAGACATCTTTTCTTAAACTTCTTAAATCGTTCATGGACTTTTAGTTTGTAAATAAAGGTAATAAAGTTCTTAACCACCATTTGATTTGGCTAAATATAGAGCATTTCTTAAAACATTCTACACAATAAAAGATATGACTCTTTATTTGCCAATATAATTGTATACCGTCAGAGGATATTATTCATTCTAAGTTGACTACTTACGAGGGGTTAGACAAACTCCATAAAATAAAAAGATGACTACCTAAAAAAATAAGTTTTTGAGAGTATTAGTTGAAGTTGTATCTCACGCCCGCCATTACCCCAAAGCCATTAGGTACGGATGAAAAACCCATATAGCTTCTGGTGATGGATTGGAATGATTGTGTGTAGTTAGGCTCAAAAGTAACATCGATATTTTGAAGAAGTCTGTAACCTAAACTCACCCCTGTCTGTCCTGAAAACGAGATGTTTCTATATAAAGAATTATCACTGGTTGTAAATTCAGCTAGGGGTGTTGGATCATCCAAGGATCGATAAATGTTTCCTAGGTAAAAATTGGTCACCAAACCAGCGTTCACACGGAGTGACAAGCGTTGATCTAAAAATATAAAACCTGCCCGTAAAGGCACAGAGGCAAAATCTATCCTATTTTCCAATTCAGTCTCTGTATTTGTGTAAGCTATTTCTTGCGTTTTTTGAACTCCCTTGTTTGTATTTTCTGCAACTGCAGATGGATTCTGAGCAGGCATTGACATGGGATAAGAAATAGTTTCAACCATAAAATTAGACTGTTGAACTAATTCCGTTTGGACATATTGAAGACCTCCCTCAAGAACAAACCGCTCTTTGATAGTCATACCTAGATTAACTTCTATTTTCCTATTAATTCCCACCAACATATTTTCATTCAGAGAGGTCACAGTACCCCCTTGATCTCTCAAAAATCCTGGATTTAACCCCCCTGCGGAGAGCATATCTCCTGCATTTATCATTTCATAATTGGGGTTAAATGAAGATCCACCAATATTAATTCCCGCCCACGAATGGTCCTTGTCTGTTATTGAATTTGTCTTGAGAAAAAACACAGGATAAGAAGCAAGAATGGGAGCTATGGTTCTCTTGTCAATCGCATTTTTATCCAATAACTGATATTCTTTCTTATCAGGACTTAATATTTTCCTATCCATTGCCAGTGAAGAACTCTTTTCCCCAAGTTTGAGATGCTCTGAATTTGAATATACTTCATTTAAATCTAAAAAATAAAGCTTATTTGAAGCCATACGAGGCCCTATTAGCGATGAAGTATCGTTTGATGGATTTTGATCCCCATTGTGGCTCAAGTAAATATTTTCCGGGTAAGGGTCAATACCTAGCCATTGTGATTGAATGGAAACACTGATCGCTATTAAAACAGCAATAGCTGCCACCAAGCCATAGATTTGGGCACGATGTCTGTACTTCAATACATCCAAGCTTTTAGCGATCATGCTCCACACGCTATCAGAAGGAGTTATTTCCGCCTCTTCCATAGCTTTTCGCCAGTGGTTCGCAAATGGCTCTCGATCGCTGCTGTGGCTATCCATATTTGACATGCCCTTTTACCATCGTAATCCACCCCCTGTTCACTCAATTGCTCATACTCGTGGATCATTTGGATGATCATCTTAGCGATTACGTTTGCCTCCTTTGATAGAGCCTTATACAGTACCCTTTCAAATGAATTAACCCTCCACTTGTGGTAATCAGCCTCTGCCTCAGTATAGCCATAGGATATATCATCAAGGCTTGCCATTAGACTATCAAGATGTTTAACTAGAATACCAATCTCTACAGTGTAATCACTCATTGATTCTTCACTGAAGTAGTTTCTGTAGAAATCTTGCATTAGATAATGAAGATCAAAGAAAGGATCACCAAAGTGCCTCTCGTTGTTCTCTTCTATGCTTTTTAGCTTTTCCTGTAGGTAATTATCTTCCATAATATTTTTTTGCACCACATATAGGGTATAACTATAATAGTTGTTAGTAATTGGTGTTCATCATAGGTTGTTTCTATCTACGCTTAAACTAATTAGTTCTATCATCTACGCTTAAACTAATTGGTTGTATTATCTACGCTTTATTGTTTTAGACTATAGAATAATTACTAGTAACTAATTGGCTATACAGCTATACTTCATAACTGTCTTTTTATTTAGATAGAATTTATAAGTTATTGTTAAATCCACTTTTGTGTTCCTTAGGTTGTAGTTCTTTTTTATAGAAAAACTACTTATAAGTAATCAGTATAGCTAGTTGAGTTCACAGTCATTGGTTTGAAGTTCCTTGCTTGCTAGTTCCTTGCTTGCCAGTTCCTTGCTTGCCAGTTCCTTGGTGTTAGTTCTATGCTAGTTGAGTTACTTGCTAGTTGAGTTCCTAACTCGTTGAGTTACTTGCTGGTTGAGTTCCTAACTCGTTGAGTTACTTGCTGGTTGAGTTCTGAACTCGTTGAGTTCCTATGTCCCCCCCCCTGGTTTTAAACCTAAAAAATAAAATATTGTGTCTGATCCAAACGCTGGTATCTAGTGCGCAAGTTGCTTCTGAGGTAACGACAATCCTTCATTGTATTTTCATTAGTAAAAGTCAGTAGTTAGATGTCATTAGTGGAGATGAGTATTTCTTCTCTCTTACAAAGATAAGTAATTTGCAGTATAACCACAAAACAAAATAGAAATTACTTGGATTCTATGTTTAAAAACTATTTAGTACGATTACATTTGTTATGATACTACAATTTACTATATTTGTGACATGGAAAAGTCTACCGTCAATTTTAAGCCTGTTGGAGAAAAGATCCTCATTGATGTCCATCCTTTTGAAACGGAAGTGAATGGAATAATAAGGATAGATAACCTCCAACAAAATCATAAGGGAACCGTGGTTGCCACCAATACGGAAGTACCAATCTACTTAAATGATGTGGTGGTATACGCTCCTTCGGCTGGAGTTCAAGTTATCGTTGATGATAAGGAGTACCAACTCCTGAGGGTTGATGAAATCTTTGGTGTCATTGAAAGTGAGTTTGAAAGGGTTCACAATTGATTTGCCAACAGGATACGACTGAGTTGTGATAACCAAAGTGACCGGAATAAATAATTTCTTGACTGGATAGTTTAGGTAACTACATCACAAATAATTTTTGGTAGTGATAGTATAGATAGCTCACCTATTAAATAATTGAGGGTTGAGATAATATTTGCGAATTTCTGTATAATAATGCAGCCTTTCAAATCAATAATATACCGTTTGTCCCAATTTCAACCAATTGTTACAAACTAAATACGAGAGCCATCGGATAATATAGATAACAACTTGAATAATGAAAATAATGGAAACTCTAAAACCATAGAAGTTGCCAATGGATTGACCGTAATGGAAGGAGCTATTCAAAATGACAGAAATACTTCAATTGATTGCCGAAGTTGGTTTTCCTATCGCCGCGGCACTGGCCGGCGGGTACTTTGTATTCCTTACTATGCGCTTTATTCTTGACGGTGTAATGGGCAGTGTAAAAGGACTTACAGGAATAATTAACGCATTGGACAATCGTGTTAAGACCATGAACCATGACGTGATTCGTATTGACACA
>Ga0209091_10004641_pt1 | contig 10649 bp, 10 predicted proteins | sample ArcticOcean_MG_C_6_FD_187438 | JGI IMG/M metagenome (GOLD analysis project Ga0209091, IMG submission 187438) | Marine microbial communities from western Arctic Ocean - ArcticOcean_MG_CB8_128 (SPAdes) (version 2) | ecosystem: Environmental > Aquatic > Marine > Oceanic | place: Arctic Ocean... | reverse complement strand
TAAGACTATCCAGCGCTTTTACTGCCTCAGTTCCGATAGCTCCAACACTTAAAACTGCAACAGTCTTTCCTTTTCTGAGTTTCCTACCTTTTCCCACGGGAACTTCTTCGAAGTCGTTTCTCCAATGAACAATCGTTCCTGTACCTCTTGGATAACGGATGGAAAAAGGTCCGACATGTTTTTCAGATGCGGTATACATCATATTGCGGAGATCGGTTTCATCCATAGGTGCAGCAACCACCATGTTTGGGATGATTCTCATAAAGGCCAAATCAAACACTCCATGGTGTGTAGGTCCATCTGCGCCGGCTAAACCTCCACGGTCTAAGCAAAATACAACATGCAAATTTTGTAAGGCCACGTCATGAATCACCTGGTCGTAAGCTCGTTGCATAAAGGTCGAGTAAATATTACAAAAAGGTACGAGCCCACGTGTAGCCATGCCTGCACTAAAAGTCACGGCGTGCTGTTCAGCTATCCCCACATCAAATGCTCTATCTGGCATTTGTTCCATCATCATTTTAAGAGAACACCCAGAAGGCATAGCTGGAGTAACCCCTACTATCCGTTTGTCAAGTTTTGCAAGATCGATAATTGTTTGTCCAAAAACATCTTGGAACTTAGGGGGCTTAGGAGTTGTGTCATTCTTATCCGCTCCGTGAATCTCACCTGTTTCTTTATTGAATAAACCCGGGGCATGCCATTTCGTTGGGCTGCCCGATTCAGCGGGTTCATACATAGCTCCTTTTCTAGTCACACAGTGTAATAACTTAGGTCCGGGAATGTCTTTTAAATCAGCCAAAACTTTTGTGAGATGTTCAACATCGTGACCATCGACAGGCCCGAAATACCTAAAGTTTAGAGATTCAAAAAGATTGCTTTGCTTAAGTACTGCTGACTTAACGGCGTTTTCTACTTTTTTAGCAATGGCTTGAGCGTTGGGACCAAATTTTGATATTTGACCTAATAGCTTCCAAACTTCATCCTTGACCTTATTGTAAGTGTGAGAAGTGGTGATATCAGTGAGATACTCTTTCAGCGCACCAACATTTGGATCGATAGACATACAGTTGTCATTTAAGATAACGAGCATGTTACTGTCTTCGATCCCCGCGTGATTTAGCCCTTCAAAAGCCAATCCAGCTGTCATTGCGCCATCACCTATCACAGCTATGTGATTCCTTTTCGTGTCACCATTCAACCTGGACCCCACGGCCATACCCAGAGCAGCTGAAATACTGGTGCTGCTGTGGCCTACTCCGAATGTATCGTACTCGCTTTCTGAACGTTTTGGGAAACCACTTAAGCCCTTGTACACCCTGTTTGTGTGAAATTTATCACGTCTTCCAGTAAGGATTTTATGACCGTAAGCTTGGTGACCTACGTCCCAAACTATTTGGTCATCAGGTGTGTTAAACACATAGTGTAGGGCAACTGTAAGCTCAACAACACCTAGGCTAGCCCCAAAGTGACCTCCTTTTTCAGAGACCACATCAACAATGAATTGACGAAGTTCGGTACAAACTTGTTCTAAATCATTTGGAGTGAATTTATCCCGTAAATCAGAGGGGATTTTAATTTTATCTAAAGAAGAACCGGCTGGAAAAGGCTTCATGGGTTGATCTTAATATTATTAGACTTTAATAAGTGTTTCTAATCCTCGTAAGATAGCTAATCCATCGGTGTTTGCCAAGTCCTCAGAACAAGCTCTTTCAGGGTGTGGCATCATACCAAATACATTTTTACCTTCATTACAAACACCCGCAATATTGTTAGCAGACCCATTGGGGTTTGAAGAATTATTCACTTTCCCATTCTCATCACAGTATCGGAAAATAACCTGATCATTGGATTCAAGTTCAGCTAATTCTGCTTCGTGCAGGAAGTAATTACCTTCTCCATGAGCAATAGGGATTTTCAAAGCAGCTTTATCGTCTAGATCAGCAGAGATAGATGCTGTACGTGAAACAGGTAAAAGGTAAACATTTTTACAAATGAACTTGCGACTTTCATTGTGCATTAAAGTCCCTGGTAAAAGCCCTGCTTCACAAAGTATTTGAAATCCGTTGCAAATACCTAGAACTTTACCCCCGTCATTGGCGTATTTAATCACCTCTTCCATAATGGGGGAAAAGCGAGCTATAGCACCACTTCTGAGATAATCCCCATAGCTGAATCCGCCTGGAAGCACCACTGCCTCCACGCCATGCAGGTCAGAATCTTTATGCCAAAGCTCTACAACCTCATATTGAAGATTGTTTCTCAATGCGTGGACAATGTCCATATTACAGTTCGATCCTGGAAATGTTACTACACCTATTTTCATCTTGCTAAGTTCGGGAAATTTAAGGGTCAAACTCTTTGTTTTTGTATTTTCTTTTTTAAAAGATTACCTGTGTCTTACGTTAATAAGAAGTTGCGTATTAGATTTGCATCCGAATCAACTCGATATGAATACACAGGAAATAATCAGGCCCATAGGAAAGTTCATAGAATGGACATTTGTAAACGTTTACGAACCTATTGCTGATCCGTTTAACGCGGGTGTTCTAATTCTAGGCCTTGTTTCCCTTGTGATTTGGCTTAAAGTGTTAAATGGATATGTAGCAAAAGCGAAGGCTGAGGGTAAAACACCTTGACCTTTGACTTTTACCTTCTTCGGTGAGCGATTGCTTTAGACAACTTTAACCAAAACGTCTTGCCCGATGTCCTTTCTGTATTGTTTGTCGCTAAAGCTGATGCTTTCAGCTAATTTATAGCTTCTTTCTAGAGCCTGTTCAAGTCCGTTTCCGATGCCTGTGCACGCGAGAACTCGCCCTCCATCAGTTACAACCTTGCCCCTTGAGGTTGTAGTCCCGGAATGAAAAACAAGCCCCTCTGTTTCTTTCGGAGTGTTTTCTAATCCTTTGATTTGCTTTCCCTTTGAGTAATCTCCGGGATACCCACCTGAGGTTAGCATAACTGTAGCAGCTGTCTTGTCCTCAATTTGAAGATCGTACTCGCTCAAAAGACCTGAACCCAGACTGTCAAACAGATGAAGTAAGTCGCTTTTTAATAGAGGAAGTATTACCTCAGATTCGGGATCACCTAATCGACAATTATATTCCACCACATAAGGATCACTACCTACTTTCATAAGGCCTATAAAAACGAAACCATTAAAAGGAATATCATCTTTACGTAGACCTTTAATTGTAGGAATTATTATCTGATTTAGCGTCTTTTCATGAAACTCGGCATCTACAAACGGCACAGGGCTTATGGCTCCCATGCCACCTGTATTGGGACCGGTATCACCATCAAAGGCGCGCTTATAGTCTTTAGCCGAAGGAAGAATTTTATAAGCGGTTCCATCAGTTACGACAAATGAACTCACTTCAATACCATCCATAAACTGTTCAATTACAACCTTTGCTCCAGCCTCTCCTAAAGACGAGTTTTCCAGCATGTCCTCAAGTGTGGACTCAGCCTCTTTTCTGTCTTCTGTAATGATCACACCTTTGCCAGCGGCTAATCCATCAGCTTTGATAACGTATGGTGGCTTTCTTTTATCAAGGTAGGCTTTTGCCAGTTTTAATTCGCCTGATTTAAACGTCTGGTAATCTGAAGTAGGGATATTATGTCTGGCCATAAAAGCTTTAGCAAAATCCTTGGAACCTTCTAAAAGAGCTCCTGCTTTAGGAGGGCCTATCACCACCAAGTCTTTGTGTTTGTTAGACTCTAGAAAGTAATCTACAATTCCGGCTACAAGAGGAGCTTCAGGCCCAACAATGAGCATATTTATGGAATTGCGTCTTATATAGCGATCAACAGCACTAAAATCCATTGGGTTTAAGGCCACATTTGTAGCAATTTGATCCGTGCCAGCATTGCCAGGAGCAACGTAAAGCTTTGACAGTAAAGAGCTTTGAGACAATTTCCAGGCCATTGCATGCTCGCGACCACCTGATCCAAGGAGAAGTACATTCATAACATACAAAGCTAACCGGTCTGTCTAAATTCAGCAACATACTTTTTCCACACAATTCCCATACTTACTACTAACTTAGCGATGTGATTTCAGCTGTGATAATTACATACAACGAGGAGCGTATTATTGCTCGTTCAATTGATTCTCTGAAGAGTGTTGTTGACGAGGTGATTGTTGTCGATTCATTTTCTACAGACAGAACAATTGCAATCTGTAAGGAGAAGGGAGCTGTTGTTTTGCAGAATAAATTTGAGGGCTATAAAACCCAAAAGCATTTTGCCGCTACAATGGCTAAATACCAATGGATACTGAGCATTGATGCAGATGAAGTTCTTAGTAATGAGTTGATTAATTCATTGTTAAAATGGCGTAAAAACTACAAGTATTCAAGTCCTCCACCTTCTCAGCCCGCTGGATATTTTGTTAGCCGTCGCACAGATTATTGTGGTAAGTGGGTGAACTATGGCGGTTGGTATCCGGATAAGAAACTCCGGTTTTTTAATCGCAATTTGGGGCAATGGTCTGGGAGAAATGTGCACGAATTCGTAAAAATAAAAGAAGGGTTTTCAACAAATTCCTTAAAAGGGGACTTGTTACATTACAGCATTAATGAACCTGCAGAGTTGCTTCGTAAATTATTTACCTATAGCGAAATGGGAGCTCGGTTTATGAATAAGGAAGGGAGATCTACGTCTCTTATTGAGGCGGTCTATAGATCAGCATTTAGATGGTTACGCCAAACCATTTTTCAATTGGGTTTCTTAGATGGAATGCTGGGTTTCAAAATCGCAAAACAAAATACACTTGCTACTTTTTGGAAATACCGCAGGCTCGATTTCATGAATAAAGGAGAAAAGAACATCTTGATACTTCAGAATAACTGCATTGATGAAGCTGGGATTGTTGCAAATGCGATTAAATGGTTCAATCCAAACGCAGTTGTTCAGATTAAGAATTATTCTGAGTATGTAACGCCTGAGAATGAAATCAACTCAGTGATTTCAATGTCTTCACAAAAGAAGGATATAATTATAAACGGGCTTAAACAGCTGCATAAATTTGGCTACCCTGCCGCCCTTCGCTTTCCAGAGGAAAAAGACTGGGCTCTTCTGTCGTAGAGAGAGAAAAGGACGATTGCAATAACTGCGAATGTGATTCCAGCTTGTGTTTCAAACGTGTCCTCTGCAAGGCATGAAATGACAACAACCCACCAGGCGATTCGGCCTGTCTTATTTGTTTTTGTGGAAAGATCTCTTTGCCATGAAAAGATGAAAGTTAGGACAAATAACAAAAGGCCAATTATTCCTCCAGCTATCAACCAAGCGAGAAATTGATTGTGCGTTCTGTGCCTAAATTGAGGGAATAAGCGCGTATCGAGTTCTGCATAAGCCCTGTGAAATGCATCAGGCAAATCACCAGTCCCCACACCTAAAAGAAGATTTTCTTTTGCAATGTAAAGACCCACTTTAAAATACTCCCATCTCTGAGTCACAGAGTTTCCACTTGGATTTCCTCCGTCCATAAAATTCCCAACCTCAAACCTTAACTCATCTAACCTTAAGGACAACCCCGATGATATTTCTTGGTTTATTGAGGTATTCCCAGACTCTATTGCTAGAACGTCTTTCAGTCTAAGATTTTTCACGGCCAGCCCATCTTTAGGTTCACCCATAGATGTGAGGTATCTCATGAGAGTGTATTGAATATCCTGGCCCTTTAAGTCTTTTGAGTCGAAATCTATTTCACTTCTACTATTCCACTCAGGTCTCATTTCATCCCAAGCTAAATATGACCAAACCTTATTTCCGTTTTCTTCTAAAACTCTATCCATGTGATGAGTGTATGGCGCTCCCCAGGTTGTATGAGATGGGAGAGATGTAAGTGGCGGTCCTGGAATGATAGTCCACATCAACCAGAATCCAGAAACAATACTTACGGTGACGACAGAAAACCTCCATTTATTTTGCAAGCTTAACACGGTGGTTATGAAGAGCATTCCTGCGCCAGTAACAGATTGAGTTTGCCAGACATATACTCCAGCAACGATAGCGTAGATCAATATTAGAAAGAGGTACTTGTCACTCTTATAAACCAAAATCCCTCCCCAACCGAGTGCGAGGAGTATCCCCATTCGAATGTGAGATATAAACGGGGACCATTGGCTAGGTTGCAGAGAAACACCTGATTGGGTCTTATAAAAACCAATGAATAGGCCTGCAGAAGCTGCGAAGAATATAGAAATTACAAATACTTGCAAGATTCTCTCAATCCACAGTTTTGAGTTCCATTTCACAGTTAAAAGGCTCATTGGAACTATAAAAAGAGGAAGTTTAATTTGCAATGTAGCTAAGCCTTCAGGGATGTTGTCTGTCCATAAAAGCCCCACGATGTGCCAAGCGAATAGCCCCACCATTGAAGCCAGAAGAAATTTATTTGTAGGAGATATTAATTGACGGGTAAAAAGAGATATGAACCAGCTTAAAGCAATTAATCCCATTCCTACACTTGTTCCGAAAGGGCTCCAAGCTAAAGACGCGACAGATATGAATAATCCTGAAAGGAGAATTTTCTCTGAAGTACTCACGGAGTTAGTCATTTGTATTACCAGCGAGAATTTGCAGGTAGTTACCGCTCTCTAAAGTTGAAATAGCCTCTAAAGCAACTTGGTCTTTAGGAAGCTCAAACTTAAAAACCCCAGATGTGTTTTCTACGTGAAAGACGAATTCTTTCCCTAAAACCTGCCTTATATCATCTTCGTGAGTTGTTAAATCGACTTCTAAATTGGGTTTAATTAGAGTCTTTAAATTTGATATTAATTCTGAGTTATCGACAGAGTCATCTCCGATTAATCCATCTTCGTTCATTGCTGTTTCTAGATCGAGGATCAATTTTTTTGACAAAGGTTCGTATGGGAAAGTTCTATCGGTATTCTCAAGCACCTGATCGTTAAATTGCTCCACAGTGTAATTGAGAAAGCTTTTCCATTGGCGGTCGGTTATTGCAAACGAATCCATATCAATAGAGTCTTCTATATCTCCAGCAGTATTTACTGCGAAATCAAAGAATATACCACTTTTAACGAGTCCTTCGATCACATAGTCTTGAGTTTGTGGTTTTAATTCTATGTCCGGAATCACTCCACGGCCTTCAATCACAGGTCGCCCGTTTCTTGTGTAATAGGTTGCAAGCGTTGAATCGGCACTAATTTTAGCGTCACCGCTATCATCACGGTCATCGTAATGTAGTCTTTGAACACATCTGCCACTAGCGGTATAGTATTTAGCTACTGTGATTTTTATCCTTGATCCGTAGGCTAATTTCTTCGTTTGCTGAACAAGCCCCTTGCCGAAACTCTCTTGACCGATAATTACAGCTCTATCGAGATCTTGAAGAGTCCCAGCAACAATTTCAGAAGCTGAAGCGCTACGTTCGTCTAAGAGGATAGCAAGAGGAATGTTAGGAAGTAAAGCTTTTGCTGATGTGCTGTAGCTTTTGTTCCATTCGGGAGTTTTACCTCGCATGGAAACGACTTCTTGTCCTTTAGGAACAAAGAGATTTACAATACTCACAGCTTCTCTCAAAAGACCGCCTCCATTGCCTCGGAGGTCGAAAACAATTTGCTTTGCCCCCATAGAGTCAGTCAATTGTTTCAGGGCTTTTCTAACTTCAATGGTTGCTGTTCGGGTAAATTTACTCAGAATTAAATAGCCTGTAGAATCACTAATCATCCCAAAATATGGAACATCAGGTTGTTTTATTTTCTCTCTAGTTAGTGTAATATTTACGACCTCCTTTTGTGAAGGTTTTTGTATTCCTAGCGTAATGTCTGTGCCAGCAGTTCCTTTGATGAGCTCACCTATCTTAGACATGTCTAGGTGTGAAATGTTTGAGCCAGCTATTTGAATTAAATTATCTCCGAGTTTAATACCACCCTTCTCAGCGGGTGCACTCTCCTTTAGATCAACAACGTAAAAGGTTCCATCCCACCTCTCGTTTAGTGATAACCCCACGCCCCCATACTCGCCAGTTGACATAAACCTAACATCCTCCATTTTTGATTCAGGGTAATATCTTGTGTATGGATCGAGAGATTTAAGCATAGCTGTAATCCCCGTCTCCATTAATTCTCCAGGGGATAGCGGATCAACGTAGAAAATATTTAACTCTCGAAAAGCGGAGTTCATTATTTCTAATTGCTTAGACATCTCAAAAAAGCCCTCTTTAATAGGAGGTCTAAGAGAAATAAGGGCTGCGCTGACTAAAGCTAACCCGATAAGAAATAATTTACGTGTATTTTTCATGTTGTAGCAGGTATTTCTATGGGGTTGTCGATTAATACGTCAACAATCTTACAAATGTTGTTCTTGCACTGATCGAAGGTTGGGATTTCTTTTCCGATGTAAACGAAGACGATTGCATGTTGGGCTCCACCTTTCTCCCAGTTTGCAAGAAGTCGTGGTTTTTCAAGCCTCCAAGCCTCCCGCATTAATCTTTTTATCCGATTTCTATCTACAGCTCTTTTAAATCTGCGTTTTGAAACAGTAGTTGCTATCTGGTATGGGAAATCTGCATCAAATGTTGTGTGTGTATAGCGAACTAAGAAAGGAAATTTCACAACTTTAGAGCCTTCAGAAAAGGCTCTATTTATTGCGATTACGCTTTTAAGGCGTTCGCCTTTTTTAAATGTGTACCTAGTTTGCACCATTGGAGGCACAAGATAATGTGTAGTCGCTTTACTACTTACCTTTTATGTACTGTTCAATTGCCATCGTCATAGACGGTGCTTTTGCCGTTGGTGCATTGATATCAATTCTTAACCCAGCAGCCTCAGCCGCTTTTGAGGTTGTAGGGCCAAACACTGCAATTTTTGTATCCCCCTGAACAAAATCAGGAAAGTTTTGGAATAGTGATTCTATCCCACTTGGGCTGAAAAACACCAGAACATCATACTTTACATCGGTAAGATCACTTAAGTCAGAACATACTGTATTGTACATACAAGCTCTTGAGTAATCAACTCCAAGTTCGTCTAGAGCCGCTGGAATAGAGGCCTTTAAAAGGTTAGAGCTAGGTAAAAGGAACTTTTCTTTCTTATGCTTCTTAATGATAGTCATAAGTTCTGGCAAGCGTACCTGCCCGTGAAAAATTTTCCTCTTGCGATATACTACATATTTCTGTAAGTAATAAGCTGTGCTCTCACTGATACAAAAATATTTCATTGAAGTAGGTACTTCAAATCGAGTTTCATCAGCCATTCTGAAATAGTGATCAACAGCCATTCTAGAAGTTAAAATAACTGCGGTATGTTCAGAAATATCTACTTTTTGCGTGCGAAACTCTTTTACATTGATAGGCTCAACGTGAATAAAGGGTCTGAAATCAATAATCAACTTCATGTCCTTTGCTAAATCGAAATACGGGCTTTTTTCCGTTGTCGGCTTAGGCTGTGAAATGAGAATATTCTTGATCTTCTTTTTCATCCTGCATTGGTTGTTCAGATTCTCCTGAGATGGCTATCAAAACGAGTTTATTACAAGTAGTATGATAAACACAGTGGGGAGAATTTCAAGGCCGCAAAGATACACGAATGCAAATGAATAACTACTCAAACGCTTAATTGAAGTCTGAAAGACACGCCATAGACGTAAGCAGCTCCAAAATATCCAAGTCGACAAAAGTAGATTACATCCCACATCGGAGTTCCATTGTGACCGTAGAGATAGGAAAATTGCAATCACGGAGACAGAAGCAGCCATCCATGTTCTTAGATGTCTGTCGATATCCGTAGATTCTTTGATTAGAAGTCTGAGGTTTTCAAACCTACTGAGCACTTGAACTGTGAATAATCTAACGAAGACTATAATAGCGCCTAAAGCAAATCCCTGTAATACGTTATTTAGACATGCATATGATATGGTCGCTAGAGCAATTACACCTTGGAGGTGAGCTATTATAACCCCGCCAGTTCTAGGAGCTTCATCAGCACTTCTTTGCCAAATTCGTCTAACATTTAGCAAAGCCCAACCTGCCAAGCTCCATTCGCGAGGAAAGCCGTGCTTAAGCCATACGATGAGTCCTAAGTTCACAATTGCAAGTGCAAACATGGTGGCAATAGGAGCATCGAGATGTAAGATTTCTATGTCTTCGAACATAGACCGCAATTTCAACAAATTTTAGTAATATCCCACTTGAATTAATCCACGATTAATTAATTTTTTTGATAGATGTTCTATTTGCAGCACGACTAAATAAGTTCCAGGAGAAACGGGCAGTCCGTTTTCACGATAGCCTTCCCATGCCCATGTACCTCGTTTGTGGACTAATTCCCTCTCAGCAAGTTTCACAATCTCTTCTCCGTTAAAGTTATAAATGGAAACGGAGGTAATAAACTCCAGCTCCTCAATGTTGTCTTTGAGTTCGAAAGAGACCTGTACCCAATTGTTGTCAGAGTGGGGATTGAGATTGATCGTCTTTGGAAAAATATCAAGCTCCCCGAGTTTAACATTGAAGTTCTCTTCATTTAATTGAGTAGAAAAGTTATTAAAACCCGGAGAGCTGCCTCCTTGTGAATAAGGGGATCTTACCCACACAGCACTTAAATCATCAACCCTCTCTTGTGAAATATTTTCCGGAAGGTCTTTAATCTCTACTCTATCAATCTCGGTTATTGTATCCTCAA
>Ga0209091_10004640_pt1 | contig 10649 bp, 12 predicted proteins | sample ArcticOcean_MG_C_6_FD_187438 | JGI IMG/M metagenome (GOLD analysis project Ga0209091, IMG submission 187438) | Marine microbial communities from western Arctic Ocean - ArcticOcean_MG_CB8_128 (SPAdes) (version 2) | ecosystem: Environmental > Aquatic > Marine > Oceanic | place: Arctic Ocean... | reverse complement strand
ACGAATATCCGTCAGTCGCTCAAGATTTTCCATGGTCCGACGCATGCGACCTTCGGTATCCCGACGACGCTCTTTGTACTTGGAGATGCCCGCGGCTTCCTCGATATAAATTCGCAGCTCATCGGGTTTGGCTTCGATCAAACGGGAGATCATGCCCTGCTCAATAATCGCGTAACTGCGAGGACCCAGACCCGTACCTAAAAAGATATCGGTGATATCACGGCGGCGACATTTACTGCCATTCAGATAGTAGTTCGATTGTCCGTCGCGACTGACTTTGCGCTTGATGCCAATTTCATTATATGCAGCGTATTCTCCGACGATAGTGCCATCGCTATTGTCAAAAATGAGCTCAATCGACGCCTGGCCTACCGGTTTACGCCCGCCTGAACCATTAAAAATAACGTCGGTCATGGACTCGCCACGTAGATTTTTGGCAGAGCTCTCGCCCATTACCCAGCGCACCGCATCAATAATGTTTGACTTGCCGCAGCCATTGGGACCGACGACAGCACAAAGATTGCTGGGGAAGTAGACGTTGGTGGGGTCAACAAAGGATTTGAACCCAGCTAATTTAATCGATTTAAGCCGCATTTTTAGTCGTTTCTATTTATATTTGGTCCAGCCCATCGCCTGCAGGATTGCATAACAATAATCCTTGAATTCTACACGCTCTCGACGCGACAGTCACTACGTCGCTAGGGTCTTTGGCTGCTAATATTTAGCTTAACGACACTGAGCTCGGAGGACAGATCAAAGGGCTCGGAAACAGCTTCCCAATCGCCAGACTGAGGGGTGGCAGAACCCGAAACAGACAGGCGTGCAATCAGCCGAATGTGTCGAGCAATGGACAGACCCTGGCCAGCCATTAAGGCATCCTTATCGGTCAAGACTAATGTGATAGGCAACTCGCCCGCCCGCAGCTTGCGTGCAGCCAATGGCATCGGTGGCCCTGTCTCGCGAACCGCAGCGACAAATACGAACTGATCCGGATTAAAGGCAATGGTCGGGCTAAGGCTTACATCGAGTTGAACCTGCGTTATTGTGACAGGCTGCGGCTCTGGAACCTCTCGCATGCTCAGCACCTCGTTGACCCGATCGATACCTGACTGCAGCGCCTTCCAAGCAGCGCTTGCCGTATCAAGCCCCTGACGTGCAGCTTCCCAATAGGTTATAGCGAGCTCGAATTGGCGATCTTCGAAGGCTTGAATCCCTTTTAAACCAAGCACGGTTTGATTGCTCGAGTCAGCGGCAAATGCCCGATCCACAGCGATGGCAACGCGCTCGGTAAACTGGCTTTTATCAACTAGAAACAGGGTCTCGGCATATTGCGCTAACATAAAAGCATCAAGAGGCTCAACCTCAAGGGCTGAGGCAAAATAATTGCTTGCAGTTAGGATATCGCCCTTGGCAATCGCTGATTGAGCGAGAATAACCCAGTAATAAACATTGTCGGGCCTATCCCGCACGCGATCTTGTACCGCCTCGATTAATTCAGCAGTCCAAACTGCAGTCTGCTGCTCGCCCACAGGACTCATCATTCTCTGAATATGTTCATCGTCCTCTGCGCCTATCTGCTGATAGGTGAAAAAAGTCACCGCCGACATTAGTAGCAGAATCCCTGGCACCAACCACAGACCCTGCTCGGTTAACGCAGGGGGCTCAGAGATTTCAGTTGTTGTGTTGCGCAGTAATAATTGCTTAGCATCATCGATCAGCCGCTGGCATTCAGAGTGATCGATCTCTGCCCTCTCAAGCTGCAGCTGAAACTGTGCTTTCTGCTCTTTAAACAGACGAATATTGGCTTGCTGACGAGACAGGGAGACACTTTCAGTCTCATTATTTTGACCGATAAAAAAGGGATAAAGTACAAAGACGCTTGCCACTAAAAGTAGCAGTACAATGGTCAATATCATTGCTGATTTTCCTCGTCGCCAAGCAAGGCATTTAACCGCCGCTGATCGTTAGCAGCCTCCTGGCTGCCCTTGGATTCCATTGGTTTGGCTTGGCGCCTATGGCGCGCCACAATTAGCCCACCCAACAGCACGATCAGCACCGGCGAAGCCCAGAGTAACCAAGTGTTTTTATTGACTTCAGGGCGATACAAAATAAACTCGGAGTAACGAGACTTAAGGTAGTCTTTAATCTCCTGATCACTCATCTGCTCCTCGAGCATACGTTGTATTTCACGACGTAAGTCTTTAGATATGGGCGAATTAGAATCTGCTAGATTTTGATTTTGACACTTGGGACAGCGCAGCTCTTCTACCAGGTCCTGATAGCGCGAGCGCAATGATTCTTCAGAAAACTCAACAACCTCAGCCCCGGCAAATACCAACACTGAAAAGCAAAGCGTAAAAAATACGGCCAATCTCATTGCTCAGACCCAGTTAACTGGTCGTACAGCGCACGAAATTCAGTATCCCAGACGCGGTCATCCACCACGCCCACACGGCGGTGACGAATAATGCCTCCGGCATCCACCAAAAAGGTCTCTGGAGCGCCATAGACGCCCAGGTCAATACCCAACTGACCCTGGGGATCGAAGATATTAAACTGATAGGGGTTGCCACGTTCAGCTAACCACGCCTGTGCTTCGACGCGTTGATCTTTGTAATTAAGCCCAATGATCTTGACACCGCTGGCCGACAACGCATTAAGCTTTGGATGCTCGATACGGCAGGCGAAACACCAGGTCGCCCAGACATTGACCAATACCACATCACCTTTAAAATCCTGCTCGGAGACGAACTGCTGCTCCGTCTTTAGCGACGGGAAATTAAACGCCGGAAAGCGCTCGCCAACCAGCGCCGAGGGTAATTCGGTCGGGTCTTTATCCAGGCCCAGCAACAGCACCAGTGATAGGCCTGCAAACAGCGCCAGAGGCACAAACAGCGCTAACCGATTCATACACCCATCCCCTCATTGCGTGCTGCCTTGCGTCGGCGATAGCGCTTATCAAACGCGGCCAATAAGCCGCCCAGCGCAATCATCAAACCCCCAAGCCAGATACAACGCACAAAAGGTTTCACATAGAGTCTTATGGCCCAGGCATCGCCAGCTAACGGCTCACCCAGAGAGACATAGAGGTCACGAGCTATCTCGCCATTAATGGCAGCCTCAGTCATCGTCTGACCACCAGCACGGTAACGACGCTTCTCTGGGAGCATGGTCGCAACCACTTTACCGTCGAGCGTTACCTCAATATTACCCTGAGCGGCTGAGAAATTTGGCCCCTGCACCTGTTTGAGACTAACAAAATCAAACTGGTAACCCGACACTTCAATCTTGTCGCCAGGCGCCAGGCGCACATCGCGTTGCGCATCGTAGGCCGTGCTCAAACCGACACCCAGAGCACAAACAGCAATACCTATATGCGCACAAATCATGCCCCAATAGCTGCCGGTCAGAATTCTGAGCTTGGCCATCTTGCACCCTGTTTTAAGGAATAGATCTTCCAGAGTCATGGTGGTAACCCAAAGTGCCAACAACAACGTGAATACGGCAATCAATGAATACTCATCGGCTAGCAATGGAAGTGTAAGTGCCAATAAAACACTGGCAATAGCCGGCCACAGGCCTTTACGCAGTAGAATACTGACATCGGTTTGCTTCCAGCGGGTGAACCCGGCAAAGCCGACGCAGATCATCAGGCCACTCATCAATGGCACAAAAAAGAAATTGAAATAGGGCGGCCCCACTGAGATCTTACCCAGATCCAACACATCGGCTAATAGGGGGTATAAGGTGCCAATCAAGATCATCGTCATCGAGCTGACCAATAAAATATTATTGATCAGTAACATGACCTCACGAGACCAGCCGCTGTACTCAACATTAGACTGCATCGCCGGACCGCGCAGCGCAAACAATAGCAGCGAGCCTCCAATAACTATGGCTAAAAACGCCAAAATGAAAACACCGCGCTCAGGGTCACTGGCAAAGGCATGCACCGAAGTCAGAATCCCGGAGCGAACCAAAAAGGTACCCAGCAAACTTAGTGAGAATGCGAAAATTGCCAGCAACAATGTCCAGCTGCGAAAAACCCCGCGCTTTTCTGTGGCTGCAATACTGTGCATCAGCGCAGTACCGACCAACCAGGGCATAAACGACGCATTTTCTACCGGATCCCAGAACCACCAGCCGCCCCAGCCAAGTTCATAGTAGGCCCACCAGCTTCCAAGGGTAATCCCTATAGTGAGAAACACCCAAGCAGTATTGATCCAGGGACGAACCCAGCGCGACCAGGCGCTGTCGAATTGGCCACCAATCAGGGCGGCTATAGCAAAGGCAAAGGGCACAGAAAATCCAACATAACCCATGTATAACATTGGCGGATGCACTATAAGACCAAAATCTTGCAATAGCGGATTGAGGTCGCCTCCCTCAATGGGTGAGACCGGCAAAATTCGCTCGAATGGATTGGATGTCAGCAACAAAAACAAAGCGAAACCCACGGAGATTGCACCCAGTACGGACAACACTCTTGAAGACACGACTAACGGCAGCTCCCGACTCAATAACGCCACGGCCGCTGACCAACCGGCCAAGATTAGGGCCCAGAGTAGCAATGAGCCCTCGTGCGCAGCCCATACCGCACTGACTTTAAACTGGACGGGCAACAGCGTATTGGAATTATTTGCCACGTAGGCCAGCGAGAAGTCATCCTGTAAAAATGCGTTAGTTAAACAGGCGAATGACAGTGCCATGAGCGCAAACTGACCCACCGCTAGCGAATGACCAAGGCGCATCCAGCTTTTGTAGCCAACAAACGACCCCGCCATAGGCGCTACAGCTTGCGCGACAGCCAGACATAGGGCGACAATTAATGCGGTATGGCCTAACTCAGCAGTCACTCTGCACCCCCCTTCTGCTCCTGTTGACGCCTATAAGCTTTGCTCATAGCATCGGCAACTTCTGGCGGCGTGTAATTCTCATCATGCTTGGCTAACACTTCTGTAGCCTGTAGCACTAGATTCTCATCCACTTTTCCAGCGGCAATAGCCGCCTCACCCTCATCAAACAGGTCGGGCAAAATACCAATGTGTTGGACAACCAACAGAGACGCGCCATCGGTCACGGTAAACTGTACATCCAGAGAATCGGCCGCACGCTTTACACTGCCCTCAACCACCATGCCTCCGGCGCGAATCTGAACGCCCTGAGGCACTTCGCCCGCAGCTATCTGCGACGGCGTATAAAAATAATTGGCATTTTGGCCCAGCATGTAAACCACCAAACCCACCACTAGAGTGGCAGCGACAACAATCAAAATAACCAACTGTAAGCGCTGCTTACGCAAAGGATGCATCATGTTTCCTCCTTGGAATTAGACGCTCGGGTAACGTCACGCACAACGTCTTTTAGCGCGAGCTTACTGTCTTCTAATGGTCTCACAACTAGCCATAGCATTACCGCCAGTGATACCAGTACAGCCGTCCACACATAGAGACCATGGCCACCCATGGCCAGCATGTGCTGCAAACTTTCAAACTGAAACTTCATGACTTATCCCTCGCCATTGCAAGCTCTATAACCCACGCACTTTTGCGCTCACGGCGTAATATCTCCGCGCGAGTAAACAAAAACAGCGCTACTGTATAAAAACAATAAAAACCCAAAATCATCACTAATAACGGGTGAAACATGTCTGGGTGCATACTCGGCGCCGAGGTAAATTTTATGGTGGCTGGCTGGTGTAAGGTATACCACCAGTCAACGGACTTATAAATAATAGGGATATTCACTGTGCCCACCAAGGCTAGTATGGCACTGGCTTTATTTCCGGCTTCATTACTGTGAAAAGCATATTGCAGTGCCAGCACCCCCAGATAGAGGAACAGCAGTATCAGCATGGAGGTAACACGCGCATCCCAAACCCAGTAGGTGCCCCAGGTGGGTTTTCCCCAGATCGCCCCCGTAAACAAGGCTAAAAAGGTCAGCGCTGCACCGATTGGCGCAGCTGACTTCATCACCATATAGGAAAGTTTCATCTTCCAAATCAAGCCAACAGCACCGGCAATCGCCATAATGTAGTAACCGGCTAGGGCTAAAAATGACACTGGCACATGCAGGTAAATGATACGAAAACTATTTCCCTGCTTGGCATCTTGAGGCGCAAAGCCCAGCCCCCACAACAAACCAGTACTCAGTAATACGAACGCCAAAAGACTCAGCCAGGGCAACCAAAGACCCGTAGTCTGATAAAACCAGCGAGGCGATCCAAGGCGGTGAAAACACTGCCAACTGGGGGACCAATTTGATAGCCAATTCATATCTCTCATCTCTTTATCTAAAATACTCTAATTAACACTGGTTAGACGCAAGGCCCCCGCAGCAGCCAGAGGGCACAGCGCAATAGAGGCCGCCAATATGGCACCCAAAATAGCCAGCGGGCCAGACCAGGCAAAGCCATCGATCGCACTTTGGACTGTGGCACTGCCAAAAATAATTACCGGCATATACAGGGGCATTACCAAGAGTGAAAGCAACAGCCCTCCTTTGCGCAGGGATACCGTTAACGCCGCGCCCACCGAGCCAATCAAACTCAAGCAGCCAGTGCCCAGCGCCAAACTGACAACCATTGGCACGTAGCCCTGCGCCGGCAATGACAGCATCATGCCAAGCAGGGGTGAGGCTAGAGTCAAGGGCAGGCCCGTTACCATCCAGTGCGCAACGGTCTTGCCTAATACCGGCATAGCCAGTAATTGCGGACTAATCAAAAGCTGTTCCAATGAGCCGTCGTGATAGTCACTGGCGAATAAACCGTCAGTAGACAGCAAGGTCGCCAACAGCGCCATCACCCAGATAATACCCGGTGCAATCTCAGCCAAGCGCGCAGATTCTGGGGTGATACCCAGCGGAATCAAGGTCGAAACCATGATGAAAAAAACCAGTGGACTAGCAGCTTCGCCACGCCGGCGATTGGCTAGCAAAAGGTCGCGGCGTAAATAGGCTGAAAATCCGCTCACCATTACAACACCCCTTGATCAGCATGGGAGACACAGGCAGTTTTACGCACGCCATCAATCGCTAGATCTTGATGTGTGGAAAGCACCACAGCGCCGCCCCGCCTAACATGCTCACGCAGACAGCTCTCAAGTAAACTGACGCCCTGCTTATCAATTGCCGCAAAGGGCTCGTCGAGAAACCACAGCTTAGCGTTGGTCATGAATAGGCGCGCCAAAGCAACACGCCGTTGCTGCCCAGCCGAAAGGTTGTAACAGGGCACATCGTCGTAGCCGACTAGCCCAACTGCCGACAGCGCATCTTGAGCAGAGGTTATACAATCCGTCGCCATCCAGCGTAAATTTTCCTCAGCTGTAAGGGTCATTTTGACCGCGGGCTGGTGTCCCAGGTAGAGGACATCGGAAAGGTATTCGTAACGGCACAGGGCAATCGGTTGCCCTGCATAAATTATAGTGCCGGATGTCGGCGTCAACGCAGTGGTGAGCAATCGCATCAAGGTCGTTTTACCACTGCCATTGGGGCCTTCGATCTGCATAATCTCACCCCGATCAATGGCAAAGTCAATCGGCTCGAAGACATGACAATCATCGCGTTCAAAGCACAGCTGTTCGACAGTTAGAAGAGATAATTTAGGCAACAGATTAATCCGAGACTTATTGGTTTTAAATGCGCTCTATTATGCCAAAGATAAGCTCAGCCAGGGGGATTTTCGGTCATTTATTTGGTCCGCCGTCCCAGCGATCAATCGAGGTCAAAGTTAAAATCAGTGCCGAAATCATACTCTTGTATTTGCCTCCGCATAAGAAGTTCATCCAGCTTTGACTCGAGGCAACGTCGAGAGCCGAAATCTAGTGGTCCCTGCTACTTACTCGAAGATACATGTGGCGCTGTATCAGGTGCATCGTCTGGCTCACTCAAACCCTCGCTCATATCACCTATATCATCTAGCTGACCAAACATCGAAAAACCTCTTATCTAAAGTTGATGAAAACGATTGGATAGTCGTTGAGAGCATAAAAATAGCCCTAAGACCAACACCCGTCAAGCAGTATAAAGTCCAAATACCAGCCTGAGAAAACCGATTTCTATACCGCCAGGTTTCGGGGCCTTGGCGGCATAGAAATTGACCAAAAAAACTCTATATAGTTGCAGTTATACTGCCCTGAATTAAAAACTAAATGAGCTATTATCCGCAGCCTGAAGAACCCTAAACTAAAAGGCATCACATATTTGATTGAGGTCCCAACCTACCCGCCCTACAATAGCCAAATACTTTGGAATTACTCATGAAAATCTACTTGGTCGGCGGCGCTGTTCGCGACAAATTACTCAACTACCCCAGCGGTGAAAACGACTGGGTAGTCGTCGGCGGCTCGCCTCAGAAAATGGTCAACGCCGGCTATCAACCGGTCGGACAGGATTTCCCCGTATTCATTAATACTAAATCGGGAGAAGAATACGCACTGGCCCGTACCGAACGTAAATCCGGTCATGGCTATCAGGGATTCGCTTTTCATGCGGCACCTGACGTTAGTCTCGAAGACGATCTTATTCGCCGCGATCTGACTATTAACGCTATGGCCCAAAACACCGACGGCAGTATTGTAGACCCCCATGGCGGGCAGCAGGACTTAGCGGATAAGGTCTTACGCCACGTGTCCGATGCATTCACTGAAGATCCATTGCGTGTGCTACGCGTGGCTCGCTTTGCGGCTCGCTACCATCATCTCGGGTTTACCATTGCCCCGGAAACATTAGCCTTAATGTCATCAATTACCGCCAGCGGAGAATTGCAGTATCTGGTGGCAGAGCGATTATGGAAAGAAACTAACCGCGCGCTCTGTGAACGCTCGCCGGATATTTATATTCAGACATTGCGCGACTGCGGTGCATTGACAGTACTGTTCCCTGAAGTCGATAAATTATTTGGCGTGCCACAAAGAGCCGATTACCATCCTGAAATTGACACTGGCATTCATACTCTTATGGCCCTGCAGCAGGCAGTGCGACTCTCTGACAGCGCCCCCATTCGGTTCTCAGTGTTAGTACATGATCTCGGCAAAGGCATCACCCCAGAGCATGTCTTGCCCAGCCATAAAGGCCATGAGGCGCGCGGCTTAGCGCTGGTAAAAGCCGTCTGTGATCGATTCAAGATCCCCAATGAGCACCGACAATTGGCCATGGCGGTGACGGAATTTCATCTACTCTCCCACAAGGCTCTCGAACTGCAACCTGAGGGTATTCTGACGCTACTAAAGGCCGTTGGCGCTCTCAAATCTGCTCAGCGGCTAGAGGATTTCTTAACCTGCTGCGAAGCCGATGCTCGCGGCCGAACCGGCTTTGAAGACCGTGATTACCCCTCATCAAACTACTTGCGCCAAGCCCGAAAAGTAGTGCTTCAGTCCGACGTGGCGGATCTCGTCGAGTCAGGGCTTGTCGGAGCAGAAATTGGTCGCCAACTCAGCTTGCGCCAAACCGCCGCGCTGGCAGTATTTAAACAAAATTACTCGGATTAACTTATGAATCAGCAACAGCCCGTCATTTTAATCACTGGCGCAGCGCGCCGTATTGGTGCATTTATCGCGCAGATTTTTCATGCCAAAGGATATCAGGTGATCATTCATTACCATCGCTCAGCCGCGGCGGCGGACGGCCTATGCGAGCAGCTAAATGCTATCCGGCAGGATAGCTGTGCATTGGTCCAGAGCGACCTTAATGACATGAAAGGTCTGCAAAAAATCTCTGATCTGGCGCATTCAGTCGGCCGCTTAGATGTACTGGTTAACAATGCCTCAAGTTTTTATCCAACTCCGCTTGCCGACTGTGATGATCAACAGTGGAATGATCTTATTAACAGCAATCTCAAAGGCCCATTCTTTCTCTCACAAAAGCTGGCCTCTCTGCTAACAGCTAGCAACGGTGCAATTGTCAATATCTCAGACATGCACGCCCGACAAGCCCTGCAAAACCACCCGATTTATACCATCGCCAAGGCCGGCAATATTGCCATGACTAAGTCATTGGCCAAAGAACTGAGTCCCAATGTGCGAGTTAATAGCGTAGCCCCAGGGGCCATACTCTGGCCAGAGCATGAATTAGATGATACCGAGAAACAGGGCGCGGTATTGAATAAAGTGCCCATGGGACGAATGGGCACAGAGAGCGACATTGCACAAACCGTCTATTTTTTAGCCGTGGAGGCAACCTACGTAACCGGTCAGACTATCGCCGTGGATGGCGGCAGCTCCAACAGCCTCTAGTGGTGAGCGACTAGATATAGAGCCGTTAGCATGCATTTTAGGTCATAAAAAACTTATAAGAGCTAAGCTTAATTGGCTTGTGTAATATTTTTGTCGCGCCAGATAAACGCTATAGGGAAAAGTTTCTGCTTATTTTTGTCATAACCTGCCCAGTGCTGGGCATAGGTATAACCCGTTTTCGGGTGCTTGATATCAGGCGCAATTTCGGCAAGAGGCAGCAGTACGAAAGCGTTTTTAAGCACCTCGTCACGCGGCAGTTTAACGCCATCAACCACTCCGGTGAGCTGATCAACTGCCAAGATATCTATATCGAGGCTTCTAGATCCAAACCGAGGACCGCTGCGGTCACGGCCATTTTTATCCTCTATATCTTTAAGCTTTATTAGCAGTTCAGCGACAGTCAGTGAAGGGCGGATACCC
>Ga0209091_10004637_pt1 | contig 10652 bp, 12 predicted proteins | sample ArcticOcean_MG_C_6_FD_187438 | JGI IMG/M metagenome (GOLD analysis project Ga0209091, IMG submission 187438) | Marine microbial communities from western Arctic Ocean - ArcticOcean_MG_CB8_128 (SPAdes) (version 2) | ecosystem: Environmental > Aquatic > Marine > Oceanic | place: Arctic Ocean... | reverse complement strand
CCACTTTTAGCGTGCTTCTTTAGAAGGGCAAAGATAATGTCTTGTTTTCGTGAGCGGGCTAAGTTATCTAGGCCCATCGCCGCGGTCATTTGAATGAGTTCGTCGATTGGTTTTTGTTTTAATTCTGATAGATTCATAGGTGGGGTTTCGGTTTGCTATAAGTTTAGGAGGGCTTGCCCTCAAAGGACAATGGTTGCGTAGTATTTTTAAGCCGCGTATTGCGCAGAGGGATCAGATGTGGAGCGTCAAAGCGGATGGGTTTCGAGGTAATCACATGAGTATAGCGATGCTTTGGCAAAGAGCAAGATATTTTTATGGCCCTGTGAACAGGGCCACATGCTCATTTATATCATACCGGTTACAAAATCGACCAATTGAGCCTTGGACAGTGCGCCGACTTTAGTGGCTTCTACCGTACCATTTTTGAATACCAGGAGCGTTGGAATACCGCGAACATTAAATTTGGCTGCAGTTTCCGGATTGCTGTCGACATCAACTTTACAGATTTTTATCTTGCCAGCATATTCATCGGCAACCTCACTTAGGATAGGGGCAATCATTTTACATGGCCCGCACCACTCCGCCCAAAAATCGACTAGGGCTGGGGTATCGGACTGCAGAACGTCAGCTTCAAAGCTAGCGTCGGTTACGTGAACAATGTTTTCGCTCATTTAGGGAGCCTCCAGAAAATTGGGTTTAAGATGAATTAATGGCGGGCATGATAGCATTCACCTTGGTATCGCAACAAACGATATGCTCTATTAGTATGAAAGATTTAGATTATTAGCCAGCGCACCTTCCCCGAGGGATTAAGCGAAATCTGACACAGACTCTATGCCGACCACCGATTGCGGGTCGATATGGATAATAATTTCCGATTCAGGAAAAGCGACCAGTAGATTAGCCTCGATTTCATCGCAGATTTGATGCGCATCCATAAGCGACAGGTCATCATCCAGCTCTAGGTGCAGTTGGATAAAGGTCATGGTGCCGGAATGCCTTGAGCGTAGGTCATGCATGCCCCTTGCACTGCTGTGTTCGAGTACCAGCTGCTTTATCAGGTCGCGCTGTCCATCGGGCAGCTCACGGTCCATTAGATGATCGTAGGACATCACCATGATTTCTCGTGCGCTAAACAGTATATACAGTGCAATGGCGCCGGCAAATAACGCATCAAACCCAGCCCAGCCCTGCACTGACAGCCACAGAGCAACTATGACGCTGCCATTGACCAGTAGGTCGGTTTTATAATGCAATGAATCGGCCTTAATCGCCGTGGAATTGGTCTTGCGGATAACATGGCTCTGCAAACCCAGTAGCGCCAGCGTTGCGATAATCGAAAAAACCATCACCGCGATCCCAATGCCCGCTGCTTGTACCTCAGTGGGGTTAATAATCCGCCGACCAGCCTCAAGCAGTAAAAACCCAGCAGAGCCAACGATAAAAAGCGACTGGCTTAGGCCGGCAAGCGCCTCAGCCTTACCATGGCCAAAGCGGTGCTCTTTGTCCGCAGGTGTCAGTGCATGGCGCACTGCGATCAGGTTAATAAGAGAGGCCAGAGCATCCAGCACTGAATCGATCAGTGTGGCCAACAGACTTACGGAGTCTGACAACCCCCAGGCAATTAGTTTGGCGACAATCAGTACTAGGGCTACCGAGATCGAAGCATAGGTTGCTAGCCGCAATAGTTTAGCGGTTTCTTCTGAAGCTCTTTGGAGGGGGCTTGCGATAGTCATTATACTCGGTCAATCAACACAAACGGAGAGTCTAACAAATTAATCGCCAGCGCTAAAGTAGGCTTATTACGTCACAGACGGCAAACCGACATTTTAGTCAAAGCCTTGCAATACGGTATTTAAAAATTGGTAGCCCAGGGCCGTCGTCTGATACCTTTCGCTATCAGATTCCATAAGTCCTTTGGATTGAAGGCTAAATATTTGCGCCCCTATGGCGCTTCTAGCGAGGCCTGTACGTTCGGGAAGATATGCAGTGGGAACGCCATGTTTTAAGCGCAGTCCATTCATCATGAATTCTAACGCTATCTCTGCACTGGCGATAGGTTTTTTACGGGCGGGGACTGAGCCATCTCTGGCTAAATAATGGGCCGGTAAGCGAGTCTTAGTGGTGCGAACCACTGTATTGTCTGCGGGCACTGTTATCTTGCCATGGGCTCCGGCACCAATACCCAGATAATCGCCAAACTGCCAGTAATTGATATTATGCCGAGACATGTTACCGGCTAGGGCAAAGGCTGAAACCTCATACTGCACAAAGCCATTTTCCTGCAATATAACCATTCCGGCCTGCTGTATGTCGGCAAGGCAGTCTTCATTAGGCAGCGTCGGTGGGCGGGAATAAAAAGCGGTATTTGGCTCTATCGTTAGCTGATACCAAGAAATATGCTGGGCGCCATTGTCGAGAGCCAATTGTAGGTCTTGCTCCGCGTCACCGATGGTTTGATCTGGCAGGCCATGCATGAGGTCAATGTTAAAATTATCAAAGCCGACGGATTTTGTTGTGGCAATAGCTTGTAATGCCTGCGCTCCACTATGGATTCTGCCTAACTTTTGCAGGTGTTCTGGATTAAAACTCTGCACCCCAATGGACAGCCGATTGACCCCAGATTCACGAAAGTCGGCAAATCGTTGCTGCTCAATAGTCCCTGGGTTCGCCTCTAGGGTGATTTCAATATCCGCTTCAAACCCAATCAACTCCTCGGCGACCCTTAAAATCTCGCTGATTGCTTTGCCTGAAAACAGGCTCGGCGTGCCGCCACCAAAAAATATACTATGCAATTTTCGACCCTGAACCCAGTTCAGGTCGGTTTTCAGGTCTACAATTAGGGCTTCAATATAGGCCTGTTCGGGGATTTCACCACTGGCCTCATGGGAATTGAAATCGCAGTATGGACATTTACGGACGCACCAGGGTATGTGGACATAGAGCGATAGCGGCGGGAGTTTCAGCACTGCTCAGCGCGACTGGAGTTTTAACAGCAGAGCCGCAATAGCTTTGCCGCGGTGACTGAGGCGGTTTTTAGTGCTGTTGCCGAGTTCGGCGGCGCGGCAATCGTATTCCGGCACATGAAAAAGGCTATCATAGCCAAAACCGCCATCGCCTCGCTCTTCCCTAGCGATGACGCCCTCCCAGGTGCCCTGGCAGATTATCGGCGTGGGATCATTTGCATGAGCCATGTAGACAATCACCGTTTGATAGCGCGCTGTCCGCTGATCAGCGGGAGCGTCGGCCAGAAAATCCAGTAATTTTTCTCTGTTGGTGATATCAGTAGCTTCTTCACCAGCAAAGCGCGCTGAGTAAATGCCCGGTGCACCTTGAAGATAGTCAACTTCCAATCCTGAATCATCAGCAACCGCGGGAAGGTTTGACAGCGCAGTGGCGTTACGCGCTTTAAGAATCGCATTTTCGACAAAGGTCAGGCCAGTCTCATCAACATCAGGAATGTTGAGGTCTGTCTGTGGCACAATTGTAAAACCTAGGCCGCCAAGTAGTGCTTGAAGTTCCTTTATTTTGCCCACGTTGGCACTGGCAAGTACCAGTTTCTGATCGCTACTCAATGTCTTATTCTCAGTCGATTAATATGAAGTGCTTGTTGCATTGGGGTGACTAGAACTGATGTCTAGTCATGGTACATCTTCTTCTGAAATTTAAAGTCATAGCCAGCAGAGTGAATGCCATCAGGGGATTCTGGCGCCACATTAATTCTAAAAGTCAGAAAATCTTCATTGTCGAATTCAAAGGGCGCTAAATAATACACGGCGGTCTGTTCGCGAACTTCAACGAACTCGAGAACCTGAGTTTGTTGCAGAATGTTTGACAGCCTACCGGTTATTTTAGAGGGCACGCCCACGCCAAACTCTCTGATGACGGAAATGTTAATCAGGCCCTTGCCTTTGCCGCGCACAATGTTGTTGGCTGTGGCCACCTCAGGGTCGATAAAAGAACTGCCGAAGGCGCTATAAAAAACTTTAAGGTCACCATGCTCTTTGTAGAGCTTCTCTTCGAAGGCATGACTTAGTGCGGGCAGCAGCAAGCAGATCGTTAGTAATAGACGTTTCATAGGCTATATCCTCGGTATGATTCCAGAGAAATCATAACTTAGTTAGGTGGTATACGGCTGTTTCAGTGAACATATTAGGCCACAGGCTTAATAGTTGTCTGTCGAGAAAATGTTCACTCAGGCATTGGCTGCGCAACACTCTAATCTTGCGTTCTTGGCACAGGGCTTCAAAATCATCATAGGTGAAAAAGTGGATATTCGGTGTGTCATACCACTGATATGCCAGCTGTTTGGTCACCGGCATACGGCCGTGGAAATTGAGGTAGGCGCGGGTGCGCCAATAACCAAAATTTGGAAATGTAATAATGCAGTCCTGTCCAATACGTAGCATTTCATCCAAGACTAAATGTGGGAAGCGCATCGCTTGCAGGGCCTGAGTCATGACCACGGTGTCAAAGCTGTTATCGGGAAAGTTAGTCAGGCCTCTGTTGAGATCCTGCTCCACCACATTGACGCCACTGGTAATGCATTGGCTAATAGCTTCAGAATCAATCTCCAATCCGTAACCCAGAATGCTGTGCTTCTGTTTTAGGCTAGACAGCAGCGAGCCGTCACCGCAACCTAAATCTAGCACTCGGGACTGGGGCCTAAACCAATCACTGATAATGTCAATATCCAGATTCATTGTTGTTCACCGTCAGCCTGGCCTGATACATCGAGCGTATTTGCAACGCGACCCAGATAGCTCCCCAAAGCATCCTCATAGCGCTCATTGGGTAGTAAAAACGCGTCATGGCCCTTGTCGGACTCAATTGCAGCGTAGGAAACATCTTTGCCTGCGCTAATGAGAGCATGAACGATTTCGCGAGACCGCCCGGGGGCAAAGCGCCAGTCGCTGCTAAAAGAAATCACCAAAAAGTTACACAGGGCATGACTAAAAGCTTGGACTGGATCAGCCTGATATTCTCTGGACAGGTCAAAGTAGTCGAGCATCTTGGTGATTAAAATATAGGAATTTGCATCAAAACTGTCAGAGAATTTATCCCCCTGATAGTTAAGGTAGCTTTCAATTTGAAATTCAATTGGCTGAGTTTTTTCGGCAGTAAAAGCACCACTGCGTAATTCCCGACCAAACTTTTGACCCATCAATTCATCGGATAGATAGGTAACATGGCCGAGCATGCGAGCTAACGCCAGACCATGAAGTGGTGCCTTATTTTGCTGCAGGTAATCACCATCGCAATAGTCTGGATCTGACTTAATCGCCCGTCGTGCTATCTCATTAAAGGCGATATTCTGCGCCGAGAGCTTCATCGCGGAAGCTATCACGACGGCATTTAATAATTTTTCGGGATGTTCCAAAGACCAGCGCATGGCTTGCATGCCCCCGAGACTACCACCAATAACCGCAGCCCAGACCTCGATACCAAGATGCTCCATCAATAGGCGCTGGGATTCCACCCAGTCCCTTGCGCGTAGAGAGGGAAAGCTGGCGCCCCAGACCTGGCCGGTGTCTGGATTAATTGACGTTGGCCCGCTGCTACCGAAGCAGCTACCGATATTATTTAGGCTTACAATAAAAAAGCGCGAGCTATCAATTGCTTTGCCGGGGCCAATATAACTGTCCCACCAACCGGGGATACTGTCGCCATCATGGAAGCCGGCAGCATGATGGCTGCCACTCAGCGCATGGCAAATCAAAATAGCATTGCTGTTATCGGCATTCAATTGACCATACGTCTCGAATACCAGGGTGTGGCTGGAAAGCACGGTGCCGCAGGCAAGCGTCAATGGCTCCCGCACAACAACAGTTTGCGGGCTGACAAGGCCAACGGAGTTTTTTAGTGTAGATCCCGACATGCTAACCATTATAGGGCCTTGATGATTAGAATACTTGCGTAATCGAGGGCTCTAAAGCGATCAGCTGATAAATGAGCGCCTCCCTATGATGAGGGCCACGTCATAGGCCTATTTTGAATTACCTATTTTGCAGTTAAACTGCTGAGGCATCGCCTATAGGGGCGGGTTGAATGATAGGAGTAAAACCATGCAGTACAAGAGGCTCGGTAAGACGGATGTAGATGTGTCATTAATTGGTTTGGGCACCATGACTTGGGGTGAACAGAATACTTTGGAAGAAGCGTGTGAACAGATGGATTACGCTGTCTCCAGAGGAGTCAATTTTATTGATGTGGCGGAGATGTATCCTGTACCACCGAGACAGGAAACCCAAGGGTCTACGGAATCTTATGTGGGCGAATGGTTGACTCGCACGGGAAATCGATCAGAGATTGTTCTCGCGACTAAGGTGTCTGGGCGAGGAGACGGGCTTCCCGGTACCGCGCATATCCGCGGCGGCCCGAGATTGACTCGAGACCATATTCGTCGCGCGATCGACGCCTCGCTAGAACGGTTACAAACCGATTATATAGATCTCTATCAGGTACATTGGCCCGAACGGGCAACCAACTATTTTGGTCAGCGCGGCTACACGCATAACCCGGAGGCTGATGGCATTCCCATTGAAGAGTCTCTTGATGCACTTTCTGAACTAGTTAGCGAAGGCTTGGTCAGGCGCGTGGGGCTGTCAAATGAAACCCCCTGGGGGGCAATGGAATACCTGCGTTTGGCCAGAGAGAGAGATATGACTAGAGTGGTGAGCATCCAAAATGTCTACAACTTGCTGAGCCGTCAGTTTGAGACGGGTTTGGCCGAAATGGCGATTCGAGAGGAGGCGGGGTTACTGGCATATTCGCCTCTGGCCTTTGGCGTTCTCTCCGGCAAATACATCGGTGGTGAAAAGCCTACAGGCGCTAGGCTGACACTATTTGAACGCTTCGCTCGCTACGCAAGCCCGCAGTCAGCGGCAGCCACAGAGGCCTATAACGCCATAGCCCAAAAGCAGGGCTACAGTCTGGCACAGATGTCTCTAGCCTTTGTCTGCCAACAGCCTTTTGTTACCAGTTGCCTGATTGGCGCAACGAACCTGGAGCAGCTTAAAGAAAATATAGATGCGGCGGCGATAACGCTTTCTTCTGAGGTGTTGGCCGAAATTCAGTCAGTTCACAATCAGTATCCCGACCCTGCGCCCTAATCAGCGCAGAACTTTTTGCTCATACTTCACTTTCAATTGGCGTTATCCGAGAAGGGGCTGGATAACGCCGACCAGCTGAGGCATCAGTTTATCGCGGACAATCATAAGGGTAAAAATGGCAACCATGGGTGAGATATCTATCATCCCAAGGTTGGGAATGATGCGCCTAAAAGGCGCCATATAGGGATCAACGATTTGAGTTACTAGGCGCACTGTAGGGTGCGAGGTGGTGCCAACCCAGCTAGAAATAACTAGAATAAAAATACCCCAGAAGTAAACATCGATCAAAGTCCCCAGCAGTTCAACCAGAGCCACGGCGAGATAGCCAAGCATTTGAGGCCCAATCTGGCCGCTCAGTATTAATACGATTAGCCAGTAAGCCCATTTCAGCAGCAGTGCTGCCGCTAAACCGGCGGTATTCAAATGGCCCATGGTCGGAAATATCCTGCGCAGGGGCTCCACCACCGGCGAGGTCACCTTAAAGAGTGTCTGCGAGATGGGGTTAAAAAAGTCTGCCTGCACGAGTTGCAGTAATACCCGAATGAGAAGCAATGACGCGTAGATGTCGACGGCTATTTTAAGAATAGAAACAATGCTGCTCATATAACTAATCCCCTAATTCGTGTTGGGCTGAAAAATCTGTCGCCATCTCTTCCGCGCGAGTTAGTGCGCTGCGCATAGCTGCACGGAATGTGGCCTCTAAGCCGAGCTGCTCAAAGGTATGTAATGCCGCCTCCGTGGTCCCGCCTGGCGAGGTTACCTGTTGGCGTAATTGAGTTGCCCCAGTTCCTGATTCCGTTGCCATGCGTGCCGAGCCGAGCGCTGTTTGCAGGCTCAGTTCCCGAGCAACCTGTTCGGGTAAGCCAAGCTCCTGTCCCACTTTTTGCATGATTTCTATAATGCGAAAAAAATACGCTGGCCCGCTACCAGAGACAGCGATTACGGCATCAATCTGCGCTTCGGTTTCAACCCAGCAGGTATAACCTATGGCTTTAAATATCGTTGCTACAAAATTTCTTTGTGTAAGGTCTACCTGCTGATTTGCAAATAGGCCGGTCGCACCAACAAGCAACATTGCTGGCGTATTGGGCATGGCCCTAACAATTGCGGTGTCAGCGCCTAGCCATTTTTGTAACGCATCCAGTGGTATTCCTGCTGCGATAGAAACTACTGCAGAGTTAGGCACTAGCGCTGGGGCCAAATCGATGGCAACACTACGCATAATCTGAGGTTTTACTGCAAGCACAATTAAATCGGCCCAGTTTGCTGCGGCCTGATTATCTGTCAGAGTTCTGACGCCATAGGTTTCCTCCAAACGACTGCGGGATTCTTCGCCGGGTTCACTAACTACGATGTCTTCGGCTGAAAAACCGTTGGAAATCATGCCGCCGATAATACACGAGGCCATGTTACCGCCACCGATAAATGCAATTGAACTCATGGTGTAACCTTTGTTAACGATTTATTTATTTGTCTTTTCTAAAGCACGGCTCTTGCACCAAAAATATCCGTGCCAACCCGGACAATGGTTGCCCCCTCTAAGATAGCGGCTTCCATATCACCAGACATCCCCATAGAGAGAGTATCCAGTTTCTGTGAATTGTCCAGTAGGTCATTAATCTGATCTTTTAATTCCCGCAGTCGACGAAATGGTGCGCGCTGATCCTCTAGGCTCTTGCGGCTTTGCGGAATAGCCATAAGACCGCGCAGTCTAATACCAGGCAGACTTGCGACTTCCAGCGCAGCCCTTAGGGCCTGTGCGTGGTTGAAGCCGGATTTAGTCGATTCATTATCAATATTGATTTGCAGGCAAATATTTAACGGCTCCATTGACGGCGGTCGCTGATCGCTTAGCCGCTGCGCAATCTTTAGGCGGTCGACACTGTGTATCCAGGAAAAGTTTTCCGCTGCCAGTCGGGTTTTGTTAGATTGCAGGGGGCCAATAAAATGCCAGTCCAGATTGGCGTCGGGAAAGGCGCCCATTTTCTCAATGGCTTCCTGCAGGTAGTTTTCGCCAAAGCTATTGATGCCTGCCGTCACCGCTTCATCTATCTGTGCGCTGGTTCGCATCTTACTAACCGCCAATAACAAAATCTCGCTCAAAGCACGGCCTGCGTCACTTGCCGCCAATTGTAGGCGTGACTCAATAGCGCTAATGTTATTTTTAATTTTGGTCATGGTCTGAGATCGTCGATAGCGGGTTCATGGACAGAGCGGAGCAAAATGGGCGTTACCGAAATATTAGCGGTTATGGCCATAAAAGATGTATCGGACCTAAATACTTCAGTCTGTCTTCCCTCCAAGATTAAGAATTGACAGCGATATGGGGGCTATTAGCTTGCTGTTGATGCCCTATAATCGGCGATCATTTTGATCTACGAAGTAATTAATGACAAGCAAAAAAAATATCTCTCTCCTAACTATTTGAATGGATAATTGTAAATCCCTACGGCGATTCACCTAACTCAGGGCTTTCCAGCCAGCTTATCAGTATCAGCGTGGCAGCAAGGTAGTCAATTTGGGCGAGATCCTGCCCTTTCCGCTTGTTTCTCGACGGCTCGCTGCGACCAGATTGCTGTTGCGCTTCGCGAATTATTGATCTAGCTTCACGGCTCGTCAGTCGTTCATCAACCATGAGCACTTCAATTGCAAAGCGTCCCTGAAGTCGGCGGGCGAACTTGCGCGCTCTTGTACTTAGTTCACTTTCAGTACCATCCATATTTAGTGGCAGGCCAACTAGAACAAGGTTTGGTTGCCACTCTGTCAGAACAGACTGAATGACAGTCCAATTAGGTACACCATCGGAAGCCTTAATCGTCGTTAACCCAGAAGCAGCGTTCGTAAGTGTTTGGCCATAGGCGACGCCAATCTGCTTGAGACCAAAATCAAAGGCTAGTAAAGTTTTTGGGAGAGGCTCAGGCATGGCCAATATCAGGAGATAACATGGCCAAATCGAGACCAATGCTAGAGGCCGCAGCATCGGCTCGTTTGGCGCAATCGGTGTGAAAGATAATCGCCGAGTCAGCGGGGATAGTAAGCCAGCTATTCTGCGCAAGTTCTTCCTCTAATTGCCCTGCTCCCCAGCTTGAATAGCCCAGTGTGATAAGTGCATTTTCAGGCCCATTACCAGCAGCTATGTCAGTAAGGATATCTTTTGAGGCTGTCAAACTAATATTTTCCGCAATCTCAACGGTCGACTCCCAATGCTTATCGACGGAGGGATGTAAAATAAAACCGCGATCGCGCTGCACAGGGCCGCCATCAAATATAAACGCGCTGCCATATTCATCCTCATAGCTGACATCCAGTTGGTCATAAATTGCCTTGGCAGGAATATTTAATGGCTGATTAATAATAAGCCCCATGGCTCCGTCCGTGCTGTGCTCGCAGATATATACAACCGATTGGGAAAAGTTGGGGTCATTGAGTCCAGGCATGGCCAACAGAAAATAATTTTTCAGACTGGTAATGGATTTTTTAATAGTAGAAGTCATGGGGCCAATATGGGGGTTTATCCGATTAAACTCAAGTCTTGAGGCG
>Ga0209091_10004634_pt1 | contig 10655 bp, 7 predicted proteins | sample ArcticOcean_MG_C_6_FD_187438 | JGI IMG/M metagenome (GOLD analysis project Ga0209091, IMG submission 187438) | Marine microbial communities from western Arctic Ocean - ArcticOcean_MG_CB8_128 (SPAdes) (version 2) | ecosystem: Environmental > Aquatic > Marine > Oceanic | place: Arctic Ocean... | reverse complement strand
CAATCCTCAATACTACATTTCTTTCAACCGCTTTCTCCAACTGTGGAGGAAGTTTAGAATTGATTTTCAATGATAGTTCGACAAGGTCTAACTCGGCCGCCATCGTTTCGGCGATGGCTTCTCAGCCATTAATCGAATGCCTACTATTTGCGTGGCAATGTTCATGTGAGGCCTCAAAGTGTCAGCGGATGAGGAGAAGGCATGACCATACGCGTGGCTATCAATGGATACGGAACTATTGGCAAGAGGGTAGCAGATGCGGTTGCTGCCCAAAATGACATGGAGATTGTCGGTGTTACCAAAACCCGTCCCTCATTTGGCTGTGATTTGGCTGTGCGTAAAGGCTATCCATTATTCTGTACATTTGACGATGCTGATCGCATCGCAGCATTCGCTAAATCAGGCTATGATTGCCATGGTGGAATTAGTGATCTACTTTCACTTTGTGATGTGGTGGTAGATTGTAGCCCAGGTAAGGTTGGTTCTGCCAATAAAGATCTTTACAATATGGCAGGTGTCAAATGGATTTTCCAAGGTGGCGAAAAGCATGAGATGACTGAATTATCCTATACCTCATGTGCCAATCACCAACAAAACCTCAACGCCCAAGGAACAAGGGTTGTTTCATGCAATACTACTGGACTTGCTCGGACTCTAGTGCCTTTGCTGGAAACTTGTGGCGATATCAGCGTTGAATGTACGATGATACGCCGTGCAGCCGACCCAGGAGATTCTTCTAAAGGCCCAATAAATGCAATCAAGCCGGTACTAAAGGTTCCAAGTCACCATGGTCCAGATTTGATGACGGTCGAACCGAAGATCAAGATCAATAGTTTGGCAGTAGCAGTTCCTACTACTATCATGCATACTCATGCCATCACAGTGACTTTGCCCCAAGGGCATGGTTTGGACACAGAAAAGGTGCTCGCACTTTGGCGCAGCAGACCTCGGATAATCATCATGAATGGTGCTGAAACCGGAATTACAACTACGGCAGAGGTTATGGAATTCGCTCGTGATATCGGTCGGACATGGGGAGATTTGCATGAGATTTTCGTTTGGGAAGATGGAGTTAAGGTAGTGGATAATACGCTTTATTATTTCCAAGCAATCCATCAAGAGAGCGATGTTGTTCCTGAGAACGTTGATGCTATTAGAGCCTTGATGGGTAGTGAGTCTGATTGGCTTGCTTCAGTTGAGAAAACCGATAACGCAATCTCACAAGCACAGGCTTGAATCTAACAACACGCTGTTATCTTGAAAAGTGTTGAGATTCTCCGTGACTACATGCTGCAGAATACTAGGGCCACATATCTGGTGGCAATTCTGCTTTTTCCGAGTTTGTTGATGGCTGTTGGTGCTGACCAAATCCATGAATCAGAAGTAGTCGATACAGAATTACAGCATGCTGCCGAACTTTGGCTTCCAATGGCTCCTGATGCCATTACCGTTAGTCAATTACGAGAACCTTCAGGAATAATCCCTCTTGCCTATACCACCTTCGATCCACTAAAGGATGCAATTCCTGGTGCTGGCGGTGCCGATGATCTGGATTATCTAAAAAGTGGTTTGTTGGTAGTGCAATTACAAAGTAAGGATGGTAGTGTATTGAAGCAACTAGCAGCTGACTACGAATTCGTCTTGCTTGGACATGTAGGTGAAGAAGCATGGTTGGTTCGTCTTTATGATGCCTCCAATGTACCTGCGATTCAAGCAGATGACCAAGTTCGATGGGCAGGTTCAATGCTACCTAGTTGGCGCATCTCTCCGGTTTTAGATGGTACAGAGGACTATTATTCTCTCGTGGTATCTCCTGACCTCCATTCCGAACAATTCCCAGATCTAGTCATCGATCTACAAGACATGGGAGCAACAGATGCATGGTGTGGCTCGCATATCTGTGAGGTGAGAGGGCAAATTGACATCGGACGAATCTCGCATGACAGTCGAATAATCTTTGTTGAAGCAAGTGCTGGTTTGGTTCTGACAAATGCTGCTGCCAGCACTGCAGTTGGTGTTGCTACGATGAATAGCGCTTCTACCTTCAACCTTTATGGTTCAGGTGAAACAATAATGTTCGCCGATACAGGTCTCGATATAAATCACCCAGATATCGTAGGACGTGTAGTAGGTGTCGATACTCAATTTGGACTTGATCCTAGCCCCGCAGATAGTAATGGTGGCCATGGGACTCACATTGCACTCACCTTGGCTGGTGATGGAAGTGGCGACACGAGTGCAACCGGAATTGCTCCTGAAGCAAGTTTACTCGGTTATGCATTCGAGCATGATGCTACAGGAGTCTTTGGTCGTCGTGGTTCTATTTACGATTTATTTACCGCTGCTGACCAAATGGGTTCACGCATCGGAGTAAACGCTTGGGGCATCGATGCCAATCATGGATCATACACATCAGATAGTCGCTCAGTCGATTATTATGTTAATGATAATCCCTTATTTCTACCGCTATTTGCCATCGGTGATGATAGCGGTCAGAATGCCAATCACATAATGCCCCCTTCAACCGCAAAAAACTCTCTATCAATCGGGGCTTCAACCACTACTTCCTCAGGTGAAACTACTAACTTCTCATCCCAAGGTCCAACCTTGGATGGGAGAATAAAACCAGATTTAATCGCTCCAGGGGTTACAATTTGTTCAGGACGAGCTGAGGAGGCAATGACGCCACTTGGCTCACCTTGTGGCAGTGGTAGCCATGGCAATGGCAATGATTTCTACATGAGCATGTCAGGTACTTCGCAAGCGACTGCTGTTGCTGGTGGTAGTGCTGCATTGGTAAGGGAGTTTCTTCGGGAGCAAGTAGGTATCAGTTCACCATCAGCAGCTTTGATTAAAGCAGCAATGATAAATGGTGCTCAGGATACAGGAGCGGCAGATATTCCCAACGCTCATGAGGGTTGGGGTATGATTGACCTAGATCGGACAATCCTTGCCAAGGATGGCGCAACTGATCTTACTACTTTCCGCGATGATTCACGTCTATTGAATCCCGGATACTCTGCGCTTTATGCCTTCGATATCGACAGTAGCCATGGCATGGATTTAACTCTGGTCTGGTCGGATGAAGCCGGCAGTGCTAATTCAGCCCAGAATCAATCACGTTTGGTGAACGACTTAGATCTACAATTAATTGCTCCAGATGGAACTATCTATCGAGGTAATAACTTCGTATCTGGTTTCTCCCAAAGCGGTGGGACTCCTGATATGGTGAATAATGTCGAACGTATTAACATCGCATCTGGTACTCTTTCTGGAGGGTTAGAAACGTGGCAGGTAAAAGTAACGAGTTCATCCGGTTTAGCGCAAAGATTCGCTTTGGTGATGAGTGCAGATGCAAGTCCTTCTAATGCTGCTGATTTGACTAGCATCACCGATTCTATCTTCATCTATCCTTTCTCTCCTTTGGCAGGAGAGGCGGTACCGATTCGTATGAGTTGGTTTAACCAAGGAGTGAACGATTCTGGAAATTATGATGTCAAATTAACTGATATGACCACTGGTGAAACCATTTACGAAGGTTCACGCGGATCGTTAGCTGCGTCTAATTTAGATTCTTTCACTATTAGTTGGACCTTTGCTACCACCGGTTTACATTCACTTAAATTGGAATTGGATAACGGAGGCTCTGTAGTCGAGTTAAATGATGAGAATACTGGAATAAACAATAATATCTACATTCTTGAGCTGATTGTATCAGCGACGGGATTGCGCTTGGTACCTCTAGCAGATGATGGTAGTGAAGACCCTAGTAGCGTTGACCGTGTGCTTGATGCAAAAAATGAAACCACAAAGGAATACCAGGTTATGTTGCGACACGAAGGAACAGGTGATCGTGATGTCTCATTGACTGTGAGTAATCCGTATCAATTAGATCCATTAAACCCTAATCTCTTGCTTTCACCTAATGATAATTGGGATAGTTATGCCAACCGCAGTGGCACTTTAACACTCGGAACGATGGGTAGTAATGAGTCGAATATCTCCTTATTGATTACTTTAGATGATCTCTCTGCAAACCTCGTCACCGATAGTCAAAATAAATATCCACGCTATGCTCGTGCCGGTGCGTTCTATGTCGATGTCACTGCACGATATTCAGATGATGTTCAAGTTTCACATACTATTAGACTAACCATTACAGTAGGAGAAGTTCGAGATGTATTAGTCGGAGCATCGGGAAATAGTGGTCTCTCGGCTCTTCCAGGGGATTACGCATCATTTGGTATAGGGGTTATGAATACTGGAAATATGGTTTCACCATATGCCATTGATTGCTATAGTGATAACCAATGGCGTATCGAATTGGAGGATTCTAACTCTAGTAGTTATGAATTCGAACCGTTGGGGATTCTTGACGATAAAACCGTCAATATCCGCTTATTTGTTCCTCCTGTGGTTGAAGGTGGACCAACGGCTGGAACCACTGATTCAATTTCTTGTCATGTCACCAGTTCATTTGACCCCTCACTTAACATCACTGAGACAGTTGAGTTACTGGTTGAAGCACTAGACTCATTTAACACAGAGTTATTCGATAGTTCTGGCTTAGAGGTAGGTCCTAGCGAGAACCCAAGATCTTTAACGATTGATAATGGGCAACTAGTGAATCTTAGTCTTGTTATCGAAAATACCGGCAATCGTGAGATTGAATTGAGCGTAAGTGTCCAATCGGAACGAACCGATTGGCCTATCTACTTGTCATCAGCTTCGGATTCAGGTAGTGAGATAATTCAGTTTACTCTCGCTGCTGGTGCTACAGAGATTGTCGCCATCGAGGTCCTCATCTATGAAGCAGCGACTGGTGGGGATTCCAATCAGTTAACTTTCAAGACAAAACTCAATTTAGCCAATCAAAAAGTCAATTCTACTACTTTGATTGTTAGCGATGAAATAGATCTTGCATTCCCTGATTCTAGTGACAATCTGCTTGAGGTCAGTGTTGATGGACAATGGAATTTGATCACAATGTCCGTAGAGAATACAGGTAATTCTCAACTGAATCTAAATTGGAGCAATGCCTTGCCAGATGATGGTTGGCAGGCCGGGTTTTTCAATCCACCGACCTCTATTTATGCAGGTGAAATCGCAGAATTCACTTTCGGAGTAATCTCTCCATTGCAGCAACCTATTGCAACCGGAGCCCAAAATATTCTACTTTCAGTAAACGGCTCAATAGATGGCCGCAGTATTGAAACCAGTATGCAATTGCAGATAGATGTCATCTCTAGCCAGTATTTGTCGATAATCAAAACAAATAATGAAAGTGCACTCGGTATAGTACGTGACTCGACTCTTGAGCGTAACATTGTCATCACCAATGAGGGAAATCAACCTCTTCAGTCGACACTGAAGGTGGAAATAGTGGATAGTGATGGTAATTTGATTCCAGATTGGACCAGCAGCGTCTCACCCGCTTCAATCAGTGATTTATCCGTCGGTTCTAGTACTACGGTGGTAATTGCGATCACTCCTGGTCAAGATGTAAAGGATGGATTGGTCTATGTAGTGGTTAGTGCAGAGACAAACGACGGTAATGTTAGTTATTCATTCGAAGCATCAGCAGATATTACAAGAAGTCAAGGTGGATTGTTTGGAGCATTACCCCTATGGGCCGCAACATCGACTTTGGTAGTAATCATCATTGTTATTGCCATGGTTGCTATCAGAATAAAACGGGCAGGTAAGATGTCTTTTGATGGCGATGAATTAGCATCTCCTGACATCTTTTCTAATCCAGCCCACATGTCTAATCGCAGAGATGAGGTTCTAAGTCTTGGAGTCAAAGTCGATGAACTGACCAGCGGTACAGTCAATGATGCAGAGATTGCAGCAGCATTAGCCCAATCGATTACCCCTCTACCTCCACTTCCGGCTGCTGTACCTACTGGTCGCCCTCCGGCTGCAAATTTCATCGCACCACCTGTTGGCCGTCCGCCACAAATACCGACCACTCCACAATTACCACCCGGTGGCTTACCTCCCGGCTGGACGATGGAACAGTGGCAGCACTATGGTCATCAATGGCTCTCACAGCAAGGCCAACAGTGAAGACCGGTCGGCTCTCCCCGAAGGTTATGAGCAGCATTGTGCTATTTGGTCCACCTGGTGCCGGGAAGGGCACACAGGCACAAAGAATCACTGAAGAAACTGGCTTGCCTCAAGTCAGTACTGGTGATATGCTTCGCGCTGCAGTTGCAGCAAAAACTACGACCGGATTAGCGGCAAAATCATTTATGGATGCTGGGCAATTGGTACCAGATGAGATTATCATCGCTCTGATCGAACAGAGAATAAAAGATGATGATGCAAAAAAAGGAGTGATGTATGATGGCTTCCCTCGAACTATACCACAGGCAGAAGCCTTGGCTAAAATTGATCAGATCAGCCACGTCATAGCCATCGAGGTCCCCGATGAAAGAATCGTTGAGAGGATTTGTGGGCGCTACACTTGTGGCGATTGTTCTGCTGTCTATCATGATTCATTCAATCCCACCTCGAAAGAGGGTATTTGTGATTCGTGTCAATCGACTAATTTCAAACGTCGTGCCGACGACAATGCCGATACTGTTCTCGCCCGTCTCAGCGCTTATCACGAGCAGACCTCGCCTTTGGCTACATGGTACGATGAAAGAGGGGTGTTCTTTGGAGTAGATGGTGACCGAAACATACCTGATATTACCTCTGATATCCTACATATACTTGTAAAGTGATTATTATGTCGAGGAATAGAATCAACAAGAAATCTCGTCAAAGATTGGCGCTTGAGAGTCAAAATCATCTTGCTATGATTATTTCCGATGGTAGCAATGATTTGCGATTACGTCAATCAGCAGCTCAACACATGGTTAAAATCAGCACTCGTCATAATCTAAGTTTACCCGATGAGCATAGGCAATGGTTGTGTAAAAAATGCCATAGAGCATTGATTCCACCGCTTTCAGCGAGGGTTAGAATTAGAGGTGGCATGCGTTGCATGACCTGCTTATCATGCGGTGAAGTCCGCCGCTTTGGGGCAGGACCTAAACATCACAGGAGAGATAAAGATGAGTGAAATACCTTCAAACCTACGCAAGCAAGCGCTATCACGTGAACTTCAGACGACTGTAAGAATTGGTAAAGCAGGTATTACCGATGCACTATATGATGAAATCAAGGGACAATTGAATACACGTTCATTGGTCAAGATAAAAATAAACCGTGGTCTATTTGATCGTAATGGAGTCAAAGAGGTCTGGCCACATCTCGCTGAGAAAACTTCCTCAAAAGTGGTTGTTTCAAGAGGAAATGTAGCTGTACTGTGGCGATCTTGATTCGTAAGCGTAAGCGAGTTAAGTGTTTATTACTAGAAATGGTCTTAATGTGACGCGGACGGCCTAACTTCATGCGCTTGAGTGCAACCTGCAGTCATCTGCGTTTACAACGTCTTGCGACATCGGCACTATTCCTGTGCGGTGTAATGATTTTTATTGGCAACACTTCGGCTTCAGGTGATTCAATCGCACTTGAAATAACCATACGCAAAGGTCTCGAAGGCCAAGCGGTATTAGTGGGTGTTTTGATCTTAATTGGAGTGTATGGCCTGATTATTTCAGAGGTCGTTCACCGAACCTTAGCTGCAGCACTTGGAGGTTTAGTTGCTGTAGGCGCTCTGCAATATTACTCAGGGTCTTCACTTTCATTGGCAATGGTCACCACTATGATCGATTGGGAAACCATCGGTTTACTACTAGGTATGATGGTAATGGTGGGAGTATTATCGCATACAGGTGTCTTTGAATGGTTTGCGGTTGAAGCATATAAGAAGAGTAAAGGTAATGTTTGGTCTTTGGTTGTAATCCTCTGTCTAATCACTGCAATCCTCTCGGCTTTCCTCGACAATGTCACGACCATGCTTCTACTTACACCTGTCACAATTCAATTGGCAAAGGTATTGGATCTAAAGCCGATACCTCTACTGATTTCTGAAGTCATTTTCTCCAATGTTGGTGGTGCAGCAACCATGATTGGAGATCCTCCAAATATTATCATCGGCAATCAAATGTCCAAATCAGCAATTGCAGATGCAGGATATTCAGATCTTGCTTCACAAGGAATTTCTTTTAATGACTTCATTATCGAAATGGGTCCAGGTATTCTGATGACCATCATACCTGTGTTCATGATGATCAAGTGGCTATATGCGGACGAGTTTAGCGGTACTAGAATTCGTGATGTCAAGGAATTAGAATCCCGCTACGGTATCAAGGATGCAAAAATGTTGACGTATTCTGGTATTGTCTTGATACTGGTCGTAGTTGGCTTTTTCACTCATCCACTAACCCATATCCCTGTGTCCTGGATATCCTTGATTGGGGCTGTTGTGATGCTTACTTTCACCAATCGCCATGAATTGGAAGAACCTCTAGCGGAAGTCGAATGGACTACTCTTATCTTTTTCGCAGGACTGTTTGTTTTGATACATTCATTGCAATATATGGGCGTTATCGATTGGATTGGAGACCGTGTCATCCAGGGTATCGAATTCTTCCCTGATGATGAGCAGACTAGATTGGTGGCCTCAATGGTGATTATTCTCTGGGTCAGCGCAATTGTCAGTGCCTTCTTGGATAATATCCCCTATACTGCGACAATGGTACCGGTTGTCCTCATTATTTCACAAGACCTTTCAATAGAATTGGGTCCACTTATTTGGGCTCTGGCATTCGGAGCTTGTTTGGGCGGTAATGGAACTTTAATTGGCGCTAGTGCCAATGTTGTCACAGCAGGAATGGCTGAAGAAGCTGGTTATCCAATCTCCTTCATGGAATTCTTCAGGGCAGGTTTCCCGGTAATGATCCTGACCACAGCAATCGTAACCTTGTACATGGTATTGGTCTACGGTGTTGATCCGATTTTCAAGCCGGTGCTAATGGCTCTCACGCTATTCGGTGCAGTTTGGCAGTATTCAAGAGGACGTTCTCAAGGGAAGGATTGGGCTGAATCATTAGTAGACAATTCTTCGTTCACCGAGGATCTCTTCTCTGAAGCGGAATGAAAGTATAGCATTCCTGCGGTTGCTTGAAAGATGTGGACTTTCTGCTTGTCAACGGTGAGGCGACATGTTTGAATGTAGTGTCTGCGGACTCCACTTCATCAGTGGTGCCTCCTGTCCCTCTTGTGGCTCCACAGTAGCCAAGGATCTAGAGCACGGTGAGGAGTTGCCAAGTGATGACTCTCATTCGATGCCTGGCCTCGATGAATTAGCTGACAGCATTGGGGATGAACCATTTGAAGATGAGACTCCACAAACGATAGAATCGACCTCCACTTTGCCCTTTGGTATGGGCGCTGAATCATCCGTAAGCGCATCGTCCTTGCCTTTTGGCATCGGTAGTAATGTTAGCGAACTCGACGATGACCAATCATCGATACCAGCATCAATATTGATCGAGGAAGGAGTTGCTGAAAGTCAATCTTCTTCTGAACCAGAACCAGAACCAGAACCAGAACCAGAACCAGAACCAGAACCAGAACCAGAACCAGAACCAGAACCAGAACCAGAACCAGAACCAGAACCAGAATTGACAGATTCGCTAGAATCTTTGATTGAATCAACTCAACCCATGTCAAAGCAAAATGAAATGGAAGAAGAGGTGGCAATTCCAGATGATAAACCGGTTAAAGTAACCGCAACTGCAATCACCGGAAATGAACTATCGATGATGGATGAAACCGTCGCTATAATCAGTGCTGAAATCGACACTGAGGATGAAGTGCCACAGATGTGGAGAATTGACGCTTCTGAAGTTGATCTTGATTCTATATATCAAGAGGAAGAGAAGGTTATAGAAGTAGAATTCGAGGATAATTTCAATGTCAGCGAAGTGGTTGTTGACCTCGATAATATCCATCAACAAGCTCCAGCAGGGGGTCCTGAATTAGCAGAGTTATCCAGCCCAGAATTGCACCCAGCTAGAGCCATGGAAGTCAACACCAAAGGTTCACCTGAATTAGAGGGCTATCTCAACGATGGTTTCGATTGTATGGGCAGAAAGGATTGGGACCAGGCAGCACGTAATTTCCAACGTCTTGCCCAACAGATTCCTAGTGATGCAGCAGTGCTCAATAACTACGGATTAGCACTGTTACAAAAAGCAATTCAAATGGAGGCGAGTGGTGATGCAAGCACAGTTTCACTTTCGGCAACGCAATATGAATCAGCAATAATGGCCTTGCGGCAGGCGGCAAAAATCGACCCGGCAAAGAGCGATTTGATTCTAAATCTATCACATGCTTTGTTGGTAAGCGGCCGCAATGAGAAATCCTTGGGTATCGTAAAGGTCTTCAGAGAGAGACAACCAAGTGATGTTGAAGGTATTAATCTCGAGGGAGCGGCACTACTGCAATTAGGGCGATTCGACGAGGCTAGGCGACTTTTTAGCGCAGCCTCAGACGATCCATTGGTCAAAGCCAATCTCGATCGGATACCATCAGCTATGGTGTGAACCCCGAAACTTCGCCTAGAAAAACCCCCTCCAAATGCTGAGCAGTGGGCGTTTTATTACCGGTGACTCCAGCAGTGGTTTCTCTTCCTTCTCACGATGGCTTCATATACGGCATGTTGGTCGGACGCTTGCTTATGCACCCGGCTATGC
>Ga0209091_10004628_pt1 | contig 10660 bp, 10 predicted proteins | sample ArcticOcean_MG_C_6_FD_187438 | JGI IMG/M metagenome (GOLD analysis project Ga0209091, IMG submission 187438) | Marine microbial communities from western Arctic Ocean - ArcticOcean_MG_CB8_128 (SPAdes) (version 2) | ecosystem: Environmental > Aquatic > Marine > Oceanic | place: Arctic Ocean... | reverse complement strand
CAGGCAGCTTTTGGCACTGTTGGCGCAATGAATAGCTGGGTGGTAGAGAGCGGACAACGCCTAATAGTGCATCGCATGGAGTCGTCCTACAGTCTATTTTCGGTCTTTCTGACTGCCAGCTTTGCTCTGCCAATTAATTTTAATCTTTTAATCTCACAAAACATCACAGACCGTCAAGCAAGCATGACGGCCTGGGCATACCCGCTGCTGGTTTTGCTGGCCTGTATTCCTGTATTTCCAATCCTGTGGAGTGGTATTGCCCTGCAATCCTCATCACCACTGCAGGAGTACCTGTTTGCTCTGCCGGCTGCGATTAACCAACCCGTTATTGCGGGCCTGGGGGCAGCCAGTATTACCCTTCTCTCTGTAGCATTGAGTTGCAACCTGACCCTTGCCATATCGCGAGTAGTCTTAAATAGTCTTTTATTACCGAATAAAAATTTGGGACAGCAGGTAAACCTCTCGAATTGGATTCATCAACGGCATATGATAATCATTGTAGGTCTACTTTCGCTTTGCGCCCTGCTGAGCCTCGTCATTAAGGGCCGCAGTATCACGGATCTGTATCTGGTCGGTTTCAGTGGTCTGGCACAGCTAACACCTGGGATATTGGCCGTGATGTATTTACCCAAGGTCAATCGTCAGGGCTTTATCGCCGGCCTTTTTGGGGGCATGGCTGTCTGGATGCTAACTATCGCTGTACCTGCATTATTTGGCGACTGGACATGGCAGAGCCCCTGGCTAGATCGCCCTCTCAGTATTGGCATGCAAAACTGGAGTCTTTGGGCCGTGCAGGCACTGCTAATAAATCTCGCCCTCTGTGTAATGTTTTCGCGATACGGAAGGACAGACGATGAACAGAGATCATTTGCCGCTCTGTGTCTGGCCGATAACGTGTATATACCTGCCCGCGTTGAGATCAAACAAAAATCTGTGCCCCAGTTGATGGACAGCTTGCGGTCAACACTGGGTGATGCCGCCAAAGATGAAGTAAATGCGGCATTAGAGAGCCTCAGCTACGATAGTTCTGAAATTAGACCGGCTGCCCTGCGCCAACTGCGAGACAACATTAACGCCTCTTTAAATCTGCGTTATGGGATCCTGGCAGCGACGCGCGTTATGGAGCAATCACTACCTCTAGCGCCTAGCCTCAACAAAGAGCCCGATGATATCTACTTGATAGAATCAGTGTTGGCGATTCATGGCAATCGACTAACGGGTATCGCCAGTGAACTCAATAAATTGCGTGTTCATCACCGAGAGATTTTGGATAAGCTCCCTATTGGTATTATCTCTATCGATCAGGGCGGTGAAATTCTAAAATGGAACTCCAGTATCGCGAACTATACTGGTATTGATGTCGAAACAGCGACTGGCAGCTATATCAGTGATCTCGCCGAACCATGGCGCACCGCCATAGCTGATTTTCTCGACAGTGGAGAGAATTCCACCGAACACAAACGTCTTGAGTTAGCCGGCAAGGTTCGCTGGTACAGCTTGCAAAAGTCCGTAGAGCAAACTCTTGAGGGCTCTAACAGCGATATTATACTGCTGATAGAAGACCAAACCGACTCCGTGGCTTTGACGCAAAAATCTATCGACAATGAAAGACTGGCATCTGTAGGTCGCCTCGCCGCTGGCGTTGCCCACGAAATAGGCAATCCAGTAACCGGCATTACCTGTCTCGCGCAAAACCTACAGCATGAAACTGAACCCGAGCAAATTTCCGAATCGGTAAAACATATATTGCTTCAAACTGATCGTATTAACCGTATTGTCCAGTCGTTGATTGATTTTTCCAGAGGCGAGCAATCGGCACAGACTTCAGTACAGAAAGTCAGCTTGCACAAAGCTGCCAATGAAGCGATACAGCTACTTAAGCTGAGTATAGCCAAACCAGAGGTCCAGTTTATCTGCGATATAGACGAACAGATGATGGTTTTGGGCGACTACCACCAGCTGATTCAGATATTACTTAATTTACTCAGCAATGGCCGCGATGCTTCTCCCGCTAACGGTCTGGTGATGATAAAAGCCGTTACTGAGCTAACTCAGATTCGCGTCACTATTAGCGATTTCGGTACTGGTGTCGAAGAGAATATTTCAGACCGCCTCTTTGAACCTTTTGTGACGTCGAAAGAGCCCGGACAGGGAACGGGATTAGGACTCTGGGTGGTATTTAATTTAGTCGAGAAAATGGGCGCTGAGATCGCTATTTCGAGTCCTGCAGAAAATAGTGCCTGCGGGACTACTGTGACACTTTTTTTTCCTTTATCATCTCCACCATGATATCTAACTCAAAAAACATCCTCATTGTTGAAGACGAAGATATTATCCGCTCTTCGCTTCGCAAATTGCTTGAGCGGCATCATTACACCATTTCAGAGGCGGTTAGTGTTAAAGCGGCTCGCGAATCATTCAATCTTAATACTTTCGATCTTATCATCAGCGACCTTAGGTTGCCCGGCGGCCCAGGGACTGATCTAATTATTCCTGCTGGCTGCGTTCCGGTAATTATCATGACCAGCTATGCCAGCCTAAGATCTGCGGTGGAGACGATGCGTCAGGGCGCGGTGGACTATATATCTAAGCCTTTTGACTATGACGAAATAATTAATTCAGTGAAACGCGTCATCAATGAATCCAGCCAAGAAATCGATCTAGCCATCGAAGACAATAAGCTTCTAATTGGCAGCAGCCCTCACATTTTGACCATTCTACGCACCATTCATAGAGCCGCGCCCTCAAGTGCAGCCGTATTAATTCAGGGCGCAGGTGGCACAGGAAAGCGTGTTATTGCACAGGCGATCCATAATGCTAGCGCCAATGCAGAGCGAGTCTTTTTGACCATCAACTGCGCCTCGACCAAAGCAGGACAGCTTACTGAATATCTAGATGAGCTAAAAATGGAGGATGTTGGCACCCTATTTCTGGCTAATGTTTGCGAACTGGACGCCAATCTGCAGCAACTGGCCCTCTCGGCAATACATCATAAAAACCATTACCGCCTAATTGCGTCATCTTCCTCGGATCTGCAGGCACTCAGCCAGACAGGGCTATTTCGAAAAGATCTTTTTTATAGGCTCAACGTGGTCAATATCCAAGTCCCCACGCTGCGGGAGCGCGCTATGGATATAGCCAATTTAAGCGACTACTTTTTGGAGCAGTATGAAAAAGAACTTGGATATCAGGTGACACTGTCTGCACAGGCAATCGAGGCGATGTCAGCCTATCATTGGCCGGGCAATGTCCGCGAACTGCAAAACATGCTCTATCGAGGCAGTCTTTTGTCAGAACCCGGGGAACCTATCAGCCCCAAAGTGCTTGGTTTGGAACAGCCTCCAGATGAGTATGAAGACATCACTCCGGGTGGCGGCGCTCAAGTGGACACTGTTATCAATGCTCCTGTCGGCTGCTCGCTATCAGATTACTTCACCAGCTTTGTATTAGAAAATCAGGTTAATATGAGTGAAACCGCCCTGGCGAAGCAGCTGGGAATCAGCCGGAAATCACTCTGGGAACGCAGAAGCAAACTGGGAATCTCGCGTAAAAACACGAAGTAGCCTCCGTGAAATGGCTCGCGAGGTGTTTTTTGTTTCAAAATGTAACACTTCACACCTTGTATAGCGTGAGTGCAAAATAGTTCACTAGCCTGTAATTTTTTTCTTGTGCAGCGAGCATTTCTCATTAGAATGTGTATACCAGGACGAAGGTCTTGAGTAACAATAACAATAAAAAATAATAAGAAATGGATGGATTGCGACAGAGTTTGATAGATTAAGTCTTAGGACTTAAATCTTGAAGGCCCTTTTCGGGGATTGCCTAAAGGCAGTCCCCTTTTAATTTCTGGTATACATTTGTGTCATCCATTTCTCCTGTTCGAGCTCATCCTCTGCTAAACTGCAATCCGTCAATCCACTGTCTATCGGCACCCGCTTCATGCTGGAAATAATTACTAAGTTTTTCGACAAGCGTAAGCAAAGCGCGGCAACACCGCTAATCGTCAAATCAGAGCAGCATGCTCTAACGGCCAACATGATTAGTCGCGATGCTAGAAAGGTTGTCGAAGTCCTGCAAGATGCTGGCCACGAGGCCTATGTTGTGGGCGGGTCTGTTCGTGACCTGCTACTGGGGCTGAAACCGAAAGACTTTGATGTCGCCACCAGCGCCAAGCCCTCAGAAGTAAAGGCACTCTTTAGGCGCGCACGCATCATTGGCCGCAGATTTCAGATAGTTCATGTGCAATTTAGCCGTGAGATTATCGAGGTTACGACCTTCCGCTCCAACGAAACCAAGGCTAGTGGCAATAAAAGCGGTAAAGGTCTGCGACAGCAATCCAATAGCGGCATGCTCACCCGGGACAATATCTTTGGCTCAGTAAGTGATGATGCCAGTCGGCGCGACCTAACGATAAATGCCCTCTATTACGATCCCAGTGATAACAGTATTCATGATTTCGCCGGCGGTCTAGAAGACATTGACAGCCGTGTTATTCGAATTATGGGCGATCCGGCAACCCGATTCCGTGAAGACCCCGTGCGCATGCTGCGCGTGGTGCGATTTTGCGCCAAATTGGGCTTCACCATCGACGCTCGCACTGCCGATCCAATGCATAAATTGGCTGGCGATTTAGAGCATGTATCGCCGCCAAGATTATTCGACGAAACCATCAAGCTATTCATGAGTGGACAGGGGCTGGCGACATTTTGGCTACTTTACGAATACGGCCTTTTTGATCGCATTGTTCCTCAACTGGGCAACCTGATGAAGGATAGGGGCAATCTCACCTGCCGACTAATTGGGCAAGCCTTCACCAATACTGACATTCGCATCCGCGCAGGAAAGCGCGTAACTCCAGCCTTTATTTATGCGGCACTGCTATGGCCTGCGGTGCAGTATTTGGCCGCCCAATACCGAGATCGAGGTAATTCGGCATCTTACGCACTGAGTAAGGCTGCAGGAGAGGTTATCGCCAAGCAGATACCGATCACCGCCATTCCGAAGCGTTTCACCATGCCCATGCGTGAGATCTGGGATCTTCAGTTACTCCTGCCCCGTCGCGGCGGCCAGCGTGCCGAACGTCTGGTGGAGCATTCGCGCTTTAGAGCAGCATACGACTTTGTTTTATTACGAGAACAGGCCGGCGAAGAGCTCAGTAGTCTTGGAGAATGGTGGACGGCCTATCAAGAAGCCAATACCGAAAAGCGAGCAAGAATGGCCGCGTCCGTAGGAGAGCCAAGTAACCAAAAGCGCAATAATCGCAACCGCCGCAGGCCAAAACCGACGGCACTCTCAGAGTAAGATTATTCATGGCATGCGCTTATATCAGTTTAGGCAGCAATCTGGTTGACAATGCAGGTGTTGAGCCTGCCACGCAACTAGACCATGCTATTCACAGCCTATCGCAGCACCCAGATATCACAGTAGTCTCAACATCCCATCGTTACCAGACACGTGCGATCGGTCCAGGCATCCAAGCCGACTATATCAATGCAGTGGTTAAGTTGGACACGCAGCTCAGCCCTCTAAAGCTACTTGACTGCCTGCAGAGTATCGAACGGGCGCAGGGACGAGTGCGAACAATCCGCTGGGGCGCCAGAACTCTCGACCTAGATATTCTGCTGTATGACCTTCAGGTGATCGACACTGAACGCCTCACGATACCTCACCCCAGAATGGGCGAACGAGCATTTGTGCTGGCACCCCTCGCAGATTTGGATGCCACTATCTCGCTGCCCAGCGGTGAAAGTCTTCTCAACCTATTGGCAAATTGCTCTGATCAAGGTATCGTAAAATTATAATTTGATCACCTTCAACTGTCGATCCTAGTCGTTAAAAGATCGGAGTGCAATGTGGAAATGAGCCCAGTAAGAGCGGAAAATCTTGATCTATCTGGCTGTTCAATTCCCAGTTATATTGCAATAGAAGGCCCTATCGGCATAGGCAAAAAAACGCTCGCCAAGCGACTGGCCCAATCATTTAATTATCAAACTCTCTTGGAGGAAGCCGAAGAAAATCTATTTCTAGAACGCTTTTATCGGGATCCTCGCAGTAATGCATTGCCAACCCAGTTGTATTTTTTATTCCAGCGGATGCGTAAACTTCATGACTTGCGGCAGGGTGATATTTTCCAATCGGTGCGTATATCGGATTTTTTGATTGATAAGGATCCATTATTTGCCAAGGTAACGTTGGACGATGACGAGTATCGTCTTTACCTAACTGTCTACGAAAATATCATCTGTGATCTAATTAAACCCGATCTGGTCATCTATCTGCAAACCCCCACAGAGACGCTCTATGAGCGCGTGCAGCGCCGTGGTAATGCCATTGAAAAAAATATAGAGCCGTCGTACCTACAGAAGCTAAACGATGCCTACACGCAGTTTTTTTTACCATTACGATGCCACTCCGTTACTCATTATGAATACCACAGAAATTAATCTGGCTGGAAGTGGTCTCGACTATGACAACTTGGTCAAATATATACTTCAGACAAAAAACGGCCGACATTACTATAACCCGCACCCACTCCAGCAGATGGATTCCAGTTGCGTCTTGTGATCAGGGGAAAAACCCAGTATCTTGGCAAACTTTACAGACTATTGAGATCCCTCAGGCACCATGAAAACCACCACTATTAGCAGCTTGCATGCGACGAAAGCAGCCGGCGATAAGTTTGCAGCCATCACTGCCTATGACCGTACCTTTGCTAAATTGATCGAAGCAGCTGACATTGAGGTCATGCTGGTAGGCGATTCTCTAGGAAATGTCATTCAGGGCAGGGACAGTACAATACCCGTGACTATTGCCGAAATGGCCTATCATACCGAAGCGGTCAAACGCGGTAATAGCCGCTCCCTTCTCATGACGGACATGCCATTTATGACCTATGCCACAGAGACCCAGGCATTAGATAATGCGGCCATTCTGATGCGGGCCGGGGCACAGATGGTCAAGTTAGAGGGCGGTGAATGGCTTGCTGATAGCATTTATATGCTGACTGAGCGGGGTATTCCAGTCTGTGGGCATATTGGACTTACACCACAGTCAGTCCATAAACTCGGCGGTTATAAAGTTCAGGGTAAGGAAGACCAAGCGGCCGCACAGATGATTATGGAAGCTAAGATACTCGAAGAGGCTGGCGCCGACTTGGTCGTCGTGGAATGCGTACCATCCTCTCTTGGCCGTGAACTCTCACAGGCACTGTCAATACCCGTTATTGGGATAGGCGCAGGCCCAGATACCGATGCTCAGGTATTGGTTCTTTACGACATGATCGGTATATCCCCGCGTCTACCAAGGTTCTCAAAAGACTTCCTAGAGCCTGTACTAAGCATTCAAGAGGCTATCACCGCTTACGGCAATGCTGTCCGGAACCGTCAGTTTCCGGCACCAGAGCACTGCTTTAAATAACCCATTGAAGAGAGTAAGAAAGATTATGTCTACACCTCATTCCGTCTATGATTTCACTATTGCCACTAGTACTGGTGACGAAAAATCCCTCCAGGACTACCGGGGAAAGGTTCTACTCATTGTTAACACCGCCAGCAAATGCGGCTTTACCCCGCAGTATGAGGGCCTGCAAGAACTGCATAATAAGTACCACGAACGCGGCCTAGTGGTTATAGCCTTGCCCTGCAATCAGTTTGGTAATCAGGAACCCGGTAGCAATGCCGAGGTGCAGGAATTTTGCCAAATCAACTACGGCTTAAGCTTCCCTGTGATGGGTAAAATTGATGTCAATGGGGCTGGGCGGCATCCCCTATATAGTTATTTAACCGAGCAGGCGGGCGGCCTGATCACCGACAGTATTAAATGGAATTTCACCAAATTCTTAGTCGACCGCGACGGGCAGGTGGTGGATCGCTTTTCAAGCACTCAGAAACCTGCGTCTATCGCAGCGCATATTGAGAAACTGTTATAGCGGCTACCAAGACTGCCCGTCCTTATCTGGACCGGCTAATCCTTGCTGTTGAGTGCTCTAAAGTAGGCTTTAGCGGCCTCATTGACCTTCGGCGACAGGTATAGCGCTGAGATCATGGTGGGAATAGCCATCGTGGCGTAGGCCCCAAGAATAAGCCCATTGACTACATCCATCGACACCACCGCACCGACAACTAACAGCGCAAGATAGATCGGCGAATAGTAATACTGGCGCTCAACACCAAATAAGAAGCCCATACATTTGACACCGTAGAACCACATGGTGACCATAGTGCTAAAACTCAACATGCCAACCATGATTAATAGCAGGTAGATACCCGTTGTGGGAAACACTTTTTCAATCGCACGAGCAGTCATGGTGACCCCCTCATAACCGGCGCCGGTCTGCCAAACCCCTGTAAGCAAAATGATCAGCGCCGTGCAGGTACATACAACCAGCGTGTCGATCACAGGACCAATCATTGCAACAGTTCCCTCGCGAATAGGCTGCGCAGTTTTAGCCGTACCATGGGCCATAGATTCCGTGCCAATTCCCGCCTCATTAGAGAAGGCCCCGCGGCGCACCCCAATTAAAATAACAGCCCCAATTGAACCTCCAGCCGCAGCGTGACCGGTAAAGGCATCGGTGACAATCAACCAAAGCGTCATGGGAATGTCAGCTGCATAGGTATAAAGAACGGTAGCAGTCATCATAAAATACAGGACCACCATGGTTGGCACTAGGCGCACGGTCAGGCGACCAATACGCTCAATGCGACCGGCCACGACCAATGCAACCAGTATCGCCACTATCGAACTGGCGACAAGATCAAAGGTGAAATGTCGCTCCTCCGTAGCCCAACCTGCAGGAATTGCAACGACTTCTCTCAGTAGCTGAACAAACTGATTAGCCTGAAAAATCGGCAGTGCACCAATTAGGCAGGCCGCGGCAAAAAGTGCCGCCAATGGATACCAGCGCTTGCCCATACCCTCGATAATGACATGCATAGGCCCAGCGTGAAGCTTGCCATCAGCGTCTTCAGTTCGATACATCACCGCCAGGGACGCGGTATAAAACTTAGTAGCCACCCCAACAATCGCAGTGACCCACATCCAAAATACGGCGCCGGGTCCACCGATGCTGATGGCAATAGCAACACCGGCAATGTTACCCAGGCCAATGGTACCCGACAGTGCTGTGGCCAGAGCCTGAGAATGGGGAATGTAGCCGGGATCATTCGGATCGCTGTACTTACCACGGAGCAGATCCATGCCGTGACCAAAATAGCGATAGGGCTGAAAGCGAGAATAAACCATAAAAAACAAACCGCCACCAACCAACAGCACCACCAGAGGCGTACTCCACATCATATCAGCCCAGGCATTAAAAAAGTGTTCAATCTGCTCTAGAGTCATACCGCTGGCCGCTTTCTGTAATTAGGGGACTTAATGGCTGGGTTTAACGTACAGAACCAAGCTGTGACCAACCAGATCATAGCCATTTTGACTCGCAACTCGCTCTTGAATCTTTTCGATCTCCGCATCATGGAACTCGATAACTTTACCCGTCTCTGTACACACCATATGATCATGATGCTCGCCGCGATCGAGCTCATAAACAGCGGGCCCATTATCAAAATTGTGGCGCTCAATAAGCCCCGCAGCCTCGAATTGTGTAAGTACCCGATAGACCGTCGCGATACCGACATCTTCCTCAGCATCACGCAATGCCTGATAAATATCCTCAGCCGTCATGTGCCTATCGACCACATTTTCAAGAATTTGAAGAATCTTAATTCTGGGCAATGTAACTTTGAGACCCGCTTTTTTCAGTTCCTGATCTTCTACAGGCATGGATACCTCTTTTCTATGGACCGCGAAATCTGTATTATCCACGTTCGCGCAACCAACTGGAAGCCATCAATGCGAAATGTTCTAACGTTACTGATAAGTTTGACTGTATTAACCGCCGGCTGCAGCTGGCTGGAATTCCCTAGCGTGCGGAAAGTTACCATTCAACAGGGCAACATCTTAGATCAGGAGATGATTGACAAGCTGCGCCCAGGAATGACGCAGTCACAGGTTCAGTTTGTACTGGGAACCCCCATGATTGCGGATACGTTCAATAAAAAACGCTGGGATTACTACTACAGCCAAACCGCCCGCGACGGCGGAGAGACTGCAGAACGTGTGACTATTTATTTTGATGCCGAGGGTAATCTGGAACGCATGATTGGTGATTACCTGCCCAGCTCGGTAGCTTCAGAAGAAAGCAATTCACAATGAGCCCTGCACGTAACCGCTAGACTTCAGCCAGTTTTTTTCGCTTTAGCCTCGTCAGCACGACGGCGCCTAACCTCTTTTGGATCAGCAATTAGGGGGCGATAAATTTCAACCCGGTCGCGTTCTTGGAGCAGATAGGACGCCGGCTCATCAAGTCCCTTTGTGCCGAAAACCTGAGAAAAAACCCCTATCTTGTTGGTATTCGCATTGATCTCCGGATAAGTCGACAAAATTCCAGACTGCTCAACTGCGGTGAGAGCGGTGGTACCCGCAGGCACCGACAGCTGTATTAGAGACTGTTTTTCCGGCAGCGCGTAGGCCACCTCAACGGTAATCATACTATCATCGGTCATTCATTGGCTCCAAAAGCACCTTGTCGGCACGGGTACATAGAGAGTCGACTAGCTTGCTAGCGACCCCAGAAAACAGATTAGAGGCTGCCAAGCCTAAC
>Ga0209091_10004615_pt1 | contig 10676 bp, 7 predicted proteins | sample ArcticOcean_MG_C_6_FD_187438 | JGI IMG/M metagenome (GOLD analysis project Ga0209091, IMG submission 187438) | Marine microbial communities from western Arctic Ocean - ArcticOcean_MG_CB8_128 (SPAdes) (version 2) | ecosystem: Environmental > Aquatic > Marine > Oceanic | place: Arctic Ocean... | reverse complement strand
TAGAGGAGTACTACCCTGATTTATCGCCATCCAGCCCAGAATGCATGGACAAACTTGGCGTCTCTCTTGCGCACCTCGAATCGGAGTGTGAAAACTTTTACGATGCAGCAGAAGTTGAACGTGTGTATTACCCCGAGATGGAAAAGCTCCTGCTTGAGTTTTTCCCAGACGCGAAGGATGCACTAGTTTTTAATCATGATGTATTCGACAAAGATTACGAAGGAGATCGCACCGAGAATCAGGATAAAAAGAACCCGGGTGTAAACGCTAACTATGCCAACCTTGTGCATAATGATTTAAACGACAATAGCGGTCGCGTGCGGTGCCGCGAGCTTCTCACTAGAAACCTTCGCAACTTTGGTCGCGAGCAACATTATTCCGACGCTGAAGCGGATGCGAAGATGTCACGACGTTTTATGTCGATCAATCTTGCCAAGCCGATGCAGACGGTTCGTCAGAATCCATTCGTACTTTGTGCCTGGCCGTCATTCTCGGATCAATCCTATATCACTGGCTATCGTGTGTACGATGATCGTGTCGGTGAAACAACACGCTTCACCTATAGACCTGAACATGAATGGTATTGGTTGCCTGAACAAACCCCTACCGAAGTTTCAATGTTAAAGTGCTATGACTCAGTTACCGACGGTTCTGTCTCTCGTTGGTCGTTCCACAGCGCTTGCGTGGATCCAACGGCACCTGCCGATGCACCCTGTCGGAAAAATGTCGTGGTTCGATCATTTGTCTTTTTCTAAGCAGAGATATACTGGCGCGGGCATTTAGACTTCAAACCGGAAACATTTCGCCTTGCGAAGGACTTTACCGGCTGACAGTGATGCAAAGCGAGTGCCGAGCCTGCCATTTTAATTTACTATTGCATTCGCCCTACTGATATCAACGGAGACCAACATGCTAAAACCGGGAACAAGACTAAAGAGTGCCGTATGCGAGGCCGAATTCATGATTATCAAAGCTGCAGACAGCGACGAGCTAACCTGCGGCGGTATTGCGCTGGATGAGTCATCGGATCGAGTCGAAGGGGTCTCCGACAAGATGGACGGCTGTGTGATTGGCAAACGTTACATTAACGCTAGCGAATCTATCGAAGTGCTCTGTGTTAAAACAGGCGAGGGTTCTCTCTACTGCAACGATGAAGAACTAATGACTAAAGACACTAAGAAACTGCCCTCCTCCGACTAGCCTACTTCTGGAACAACATTCACATGAACATCGCCCTTTTCCTGCAGATGGCCGCAGAAGCCTGCCCGGACCGCCCTGCGCTGACCCATCATGGCAAGCACTATACTTACGCGCAATTATTCAGTGCAGCAAAACGTGCGGCACTTTATTTTTCTACCGGCAACTGCAAGTTTGTATGTTTGCTTGACACATCGAGCCCCGCTACGCCGATAGCCCTCATGGGCGCAGCTATAGCCGGTATACCTTATGTACCACTCAACTATCGTTTGAGTGAGGAGCAGCTCACCCCTCTGCTTGATCGCATCAATCCGGCCTACCTTATTTCTGGTCCGCGGAATGAAACCTATGACTTTGACGGTTGGGTTGTTCAGGATTCTGCCGATTTTCTTAGCGACGTGCTGAACGGCGAAGAGGTGGAAGTGACCTGGCATGAAGATCCTTCAGCCGTCGCAGTGCAACTTTTCACCAGCGGCACCACAGGCATTCCCAAGGCAGCATTACTACGCCATGAACATCTAGTGTCCTATATATTGGGGTCAGTAGAATTTATGGGCGCGCTTGAGGACGAAGCAGCGCTAGTGTCAGTGCCGCCGTACCATATCGCCGGTATTTCTGCAGCGATGAGTAACATCTACGCCTGTCGCCGAGTCGTGCAACTGCCAGACTTCGATGCTGCCGAATGGCTGCGCCTGGTAGCCAACGAAGGCGTTACCAGCGCCTTTGTCGTTCCTACGATGCTGACTCGAATTATCAAGGAAATCGACACCGCCAAGCTGGACCCCAAAATGTTTCCCACTCTAATGTCCATTGCTTACGGTGGCGGCAAGATGCCGGTGCCCGTGATAGAGCTGGCACTGAAGTTATTTCCTGGCGTTAATTTCACTAACGCCTATGGATTGACTGAAACCAGTTCAACCATCGCCCTTCTGGATCCGGATGACCATCGAGCAGCGGGCGATCACGATGATACGGGCGTGCATGCAAGACTCGGCTCGGTCGGAAAGCCTTTGCCTTCAGTCGAAATAGAGGTTCGAGACGAGGACGGCAAACAACTCGGGCCCTTCGAGCCTGGCGAAATCTATGTTCGCGGCCCTCAGGTATCTGGTGAATACGATGGACGCAGCGTGCTGGACGCTGACGGCTGGTTTCCGACCCGCGACGCGGGATACCTGGATGATGACGGCTATCTCTTCTTGTCCGGCCGCGCTGACGATGTGATTGTTCGCGGCGGCGAGAATATTTCACCCGGAGAGATTGAAGACCTGCTTCACCAACACTCCGCCATCGCCGATACGGCTGCAGTTGGCATACCTTCCGAGGAATGGGGCGAAGTTGTCGCTCTCACCGTTGTTGTAGCGACGGGGCATAGCATCACGGAGGATGAAATCCGGAGTCACATCAGAGAACATCTTCGTTCGTCCCGTGTGCCAGAGGCGATTCACTTCACCTTAGAACTTCCCTACAACGAAACCGGTAAACTGCTGCGCAGAGTCGTCAGGGATTGGTTCAGGCATGAAGAAGACTGATCGGCCAGCTGACCCGGCTCAGCTCGAGTTCCTAACCAATCTGCGTTGTCCTCCAGGACAGGATATAGCTGTGTAATTGACCAATCAGCGCGAAATGATCTGTTTTTACAATAGTAAACCGGCGTCGCATTGATCCACCGAGCTTACCCGTTGGGCGGGTCAACAACTGCATTTCGCCTAACACCGAGCTCAACAAGAATTTCAGCATGGCGCGCCGGCGTTAACTTGTAACCGGTATAAAACAAAACTGAAATGAAACCTAACCCTGCAATAATGGGCCCATAAAAAATACCCATGTTTAATAACGTTTGCGGGGCTACATCAGAGGCCGTTCTGATTTCCGCGCCTACGGGCCAGTCGATAAACTCTAAAGCCCAGCCGGCAATGACCGCGCCAAAGCCGCTGGTCGCTTTAGCTGAGAACGCCACAGCAGCAAAAAAAGCACCTTCCTGGCGGCGACCGGTCTCATATTCATGCTCATCACAAACATCCGCCATCATAGAGCCATAACCAACATTCGCCTGCGCCGTTGAGAAACCCTGAATCACCTTTAACGCCACCAAAAGTGGCATTAGCAGGGCATCACCATTGTCAGGAAACCACTCCAACAGTCTCAACACAACCGGCAGAGTCTGGAAAAATGCCCAGCAAAGCCCACCAAAAATCAGGCAAGCTTTCTTACCAAACCGGGAAAACAACCTGACAGAAGCAAAAGTGCCGAGGGCATTACCGACAGCGTAAGCGATCAGCACTGGAATGATGATCTTCTCATCGAGCTCCCAGAAGTAAGTGAACATATAAATGTCCAGGGTTCCCGTGACACCAACCATAATGTAGACCACCAGCACGCCGGTAAACAGAAACCGAAAATTCCTACTCTTAGTCACATCCTTAAAGTCACTGAAAAGTCGATAAAAAACAGTCATCATCGAGGCCCGTGGCTGAGCCTCAACCTTCAGAAGAAAAGGGATAACCCCTCGCGTACCCCAGGCACTCCAAAAAATGGTAGCCGCCATGGCCGCGGCAACACACAAAGCCCAAGGAATATAGGCATCGGGTACGAAACGACCCTCAGCGCCGTCGCTTCTAAAGAAAGGAGAAAAAACCAGAAAGAACAACAGCAAGGCAAAAAGAGCGCCGATGTTGCCGAAAAACTGCCGATAAGCGACCAGCGCCGTTCTATCTTCAATATTTTCTGTTATCTCGGCACCCAGAGCGATGTGAGGAACGTGATAAAGGGACATCATCGTTCTCGCCAGATTAGTAAAAACAGCCAGCCAGGCGAACAAAGCCCAATCAGAAGTTACCAGTGGAAAGAACAACAAAAAGAAACACGCCGACAATGGCAGGAATGACGCGAACATAAACGGATGTCTTCGGCCCTGCTTGGATTGCCAGTGGTCCGATAGAGAGCCCGCAAAAATATCGGAAAAAGCATCCACAATAACGGCTAAGCCAATGGCTGATGCCGCTAAACCTGGGCTCAATCCAAGTATCTGACTATAGTAAAAGAGCAGGAAGAACCCCAACCCAGTGCCAAACATACCCTCTCCGGCCTGACCAATACCATAGGCAAATTTCACGTTGAAAGTCAGCTTCTCTAGTACCATATTGATCTCAACTAGCTAGGGGTTAGTAGGGATCAACGATAATCCCCCTATTATTTACAGGAGTCAAAAGTAGTGGCTAGGCCACCATGGCCAGACTTCATTTTGGCATTACTCCTCCGTTACCCCGACCCGGTTATGCTGATGCTGATATAGGCATCCATATTCGTTAAAACATCCTGATCAGGATTGGACACTGCCGCCAAAGTTTGTTCAGATCTAGCTATCGACTAATGCTTGGACTACAAACTTAAGGGAGAGAAGGTGCTAGAGCCGTACACCGTTTTGGATTTCACCGATGAGCGCGGTGAAATTGGTCCGATGATTCTAGGTGACCTGGGCGCAGAGGTCATAAAGATTGAATTACCCGAGGGGGCTTCATCACGACGAGCAGCACCTTTCTACAAGGACACGCAAGGAGCTAGCGACCTTTCGAGTCTTCAGTTTATTGCCTACAACCGAAACAAGCGCAGCATCACTATCGATCCAAACTCGGATGAAGATCGCTCCGTGTTAGACGAGCTGATCCGGCGTGCCGACATTATTTTCGAGTCTGCACCTAATGGCATACTTGCAGAGTTAGATTTCGACTTTGCCAAGGTCTCGGCACTCAACCCCAATATAGTGCACGTCTGTCTTAGCCCTTTCGGCGCCACCGGTCCACATGCAAACTTCCACGGCAATGACCTCGTGATCGCCGCCATGGGTGGGCCCGTCGCATTACAGGGCCCAATAGACCGATCACCCGTTCGCATTAGTGTTCCACAAGTCTGGCGCCATGCTGGTATTGAAGCCGCTTCAGGGGCACTGGTCGCACTAACCAGGATGCGACGGACTGGTGGTTCTCAATTTGTGGACTTGTCAGCCCAAAGCGTGATGACCTGGACGATGTTAAACGCCATGGATGCACACGCTATCCAGGGCTTCGACTTTGAGCGCGGCGGATCCACTATCCCCAACGGTAAGCTTAAAATGGAGCTCGTCTATGAAACCGCCGACGGCTGGATCGTCGCTTTACCCACCAGCTCCGTCATGGAGGGTTGTCTCGAATGGATGATAAAAGACGGGATTGTCGATGCAACTTACCGGGACATCGATTGGCGAAACTATGACCTCAATATTCGCGAACTCGACAATGCACCGATCAACCTCTATCAGGCACAAGAACTTCTTGCATCTTTCTTAACCTTGCACACAAAGCAAGAGCTCTTCGAATTTGGTTTGAACAAGGGCATCACCCTAGCGCCAATCAATACGCTGGAGGAGCTTTTGTCACTCGAGCACATCCAGACACGTGACTACTGGCGGGATCTAGAGCTCAAAGACAAAACGGTGAACACACCCGGGCTCTGGGCCAAACCTTCTGCGTATAAAATGTCTATCCGCCATAACGCGCCTAAGCTCGGTGAGCATAACCAGGAAATACGAGCCGAACTTGAGAAACCTGCAAAGGTTAAAGAACCCGTTGGCCAGGAAGATCTATTACCGTTTTCCGGTCTAAAAGTCGCAGACTTTGCGTGGGTAGGCGTTGGTCCCATCTCATCGAAATTTTTAGCTGATCACGGCGCTACGGTGGTTCGAGTGGAGAGCGAGCTGCGCCCCGATGTGTTACGCGTCAATCGTCCTTACAAAGACAATATCGAAGGCTGGGATCGCTCGCAGGCCTACGGCGATTTCAATACGTCCAAGCAAAGCCTGGCATTAGATCTAAAACAGCCTCAGGCAATAGAGATAGCGAAACAACTGATTGTAGGATCAGACGTCATGATCGAAAGCTTCGCTCCCGGGGCTATATCTCGAATGGGACTCGGTTACGAAGAAGTCAGAAAGCTCAACCCAAAGATCATCATGATCAGCACCTGTCTCATGGGACAAACCGGACCCGCCGCTGAGATGGCAGGATTCGGCTATCATGCCGCAGCCATTGCGGGATTTTATGAAATGACTGGTTGGTCTGATCGAGGGCCTATCGGTCCCTGGATGGCCTATACCGACACCATTGCACCACGATTTATCTCAGCGCTGCTTTCGGCTGCTCTAGATCATCGTCGCCGTACAGGCGAAGGTTGTTTTATCGATGTAGCCCAAATTGAAACCGCCCTGCACTTCCTGGCCCCTGAACTACTCGATCTGCAAGCCAACGGTCATCTCGCTACACGTACTGGCAACCGGTCTGTTTATGCGGCCCCACAAAGTTGCTATGCGTGTGCCGGAGAAGACAATTGGTGCGCGATTGCGGTAGATACTGATCAACAGTGGCAAGCACTTTGCAGCACTCTGAATCGGCCAGATTGGGCAAGCGACTCAACACTCGCTGATAACCCTGGTCGTCTGCGAGCACACGACCGCCTGGACGACGGCATTAAAGCCTGGACGGCAGATAAAGCCGCAGCTGATGTTATGGCTATCTTGCAAGCCGCGGGTGTGCCCGCTGGCATGGTCCAACGTAGCAGCGATCTTCTGAAAGACCCTCAATATCAACATCGCCAGTTCTATCGCTACTTCAATCACCAGGAGATGGGAACCATTCCCTACGCAGGACACCAATACCGTATCTCTAGCTACGACAACAGCCCTCAGGGACCAGCCCCCTGCCTGGGCCAACACAGCTTCGAGGTTTTAAGTGAGGTGATAAAACTCTCCGATGAAGAGATCGCTGAAGCTTACGCCACGGGCGTCGTTATTTGAGACTTGTCGACTAACCGGGGATTGAATCTGCCCTAGCATCGCCCTGCCAGACCCAAACGACCATCGATCCGCGAGATCGACATGCATCAAGACCAAAACGGATTATCTGCAGTAAATGTCTCTAAGAAGCGATTGACTGATTGAACTTGAAGTTTTGGATCCTGAGTCGCTGCTAAAAACTCTAAAACTTCTTGGTAAGCCTTCGTCATTTTGTCTTGGTAGTCTGACCATTCTGTCTGAAGCGTTCGCTCAATCTCTTGAACTTTAAGCATGGCCTCCGTGGCGTCTTCCCTTAGCGACTCATCTTGCTTATTAAATCGGCACCTGGGAAGACATGGCCGGTGCTGCTGTTTTTCTTGCCAGCCGTGCAGGCGATTACGTCGTTGGCGAAACCATTATTCGTGGATGGTGGTGTTACCCATGCAAGCTGAACGCAATAGATGGATTTCTCCGATACCCTATTTTCCCTTGAAGACGGGTTTGCGTTTTTCCATAAAGGCTTTCGGTCCCTCTACCGCGTCTTCACTGGCGAATACAGGTTTTGAAAGGGTGCGTTCAATCTTTAATGCTTCTTCTTCCGGATAGCCCCACACCGCGCGCGCTGATGCGCGGATGGCCTGCACCGCAATGGGGCCATTTGCTGCCAGCTTCTCGGCTATTTCCATTGCCTTTGGCATGAGTTCTTCAGGTTCAACGATATAATTTAGAAACCCGTTTGAGAGCGCTTCTTCTGCTGTAATCAGGTCACCCGTCAACAGCAGTTCCATCGCTTTGGCGAAATGCATCTGCTTCGGTAATTTGACGGTAGAACCACCAGCCGGAAATAGAGCGTGCTTGACTTCCTGTACACCAAATCTCGCGGTAGGTACTGAAACTCTGATATCAGTTCCCTGAACAAATTCCATGCCACCGGCGATGGCATGACCGTTGATGGCGGCGATAACTGGCTTGCCCGGATCTTTGTTGACCAGGTACATAGCTTTTTTGGATACCTCGTTCAGATATCGCTCGTCCCATTCGTTTTCAGGTTGTCTGGTGCGTGTCATAAGAGGAATTAATTGCGCCAGATCTCCGCCGGCACAGAAAGCCTTGTCCCCGGTCGCGGTAATGATGGCGACACGAATATCCGGGTTATTTTCGACTTCCTGAAAAGCCTCAAACAGGCGCACGGCAACTTCAGGGTTAACGGCGTTTCTTGCCTCGGGGCGGTTAATCGTAATTGTCGCAATATGGTTTTTCATTTCGTAGTTGACGGATTTCATCTTTATCTACTTTACTTCAGGTTAATTGGATTTGTTGCGCCGGCAATTTTTTTGCGGCGCGGTATTTTGCTTGTTATGAAAAATTTAATTCATTGGGTAATCGGTGACAACTTTGCTCGAAGCTCATTTTTGGCGATCTTCTCCAGCGTGGAGCGCGGCAAAGAATCGACGATGTGGACGTCATGTACAACCTTGAAGTCAGCAAGCTGTTCTTTGCAGTAGTCCATCAGATCCTGCTTCAGTGTATTCTTGTCGGTGTCTGGTCGCGGGATAACGAAGGCAACGGGCACCTCGTCGAGCATATGGTGCAATTGGGCTACCACGGCGCACTCATTAACGAGGCCGGTCTGCATAATGACGCTCTCGATTTCAGACGCAGCAACGTTTTCGGCGCCAACCTTGAGCATGTCCTTGTCGCGGTCGCTGAAGAACAACCAGCCGTCCTCGTCCATTCGAATGATGTCGCCGGTGTCAAACCAGCCGTCTGCATCAAATGCCTTTTCGTTCGCTTCATCGTTTCGGTAGTACTCTTTAAACAGGGAGACACCACGCACACCGCGGATAAACAGCAAGCCTTTTTCGCCAGGACCAGCCAGACCGCCATCCTTGTGACGGATCTGAATTTCGTATTCGGGGGCTGCTCGCCCCATGGTAAAGTGAGGTCCGGGATGGTGAATATCGGTTACTGTACCCTGGGTCAGGGTTTCCGTCATACCCCACCAACTGATCAGCGCTACACCAAAATGCTCTGCCATCTCTGCCATATTCGCACCAGTTCCCCAGAAGCGATAGTGATGATCCGGGACCGGTTGCGCTGTCAGTGCTTTTGTGGCGAAAGGTATACACGCATACCAGGTGATGCGGTGTCTTAAAGATACGTCCCAGAATCGTGATGCAGAAAACCGGGGCTGTACCACCAGAGTACCGCCAGACCAGTGAGTCGACAACATGGAGAAGGACTGGGCGTAAGTATGAAACAACGGCAGGTTCACCAGGGCCACATCGTCACGTTGCAAATGCATGTGATTGGCGGATGTCCTTCCTGCCCAAAGGCCATTGGCATGCGTCCAAAGTACCGCCTTGGGTCGCGAGGTAGTCCCGGACGTAAATTGAACGCTGAGATTACGCATCGGGTCGCGTTCCAGCGGTGGCAATTGACTAACGTCACCAAACAGGCTCGCGAAACTGATTGAATCGAGTTCAGGTGTTACTTCTGCAGACTCGCCAATATTGTTGTCTGTGACGGCCAGAAACTTGATGGCCACACAATTGTCTTTGATGAGTTGCGCGTATGACGGTTGCGTAATCGCACAAACCGCCGAGACATGCTCGGCAAAGTAACTCATGTCGCGCGCCACGGAACGGGTGTTAGTCGATACTGCCACCGCACCAAGGTGGGCACAGGCATACCAGGCAATAATAAATTCGGGACAATTATCGAGATGGATGAGGACAAAGTCACCTGCCTGAACGCCACGCTGGTGCAACCCGGTTGCTACCTCGCGAGCTTGCTGCCGAAGCTCACGGTAACTCCAGCTGGAACTTTGACCCGTAAAGGGTTCCCAGATAAGACAAGGCTTGTCAGGCGAGCGCTCCGCCCACTGTTCAAGCAACCACGGGATATCCAGCCCGGACATTGACTGAATACGAGCTGAGTCGATTTGTTCTTTAAGATTCATTACAGTTTGCACTTTTCCAGTTTGTTCGCTCATGAAAATCTTCCTCTAGCGTTCTTAGCGCCATGCGTGACAACACTTTGAGGACAACACCAGCGTAGCGTTATAGTTCAGCACTAAACTCAATACCTATCACACGCCCAGGCGCTATCGGCGAGAACGTGCCGCGCCCGCCTAAATCAACCCAAAGCTGGGTTGTCCCAAAGAATGGATCTGGACCTGCGATGGTTGAGCTCACTGCCGAGGAGCCGAGCGCTTACGTGCCGTCACCAAAACTTCCTCTATTACTGTACCCACCGCGCCACGGTCAGAGGTGGCTGCCCATACTGGAACAGGCTGTGCCACAAGCGACAAGCCAGCAAATATTAAGAATAGACCTCGCGTGATCATTTTCTCTTCTCTCCTGGTTGCAGTTTGAGTCGTTCCATTTGATCTGAAATCACAGATGACCCAATTAGTACCGTGCGTCCCTGCACTTTTGACTTGCGAATGCTTGTACCAATCGAAAGAGATGCTAGCCCGACCACTAGCCTATTAACATGATGAAGGCGGCCTGACCTGATCAAAGCGGACAAGTTCGTTACCATTCCTATCCCTTCGGAATAACCACATGATTCACTTTAAGCAGGACATCCTAGAATGACAGTAGCCAAATCTTCAGCGGCGTCCATCAAAATCCATACTATTTATAGTCATTAGGACCAATAGATCAGGGTA
>Ga0209091_10004614_pt1 | contig 10677 bp, 4 predicted proteins | sample ArcticOcean_MG_C_6_FD_187438 | JGI IMG/M metagenome (GOLD analysis project Ga0209091, IMG submission 187438) | Marine microbial communities from western Arctic Ocean - ArcticOcean_MG_CB8_128 (SPAdes) (version 2) | ecosystem: Environmental > Aquatic > Marine > Oceanic | place: Arctic Ocean... | reverse complement strand
TGTGGCATCATTAGGGTACACATCAGTATTGTCGCCGACGCCATCGAGATCGGTATCAACTGTTTCCGATGAATCATTAGGAAAAGCATCGGCATTATCACCAGTCCCATCTAGGTCTGTATCGATAGTTTCCAAAGGATCCAGAGGGAAAGCATCAGTGCAATCAATAATGCCATCTTCATCAGTATCAGCAATCGCGGGTGTCGCATCATTGACCTGAGCACAGTGCTGCCCGATCACACCATTACCTCCCCAATCAATAATAGCCTCTGGCCCAAATCGAACAGAATATTGGGGATTAGAATCGGCAGTACTGAATTTTATGGTCAGTGTCTTACCGTCTATCGTAAGATATCCGGACGATGGAGACATGGATGGTAATACGGGTAGCCGCTGGGTTTCGATTGTCGCTACAGGGAGAGCATCTTTTAAAAGTATTATCTGCCCCTCTCCTAGGGCTATATTTTCACTGAAGGATATAACGATTTCATCGCTAACAGAATTAGTTTCAGGATCAACCACATAGTTATCTACATGCGCAGATTCAACAACTGGAATCGTCGTATCAGAAATATCGTTTATAGGTTCGAATATTACGCCTGCAGGATTCGTTGACACACCATCACGAACAAAAGGTGTTCGATATTGCACCAACGTACCATCATAGTTTTCTTGATAACGCTTGCACCGCTGAGGCTCACCAAATTCATCTGTACAGTCATAATTGTTTTCATAACTCAAACGAAGAATATACTTACCCGCCAGATCACTCGCGCCCTTGTAATCGGACAGTTGGTCCCTATCGTCAGTAATTAAATTATCAGATACCCACTGCTGAATATAAATCCTGTTCCATATCGGATACTGATCATATGATGGACCCTGATTCATTACTGAGTATGGAAAATCCGATAATTGAGAATCGCGATCATGCCCATATTGACCATAAGCATGGATTGCTTCATGGATTGTGACATACCTATTGCTCGCTTCCCAAAATGCCGCCGAATGCTCGAATATAGGACTGTAATCGCTATAGAAGCATGATATTTGTTCCTCGGAAGAAGTCAGCTCATCAATCGGTTCGCCGTTCGCATCTTTAACTCCGAAATAATAACAACTGTGCATTGCGGCAGAAGTATTGTATTCATCTCTACTAGAAAAAATGATACCGATCATTTTATAGTCTTTTGGGTCTAAACTAGCTGGAAGGCGCACATTTTTTAAAAACTTGTCGGCAGCAGTTCCACCGTAGCGCAGTACTTTATCACTCACCCACTCGAAATTTTCAGAGCCTAGAGCACTTTCCTGCCAACCAGAGATAGCGCCGATACGGTTTTCTAAAAGCCATGCTCTAAGGGATTGCAAAACCGCCACTTCTTCATCAGCGGGATCAACTAGAATCAATCCTGTATCTTTATCGCGTTCTAAGTAATAACTCCAAGGCTCTCCCACCCAACCTGACAAGGCAGCATCAATCGCCTCAATATCTGTTTCTGAGCTGTAGTAATCAGCCCCATTAACATCTACGCCACCGTCAAATATCTCGAAGGTCGATGCCTTGCCAAAACTTAGTTCAGATAATCCAGCTAAAGCTAAAGCAGCTTCTGGCCGAAAGCTTTCTAGAGTTGGATAGAGCGTCGTATCGTTGTAACCCCGCAACAAAAAAGCTATATCAGTTTTTTCTGTATCAGCCGCAAGAGTTATACCAGACATGACAGATAGCATTAAAAGCCCAAATATCTTAGCAATGAAACTGAGCCACCTAGATTTATATAGTACTATTATGATATCAAAAATTACCGTAATGTTCGGAGGTTAGGATATATAAAAGGGCCTTTCAAGGAAAGTCTGAGTATCGAATCAGCTCGGTTGCCTGCTGTGGGTAGCGAGTAATGGTGCTACCCCTTTAAGGGCGGTTCATTACACGCAAGTATTTTAATTTGGTTTTGCCCTTGTTGTGTACGCGGTGAAAAATACCGGCTTGAACCGTAACGATGTCCTGTGCATTGACTTCGTATATCTCCTCCAACTCGCCTTGGCCTTCGTCAGGGTGGCGAAGGTAGATTTCCCCGGAACCTTGCGTAAAAAAGAATATTTCGTCTTGTAGCAGGTGCTTATGCCCAGCCGTTTCCTTACCCGGGAAAAGGTGCGTGCTACTCAGGAGGAGGTTTTCACCGACAAAGTTGTCTTTGACGGTGTAATTGTCATTCTCTTTGCTGATGTGCCCACCAATGTCGTCAAACTCGTCTTTCATTTTCACCTTCTTTTTTTCTGTAATACGCTGTGAGGGAATCTTTAGCTTCGGTCCGCCTGAGGATAGGAATTATAACAGGGCTTTTCGAGCGAAAGCCCTGTTATAATTCCTATCCTCCATCCTACCCACTTTTCTTGCGGATCCCTCTTCCGCCAACTAGCCTTGTGATAAAAAAGTATTCTGCAGCAGAGTACCCTCGCCCCCAATTACCTCACAACTTACTTGCTTACCTCTCCGCCGGCGTCGTCGCAGTCACTGAACAATTCTAAGTTTAAGATCTTCAGGTCACTCAAATAACGCCTCAATAATACGAGCGCTCGTCATTGGAGGCTCCGGATTAGGCGACACTGTAGCGATTCTGGCGAGTATCACTTCTGCCAATTCAGCTGAACTCATTTCGTTCGGCGCTAGCACCGATGCAACACCAGCCCGCGCCAGATCGACGGCGTTAGCGAATTGGTCAGTTGAGAAAGGTAACACCAACTGTCGCACTCCGGCGCCAAGGCATTCCTGCACACTGTTGTTCCCACCGTGATGAATCGCCAGGTCGGCATAGGGCAACATGGCAACTTGAGGAAGCTCCCGCGCCACTATCCAGTCGTTAGGGACTGACCCTAGATCTTCTTTCGGCATTGAACCAATAGCCATTGCAGCCCGCGCCCCGACGTGGCGGATTGCTTTGGCAACAAGCTTCAGGACATCGACCCGGTGGGACAAAAATGTACCAAGAGCAACATATATTTGTGGACGATTGCCCTGTGGTTGACGCCAGCCGCTCAGCTCTTCAGGCAGTGTCTCTTCTCTTACGAGAGGGCCTACGAACCGATGATCTGAGTTCACGTCCGCCGAGCGAAGTGAACTGTGGTAACTGGAGACACTATTATATAGAACCCTTCGGCCATGCACTCTGAAGGCGTCCTCTACCGGTGGACGCTCAGGCGCTACGGACGCCAGCGCGGTATTCCATCGATCTGTAAATGCTGCGGTAACGGTATCCGCAAGCTGCTCAACGTCGCGAAGTTTCTCCGCATCGGGACGCAGGCACACTGACCACTCAGCCGGAATCCCATAACGCTCATGGCCTACAGGTAACTGGCTGGGGTGGCCTGGCACCAGCGTCATAAAAGATTCGCCGAGTGCATACATCGCCAGGGTTGACCCGAAAGATACATGGTCAACCAGCACTTCGTCTGGTTCGAGATCTCTGTACAGCGAAATGATGGAACGAACCACCTGCTCGGGTTGCCACAACAGATCGATTTGCCTTTGCATGGCCTGATATCGAATCGTCTCCAGAGGGCCCCTTCGAGTGGCTGCAAGGAAGCGTTCGATCGATGGATCTTTGGTAACAACACCGCTGTTCGAAGTCGCAGCAAGATTCAACTCTCGCCACTCAAAACCCTCGGCTTTGACACGTGATCGTAAGCCGTGACCTGTAGCAATCACTACTCGCCGGCCGTCTTCTTTCGCTGCACGGGCCATCACGGCCAACGGTCCATAATGGGACACATAGTCAGGGCTGATGACCAGCAACGTCATTGTTAGACTGGCTCCGACTGATAGATGCTGACTAGCTGTGTTGCCATCGCCTCGATTGAGTAGCGCTCTTCAACCATCGTTTTAGCCCGTTCGACACGATTGGGACGGTCAACAAGATTTACGCCATCGAGTACCCCTGCCGCCAGGTCGGTGCCCGGGTCAACAAGAACGCCCGTATCACCGCTAGTCACATAGGTAGGCGGTCCTCCAATACTCGGCGCAATCACCACCAGTCCGGCGGCCAAAGCTTCGATCAATGCGAGACCAAACTCTTCCTTGAGGGCCCCATCGACATAAAGACCACCTTTTGACCAGTATCCGACACGGCCTCGAACGGCGGCTACGAGCAGCCTTGCGATGTCAGCTCTCGGCCTACCACCAAGGAGCACAAGACCCTTCCGGAGGTCACTTTCCAGAGGTATCGCCTGATCGATGGCATCGAGTACCATTCGCTCAGTCTGTGACGGGTTAACCAGGTCACCTCCAACGAGCACGAGGTTATAACGTGACTGAAGAAGAGGTTCAGAGGCCCATGCTGCGGCAACTCTTTCCATCCCTTTCACTGGATTAAAACGCCCTACACTCAGCAGCAGGGGCAAATTTCGACGATTCTTTGGGATCTGATCAGCGAGTTCGTCCAGGATATCGGATTGCTCCCGGTTCTTTTTTTCATCAGTGCAGTAATTCGCTTCTGCCCGACGAATCAAAGCGACATCAATACCCTCCGACACCACCGCCATTCGTTGCCCATAACGGCGAGAGTCGATTCCGAGCACATCTAGCAGTTCGCTCGGTTTCGCCCGTGGAAATAACACCAAACGGTTTGCCCGCTTCGCCAGCGTCTCGACCAGCCGTGCCCGGAACCAGACGTGCTCCCTGGTACATAGCTTAATGAATTTTTCCTGATCAAGTTCACCACGTGACTGAAGTGAGTGAACTACATTGTGAGGATCTGGAGCTGCGCTGAAGCAGACCGGGAGACCCAGTGCTTCTGCGACCTCTGCACCGGCAAGCGTACCCACGTCGGCCATACGCAGATGAAGCAGGTCTATTGGTGCGGCTTGTTGCATCACCCGACGAAGGCCGCGTTTGATCGATGGCAGATGCTCCCAGGCACTGTCCGGTGTTTCTGCTGCACGCCCATGGTCTCCTACCGCAATCATGGCGTAGGTCAATGAACTGTCAGTTGAAGTGCTGGATGTGGTGAGGCTATCCTCTAACGTCCCACGCCCAATGGTAAGCACGTGATCGACATCGCTGTGATGGGCCAATGCTTCACCGAGTGACACCAGAAGGCTAGCCACGCCCCCCGTGTCACCAAGTCCTCCACGGCTAAGTTGCCCGTCCAGTCCGGCAGTCAGCACAAGCTGAGCGATTCGCAAGCCAGCACCTTTGCGCGGCGTGGGTGGTAACTTTACGGTCGCTAAATCGCCTAGGGCCACCCATGCATAGAGGCTGATCACGTCATCGGCAGAAGCGAGTCTTTCCAGGGTTAAATGACTATTGGCATCTGTCTGCTCACCAAGGGCACCAATGGCAGCGATTCTTGCCGTCAATGCCTCCCCCGGGTCCGCAGCAACCCGCACCAGGAGTTCACTTGTTTGCTCTATAGAACCGATCGCGTCGATAAGGCGACCGCGAACGTGTGCGTCGTTGGTACTTTCCAACGCACCCAAAAGATGAGCTTTGATCGCTGCAGGGCTGGTGGTCGACCAGCGGCGCAGTGTACGTAGCGCGTGCATTGAGTCTATCCCGCCAACCGAAAGTTGATCGACAAGAGGCCCGAAAGCCGCTTTGCTGGGCATTCTACGACCCAGTAGCCAGGTCGCATGGCGCCGCACCAACTGGACAGGATGTGACAGAAATTCGATAAGTTGATGGTCAGCGTTGCAGTGCTTCACGGCAGCGAGCGACTCCATCGACACCAAACTTGCAAAGGCGCCATGCCGGGCGAATGACCTTAGATCGGTCAAAAGCCCTAACGGGTCGAACGCACGGCTTGCGATGCTTGAAAGTTGAGATGATCGAGTCATGACTCTGACAAAGTCGTCCTCCCCCATCAGAAGTTCGAATTCAGCTAGCAAATGGGTATTCGACGATACCGCGCAATTGGTTTCGACCAGGTTGCGCTCACTCTCTAGAACTTCGACAGCACTCACAATAAACGCAGAAAACAGCAGACAGTTAGATACTTGGACATCGATTAGCTTCTTTTAGAATGAATGGAATTGACCAGCCGTGTCGGTCTTTCGAGACCGTGCATCGATTGATATATGGCACGTAATGGTCATATATACGGCGGTGATGGATAAGCAGATCAACAAACGCCTTCACTGAGCTGGGCCGAGCGGCTTAAGCGTGTATTTGATATCGATATTTCTGTCTGTCCGCTGTGCGGCGGCACCCTGCGGGTGATCGCAGATGTCACCGATCCGGACGCGATCCAGGCCATTCTGGCGCATCTGAGGCAACGCGCGCCCCCTGATGCTGTGCGCCGGCAAAGGCCGGGTCAAGGGCCGCAAAACGATCTCTTTGCCGCTATCTGATGGTTGAAACCACGGCAGCGCATTTGTCCCTACGCCAACAGAAAAGCACCTTGGCTAATCGCCCATCACCAGGTCAGCCAATAACCACGAGCAACAAAAAACTTGGTAGCGTTTAACCACTAATCGTCATTCCGCTCCACTCTTTCATAAAACAAGCAGGCAACCGATCTGATTCGATACTCAGACTTTCGATCGAAAATCCCTGTTATAATTCCTATCCTCAAAGTCCCAAGTGGATTGCCATTGTTGCAAGTGCATTCGCCTATGTGGTTGTCTGGATGTATCTTGCGATTAGTATTTCTCAAGAACTATCAGACGAAAGTTTCTGGATGGCTGCTACTATAACTACAGCAATTCTCTTAAGCGCTATCGCGATAAACCAAGCCACTAAATGCAGAAAGCCATAGGGGTCAGAGCAATATCTACAATCCGTTATAGCAAGCTGACTAAAAATGTTTCAGCGGAAACACGTGACCACGTCCACCTAAAAGCAGCAATCAGGAGCACAAAAAATGCCCATATCAAAAAAACTTCAGCTCGATGACGAGCAGATCGAGGAGATTCTCAGGACGCAATGGAACTGCAGGATTGCCACTATTGGCCCCGGCAGCCGGATCAATGTGACGCCCATGTGGTTTGGTTGGGCTGGTGGTCGAGTGTATATCTACGGTCGTGGCCAGAAGGTAGTGAACATTCGACGCCAACCCGAATGCACCATCATTGTTGATCGAAACGAGAAGTTTCCAGAACTGCAGGCGATCATGATGCAAGGCCAGGCGCATATCCTGGAATCAACTGATGCTGAGGCGGATGATCCGCACCTTGCTGAAGCCAGGATTCACATGGGGCAGAAATACAATGGCGGTCATGGCCAGGTAAAAGTCGACGAGCCACCACCCAACAGCGCGACCGCTCGAGGTCGCAACGGACGCTGGATGGTGTTCGTCCCCGATCGACAGGTGACATGGGACAACTTCAAGCTGCAGGGTCTATAACATCCGGGGCAAGCTGCAGGGCTATGCCCCACGTCACAAATATCCTTTGCCTGTCGATGTGCAGGAAAGCAGAAAAGTCCGCTCTCGATCAATGTCATTTAGTATTGGCTGCAGCGCTAGGTGCCGTGGGTCATCTCGATATTGGTTGGCAGCCGGTTCATCGACGAATGTGGCCACGAACAACATACCGCCCGTCTTGATGGCCGGACCACGGGCCGAATCGCGCAACGCGAGCCCACCACTGTAGATCAGTGTGCCGGGCTCTGCTTGCCTGCAGTATTGGGCATGTCCCTGTTATCTGATGGTTGAAACCACGGCAGCGCATTTCTCCCTACGCCAACAGAAAAACACCTTGGCTAATCGCCCATCACCAGGTCAGCCAATAACCACAAACAACAAAAAACTTGGTAGCGTTTAACCACTACTCGTCATACCGCTCCATTCTTTCATAAAACAAGCAGGCAACCGATCTGATTCGATACTCAGACTTTCGATCGAAAAGCCCTGTTTGAATTCCTATCCTCCCATGGCTGAGAACCTAAGCCCATCTGTCCATTGCAGCGCAACCACCACCGATTAAACGTGCAACAGCTAGCCAACCCTAAAACATTCGCGGATAAACAGCCAAATCAACTTTGCGCGGAACAAAAATCTTTTCAGTGATCAACCCGGACCCCTGTAAGACAGTAGATGATTGACTATTCAGACATTGACCATCTACTACTGAAAAACTATACCACGGGCTTCTTTTCGCGAAAAAAGCCAATCAAGATACTTTTGAAATCCGGGTTCAATGCGGTTTAAAATTCCTTTTCTCCGTCATGCGTTTTCTTTATTTCAATAGCGTAGGCGGTTTTTATAGCCTAAAGTGGAATCACTAATCGTTTAGATGTTTTTGAGTTAGAAATGCGGGTTTTCGTTTTGATATTAACGTTGGGTTTCTTTCTCCCGGCATTCGTTTTTAGTCTAGCGGCCGGCTCTGAGAACCTTGCGTCTAACTCAGCTGAGAATCCGCGGTTTGTTTATCAGAAAAAATGCACTACAGATACCCAGGGTAACGAGGTTTGCTTTCCAGAAGGTGGGTCTTTTCAAGAAGTGGTCGTAGGGGACTATGGCACGATCAAAGTTCAATCCATTGTAGAGCGTTGGCCGGATGGTGAAGTATTCACGGACTCAGACGGTAACCAAAGCTTTAGTCCAAATGAATACGACGGTTATCAGCAAAATCGTGTTGCCGATAGCGTCGATTTTGCCACGCTAGATACGCCCTCAAAGGTTGCGCGCTCGGCCGCCACGGCCGTAGTTCAGATTTATGGCGATAGGTGTCTGTTGATTCAAAACGGATCCAAGTCTTGGGCATTCTCTTCGGTACCGAGAACCGGTTTCTTTATCGCCCCGGACTTGATTATCACTGATTTGAGAGCAACCAAGGACTTGGCGACAGACCCATCTGGTGGTGGTTCTTGGAATGGCGGGGTCACTCCATCACCGCTACCCCCCCGCGACCCTATGTCTTGCAAAGAATACGTAGACTATTTTTTCGCAGGTTTACCCGGCATCTCATTTGAGGTGGGTGCAGGGCCATTTATTCAAACCTTTGATGGCGTCTGGGGCGCGGGTTCTGTCGTAGCAAGCGATAAAAATTTTGCGCTCATTAAATTGTCTAGGGGCAGCAAAGATAAAAATTTACTGGTGTCGGATTGGCAAAGTTGGGGTGCCGTAGACAAACAAACTTCGGTTTTACAGATAGCTCCACCTGACGTTGTCCGAAGTGATCCTTTAGTCGCTATCCATAATCCCTTAGACGGAAGAGAGGCCGGTGGTTGGCATGCCACTACGTCTAAGCTAATTGAAAACTGCGAAGAAACTTTCTTTCTTGAGGGCTATAGCGGCGGAGCTTCTGATGTCTTTGCAGCCGACTTTTGGTCAGATAGCGGTAGCGTTGGCGCGCCCATCCTAAACAATAATGGTTTTGTAGTTGGGATGATCAAGAGTGACTATCCCGATGTGCCCGATACCTGTTATGGGACTGTTCATACTTCAAAAAATACACTTGGTGTTTTAAGTACTTTTTTTGCAGATCCACAGAAATCAACAGTTGCGCTCGGCGCTAAGGATCTGCGTAATTTTGTTTCCTCTTATGATGATCAACAAGCTTCGGTGGTCAATTCGGTAGGAATTACGATTGAAGACAACACAATCTGGCCGGCAAACGGCCTTACCTTAGCCACAACAACTTATGAAATCATTGATTATGGGGAATCATTTACGGTTTCCGGTTTCCCCAAAAGTGAGCTCGCGAGTTCGGCTTTTGATATCGCCAAACAAAGCACGGTTATGTATATCCGGGCTAACGGATGCACTACTTGTGATAGCGGAGACATTACGACCGATTTTAGCGGCGGTTGCGTATGTACAGGGTTTGCCGTTAGCAAGAACCTGATTGTTGTTAACGATCACTGTGTTACTGAGCTATCTATTGGTGACGAGACAACATTTTTGACGTACGCAGGTCAGTTTGTTAATGCGCGATTGGTTAATCGTTCGGGTTTGGATACGAGTGATATTTATACAAACTTACTCAAAGACCCGAACGCGGTAGGGGCGCTAAGAGGAGATGTAGCCTTAATGCGAACTGATCAGGAGATGGATTTAGTACCTGTAAAATTCGCTGATTCGAGTAAATTATCCAGACGTGATCCACTGATCACAGTCGGTCATCCCGCTATTATGGTGCGAACTGGACCATATGTTACCAGTGGCGGTGCATTTATAGGTCTGGAAGTAGATGATCGCAGTACATTACATTACACACTCCCGGCAGATAGCGGCGCCAGTGGTTCTGGTGTCTTCGATCTTGATGGTCGTTTGGTAGGCCAAATTGCTAACGGTACTGATGGATATCGTGCGGCAGAAGTGACCTGGTTGAAATCGGAGCTTGACAAGCAAGCACTGGAAGTCTCGCCATCGGAGGTTTTTTTTGATCTTCAGCCTCGGCCATTTTTAATCGGTCCTCGGGTTCAAATCGGGCTTGGTAAGGCAAGTTCAGGCGCGTCTAGCAACTATATTTTTGATTTAGTTCAGTCCTGGGCTCCGGGAGAGTTGCCCGAGAGCGATGTGTTGCCTGATTCAGACGGAGATGGGGTTGGTGACAACCCCGATGCCTTTCCGCTCGATGCCTCTGAACAACTCGACAGCGATGGCGATGGTGTCGGTGATAATGCCGATGCTTTTCCTAATGATTCATCGGAAACAGTTGATACCGATCTCGATGGCGTCGGCGACAATACTGATGTGTACCCTAATGATGCCACAGCCAGTATCTATGATGTCTGCAGGG
>Ga0209091_10004613_pt1 | contig 10677 bp, 6 predicted proteins | sample ArcticOcean_MG_C_6_FD_187438 | JGI IMG/M metagenome (GOLD analysis project Ga0209091, IMG submission 187438) | Marine microbial communities from western Arctic Ocean - ArcticOcean_MG_CB8_128 (SPAdes) (version 2) | ecosystem: Environmental > Aquatic > Marine > Oceanic | place: Arctic Ocean... | reverse complement strand
GTAGCGCCACCCGACGTCGCAGGACCCGTCGAAACTGTAGTGCCAACCGTTCGGCACTTGCGGGTTGATGCGAATCATCACGTCGGTGTCGTTGTACCAGGGGAACTTCAGCGACGACACCCACGCCTCGTCCTTCAAAAACATTGTTCGGGTAGCGTACCCCAACACCTGCTTGCCGACCAGGTCGTCGTCGTAGGCAATGTCCACGTTCACGTCCGGCAGAGAGGGGCACACCTTGCGGATCTCCCGCCACGTGTAGTCCGCGACCGCGTTCAAATCGGGGAGGGGGGAGGGGACAGAGTAGTGAGTTTCCAACTCCGCCCAACTTCCGGCAACCAACTTATCCATTTTATTGTATCAAATAATCGTAGGTTATACTACAGTAATCACAGACATCTCTCTTTTTGTACTCGGACCGGACTGGAGTCGGCGACCGCAAAAATGACCGGCAAACTTCACGTCGATCACCACTTGACGACCAGTGTAATCCTGTAAAAACAATGGAGTAACTGTAAACCCGTCCGTGGTACATGTACCTGTAAACCCCTTGCCACATTTATCGTCAGCACTGTAATGTTCATGATGACGACACATATTAATATTTGTCTCTACAGAGAACGCAGTCATATTTCCATCTACCATAAAATCCCAATAAAACTCCAACGCCTCGGACTCGGTATCATCCCAGTCAAAACAACCAATGTTAGGACAAGGTTGACTAGCAGTGCCAAGTACACACTTCTCTAAATGTTGTTGGTTGGGTATACAGATACGAACATGAGTTATCCAAGGATCAAACCCATCTGTGATTGTCAGCGAAACCTGCACGGGTAAATGTACATGAACATCTGTTGGACTCACTTCCAGACTACCCGTAATCGATGTCTCGACAATATGTTCACGAAAAGGACAGTCAACAACACTCAAATTAAAATACATATTTATCTGAGAAGTAGAATCCAAACAAATCCAGTTGTTTGGATTCATGCAATCGTGAAGAAGCACCGAAAAAGCATAATACATATCTGTAAATTGATAACACTCTTCCGACAAATCTTTGCAGTCGGTGTGCAGAGTAAACGTTGTCTTTGCACGGCGATTACCAACTGGTCCGTACGGATGGTTCTGAATATCCATGACATCGCCAATAAACCCTGTCGGGAAGATGTCGTCAAAATGCTCTGGTTTAGAGGCAATGCGATAATGCAGACCGTTATGATCTTGAACAGCTGTATCCACTCTGAAAAACATTGCCATTCGATAATGCATTCCGAAACATTGTTGAATATTATACCCAGTAAATGTAATCGTAGTCGATGGATCGTCAGCTATGTCCACGCAACTACCGTCACGACACTGGATGTCCGTCACCCATGGAAATGCATTGGCACAATCAGAATCAACTAAACAAACAGTTTCACAAGTCTGGCTTTCAACAGGAATGTTTAAACAACTACCAACATCCTCGATGCACTTGTTCAACGTGCACGGATCATTGTCGAAACACTGCCGCTGCACACCCACACACGTGCCGGACTCGCAGTGGTCGGAAGAGGTGCAGTGCAGACCGTCGTCGCACAGAGTGCCGTCGGTGCCCGGAACATGCACGCACTCGCCGTCCACGCACTGACCCAGACCACAGTGGTCGTCCAAGTGAGTGCAGTCCATGGGTGCACCGGTGCACCGCCCCGCGCTGCATGTACTCACCGAACAAGTGTCCTGCCGGCACGAAGTACCGTCGACCACGTCCTGGTACACACAACCCGAAACGGGGTCGCACGCGCACGTCTGGCACTGGGCGGCGGTGCAGTTGACGGGCGTCCCCACGCAAAATCCACCGGTGCAACCGTCGTTGGCGGTGCACACGTTCTGGTCGTCGCAAGCCACCCCGTTGGTGTAGGGTTGCAACACGCACCTGCCGCGCGAAGTGTCGCACAGTGCCTGGTTGCACAGGGTATCAGTGCAGTCGTTGTTGGTCTGGCAACAGTTGTCGATTCGAGTAGTGAGACACACCCCGACGCAGGTGTTGGTGGTGCAGGGGTCACCGTCGTCGCAGTCGCAATCCATGATCAAGAAAAAGGTCCCGACACCAAACAGCAGCAGAAAAAACCACATCGCGGGCGGGCAGTGGGACCGGTGAAAACGGTCTCGCCGCATCTTTTATCTAATTTGTGACGGATGGTTATAGTACCAAAATCAATTTTTTTACACTATAACTACTGACATGATGTACGTAAATAATGAAATATTTACTAAGTTTAGGATTTTTAGGATCGGCTTTGGCTAATGTTTTGGATTCAACTGGTGAACATTCAACATTTCAAAATGGCAACAAACTCTCAACAAATATAGGTAACTCAACCATTGTTACACACACATTAACTGGACTTTTTGACGTTACTTCAACTATTTCAGCCGGTGAGTATTATGATGCGATTGGTAACCAACAGCCCAAGTTAGGTTTGGATATTGGAAACGATATTGGAGATATTTCTGCAGGGGTAGATCTTCAATGGAGTAGCAAGACATGTACGAACTCCCAAGATAATGATTTTACAGATATTTCTACAGATGTAGCTTGCACAGTCAATGGTGCCACGCGACAACTCAAATTATGTGATATTGGTTACACTGGCGGTGGCACAGGAGTCTGGGTAGCTACAGGATGTATTCGTATGGACAGAGATACAAAATATTACGGATTTTCACAAAGATCCATTCAATTTTACGATACTTACTTGAGCCACCTGGATGCATTAAACCCATACGCTGGTGCAGCCGGTGCAGTCTCAATAAAAGAAAAATGGCAATTTAATTTGGCTAACATGGCGTACACTGACAGAAGTAGTGTGGGAGTGGCAAAATCTAAAGATATTGATGCATCCGGTAAAGCTACGGTTCCTGTTTCCGTTAGCATCAGAGTAGGTACCGACGATGACGTATTCGGGGATTGCAGTACAGACACCGTAATTGGACAAGCCAAAACTTTAGGAATTACTCATCCGGGAGCAATGATTGGGGCGTTTAGTCAATTTCACAGTGACTGGAAAAATGGTGAAAATTTAACTTTAACATCATTGGTACAATCACAAGTTAGCGCCGGTGCATTAAATGGAACTGACGATGCCAACAAATGTAAAATTACATACAGCGGAAATGTCGAAAGACAATTCCCCATTAATGACATGCATGCCGCATACTACGATGTGGTCGATTGTGCAGGTGCTGAGTGTGAACGCAAGTTTGAATTCAATTACGATGGAACTACTTGGGACGCCGCTGCGATCGACTACTTGAGTGAACCTACCTCCATTTCCAAAGAAAGTGTACCAGACGCAGTTACCGACGCGCAAGCGGAAGTTACAGGTGTCGGATGGTTGCACAAAATTCCTCTAGTAAAAAGTGGTGTTTACGGTCTTTTCACAAATGTCGCTGATAAAACAGATGGAACACCAGCAATTGATTTGCTTCAAACTATCTCGTTCACAACAGTTACAGGAACTACCGATTGTGATACAGGTGCAAGCGAACTTTACAAATTAACTCAACAACAAATTGACGATTTCCACTCCAGTCGTGAAAGACAGTGTAAAGTCGCTTACCCCGATCCATATACAAAATACGACGTTCCTTCAAAATTCACCTTCCATGGTGTACAATCGGCAGATTACGAACCAAATATTCTAAACGGTTCAGCAGTTGATCCAGGTTGGGATTACGGTTCCTTTGCAGTAACAGATTCCACGTCGAATAAGATTAGAATCACTTACACTCCTTCCAATATCACAACAGCATATCTTGTACAATCATGCTCCACTTCGAATGTATCGGTAGTTGGCACAGGAGCACCACTTCTTCCAATTGTACCTGCAACGTCACCAACCTGTACTTTTAATGGAGATTCACTTACATCTTTGGATTTATCAAATCCAGCGTTATTTATTAGTTACACAGTCATTGCCGCTGATCAATCAACTTCGTCGGGAGATACATCTAAGGACTACAATGCTCTGCGTTGCAAAGATGTAACCCTAAGTGCAACCACCAATTTCACAACTGAAGAAAAATCAGATTTCTTACCTACAAAAACAGCGCAAGCATCTGCGTCCGTTACAATCGCTGCGGATAATCTGCCACTTGCCGCCACGTACGACTTAACTAGTAATTCTACTACATTACTTCACAGTGGCACTGCACCCGACAAGCACGATGTAGATGTTATTTACGACGGACAAACCAAGTCACAAGAATTATCACGCCAAGGTAACGGCGCATTGGTCTACAATTGTGGAGGTACTACCAAACAACAAGTTATCTACTCAAAAACTTTGCAACTTCCATGTGGCACGCAACAGTTGACACACACGCGTTCCAGTAAAGTTCAATTCACTGTAACTCAGGCAACATTGACAGGATATGCAGATACATCAATTACCGTTCAAGAAACTGCTCACAACACTGCCATATTAACTGGGGGTTCAACGGTTCCAAAATTTTATGTTACCAGTGATGCTATTCAACATCTTGGAGCAGGTGGTCCTAATGTAACTTGTGCTGACAGTACTTATTGGACGTGTACAGTGGGTGCTTTCGAACAGGATAACGGGTTTCCAATTGACGTAGCCTACTATGGTGCACACGACAATATTGCATCCGGTGGTGGACCAATTACATTTAGTAAAAATTTGGAGCTGACATATGATTACAATGAACAATGTTCATCTGGAACTGAAACTGAAACTTTTAAGGTGGATGTTACTATTAAGCCAGACCCTAATAAGTTCAGAGGTAAAATCACCGTGCAAGATTTATCCAACGATCCCAACGGAAACGGTATAACAACATCAATTGAAACACTAGAGACAAAACACATTGGAGATTTGACCATCCAAACGAGACTTCCATTGAACAACAAAAATATCGATGCTTCACCAACATATAAAATTGAATTCTTTGCAGATAGTGATACGGACCAAGAGCCACACGTATACACTATCCTGTGGAACGACGCCGTTGTCCAAGAAACAAGTGGTATTAGCGGTGCGACTGGTAAACAAGTCACACTCTCTAAGGAAGGTAACGGTCACGTACAACTTACATTGAACCCCGGAGCAGACAAAACAGTCGCATTGCTTGAAGAAGCAGCCTCTTTTAAATTAGATATTAAAGACGCAGAAGATAATATCCGTTCCGTATTCGTCTCCATTATTAATTTAGAACCAGAAGCGAAATTAATGTTAACCGACTGCACGGGCAATTCTCAACAAGAAATGGATAATGGTCAATCAACGTCAGTATGTTCCGATAAGTGTTGCTACAGTAATAGTTACAATGGATTTAAATCTATTTCGTTCGATTTGATCACAATACCAAAAGCAACAGGTACCGGTAATGTAGCTGATTTGGATGTTGAAATTTTGGACCCTGATAATAAAGGTCATATCGTTGTACCGACCAGTCTTATTGAAATTAAAGCCGATAAATCAAACGCGAACCAATCAACACCATTTACCCTTGCAACCACAGCCAACTGTAAAGGTACAGGTCAATTTACCATTAAGCTTCACAATAGGGTAGGTTCTAACACCGAGCACATTGTGAAATTCCCTTGCAGAAGACACGCGAATCAAACTAACATCGTAAAAACAGTTATTCTGGATTACGGACTAGTATACTCTGCAGATCCAGCTAAATTAACATTTGACACCGACCCAATTGGTTCTTCATCTATCATATACGCAGGTGCAGCATTAACTTGTGCAAACGGTGCTAAAGGAGGCACTGCTCAGTGCGACTCTGTTGCCGGAACTATTTCAAAAGGTTCTGACAACGCCAGAGACATCAGAGAATTGGCACAAAAATTCCAATCTTGTGGTTCATGGGACTCTGCAGCTCACAACGGATCAATGGATATTGTCAGACAATACACGGTCGGAAGTATTAACTACTGCCAAGAAAATGTTCTTACTATTTCTGTATTGAATACTGGTCGAGCGAGTGCCACTGTCACTACTGAATCGTTCGGAACCGCTCGAGTCGCATACAGTGTTTCCAAATTAGAGTACTCTTCGGACGACTGCCCAACTGACGAGTTTAAATACTTGTACGAACTTACTGGGACTATTACGAGTTCAGATGATGATCACACTATTAGTATGACTCAATCAACTATTAGCCACGCAGATATTTCACTTGCAAGTGGTTATTCCGTAAAAAAAGTAAAAGCAGAGTCCGCTTGCCGTGCTGTTTGTACTGACACCAGTCTTCTCATTAGTGGTCCAGTTACACACACGTTTACAGTAGTTGTAGACGTTCACGGTGAACAAATTCACACAGATGTTCAAGCGGTCTTAACCCTCGGAGGTAGCCCATGTGGCGAAACAACTAGTGATGAGTTGATTGATAATGTCTCCATTGAGTTCAAGATACAAGACGGTGATGTCTGTAATCGTGATGCCAGTTACTCTAACACCACTGAAACAGTAAATCTCGATCAATATATCTGTGCTACCATCTCAGGTAAAAGTGATTACGATTTATTGCTCACTGCCTTTGAGTTTTCAGGTTCTGCAGGTAAAGGAAAAACAGGAAACGATTTGGCAGATTTCTACTACGGCGGTTTCGGAACATTAGTAGCTGATGAAACAATTGCAGTCACTGCAGATTGGGAATACAACGTCACTACAGGAGGTCGCCGCATGCTGCGCACCTCCTATACGTTGGGATCTAACCACGGTGAATCTCATGCCAGCTTGCGAGTCCTCCCCGCCGGAGTTCAAATCCAGGAGCAAATCGAAGCGGGCGTTGAAGCGGCGCCGGCGCACGACGTCATTTACAACAAAACTTTCACCGCCGAAGACGTCGCGGACCACCAACACACCAATGCAAACTGGGGATTGGGTTTGGGCATTGGCGGATCGGTCGTTGGAGTCGGGTTTATTGCTGTCTGGATTTATACAGGGTGGAAAAGAACGCAAAACGGAGGTACTTTCTTGGGGGGTGGGAGTGGCTACCAAAAAGTGGGGAGATTTGAAACAAACATGGCGTTTTAACTGTAAAACTGTAAACATAACATGTAACATAAAACACATTCTAATACATTCTTCTACGTTTACGCTGCTGCAGTTCCAACACTTGGTCCATCAAATCTCTCCCGGAACCCTGCACTCGGTACTTGTTCAACGCGGACATGAAATGCCCCTTGTCCTGCGTAGCCTTCGCACTCGCGGCGTGCACCTGCTTAGACATCACCTGGTTAAACGATTTCTGCAACTCGGTCTCCTTCTCCTGCACCGCGCTGACCTCCACCGCCGCCACCCGATCCGCGTACTTCTTGGACGCGTGGTGCGCCACCCGGAAAAAATCCTGCGTCTCCTCCGGGTACTTCTTTGCCAACTCCAAAATGTTGTGGCGACTCGTATCGTTGAAATCGTTCGGGTCCAACGCCTTCGACCAGTTGTCCACCAACGCCGCCGCCATCGCGGAGTTCTTCGAACGCTCCTGCTCCAATTTGGCAAATTTGTCCTTCTTCAGTTCGTCCAACTCCAAACGCATGGCTTCCGCCATCTTTTCCTGCTCCACGATCAACTTCATCAAATCCTCGGAAGGAATGCCCTCGGTAATCTCGACCTCCTGGGGTGGGTCCTCCGGAACGTTGGGCTGGGTTTCATTTTTTGATTCTGGATCGGGTTGAACTTGAACTGGAACTGCTTGAGTGGATGCCATTTTGGATGCAATGTGCACGGTTTTATAGGGTGTTTTTCTTGTTGGGATCTTAGACACAAATTGAATTCGACAATCACTGCGACGAGGATCGCAACAAAGACTTACCTCCACCGGTGATTTGGTCGTGCTGCCGTTTGCGTACTGGGTGTGGGTGTGCTGCAGAGACAACCCGGTGTAGTAGGGCTTGTTGCACACCTTGTTGCCGACAATCGCGTGCTTGGCAAAGAAACTCTGAAAACCAGAGTCGTTAATCCTGCCCAACACCCACTTAGACCCGTCGTTGCCCGTCCAGGACGAACAAATCTTGCCCACCTCCATCTCGTCGTGGTGCTCCATTCGAATCGGCGTACCCTTTAAATCCAACGATTGAGATTCCTCCCGCGTAAACGCAAACGTGGCGTCGTGCTGCTCCGGCTGAGTTTCAGTGGGCGACAATACATTCCCCACGAAATACGCCATTTGGTTGTACAGCATGGGTATATATATACCCGCTCATTCAAACAATGCTGTTCGTAGATCTCGAAACCTGTTTCCTCCGCAAAGGGTTCAAGAGGAAAAACCAACAAATATTAGAAATTGGAATGTGCAAAGGCAAGGAGACCTTTCAATGCATGGTGAACCCCTGCGGCGACAAACCCATCGTCCAAGAACTGCAGAGGATGGGGCAAGACCCGGAAAAATCCATTAATTTTTGGACCAAACTGCTCGTCGGTAAAAAAATGCTCAACAGCGCCGTCAAACGAAAGGACACGCAGGGCAAAGCGGACGCCATCCAAGCCATTTCCAGAACGTTTCTCCACCCAATGGACGCCATCAAACAAGCACACGCCTTTGCAAACCCCAAAGAAACATGGGTGGCGCACAACGGCAAAAGCTTCGACTTTCACATCCTAAAGGCACACATGGACCAAGCGGACCTCAAACATCCAACGTTTCTAGACTCTTTGCCAATTCTACGAAAAGAACTCGACCTGGTGTCGTACTCACAACCTCTCGTCTACAAAGCACTCTTCAAAGGCACGTACAAAGCGCACCACGCCCTGCACGATGCGCAAGCCCTGCAGAAAATATGGGAACACGTCGAACCAGAGACCGAGACCAAGACCAAGACCGAGACCGAGACCAAGAGCGAACTGCTTCAACTCCACGGGGTAGGACCCAAAAGTGTCGCCGAACTCAACAAACACGGCATTTTCACCATCAGGGAACTTGCCAAAGCGGCGCGGGAGGGCAAATCGTTCAAAGTTGTTCGAAAATCGGTGCTCACCAAGCTTAGGTCACGTGTTCAAAACAGTCAAAACACGTCATGGTTCAAGTAGTGGTTCAAGTAGTCTCCCGACATCAGAGTCGTGTTCACGTTTAAAATTCTCTGAATAATCGATGATATTTCTAAAATTGCAAAATGCTGCAATCTCATAGTTTACCCAAATTGACTGCTCCCAAAAATCGTATACGGTGTCTAAAAAGCGCATTTTATGTGTAAAAACTTGGTACTAGTATATATAAGCCCGGGAAATTCCTCCAAAAATGTCGTGGGTCGAAGAACTGAAAACTAATATTCTTCTGATCATTGAAAATTACAAAAATAAATTCAACGATGCACCTGCATTTGTAGACCTGATTGAAAATGATTTGGAATTCGAAAAGGTTGCACAACACTTACTTGTAATGCACCAAATATCGGATTATGATGGTTATACGATCATAGAACAAGACGATCAAAACTTTAGAAAGTGGGTGCACCTGACCCAACAGCCCCGGTTCAAGAAACATGTACGACGATATTGGAAGGACAACCCTCGAATTTTGGAAGCTACGAAAAACATGGCTGCTGGAACTGCAATGCTAACAGAATTACTCGGGGGTGTAACGAAAGAGCAACTTAGTTTACTTCATGATATATTCTACGGTCAAAAGCCAAAAATTAGGGTTTAACTTTTGAATCTTTTTCTTCTCAACCCACTCGTGCGGCATATGTTTGATTAAATCAATCAAAGAATCGTTCTCCGTTAAATCATCATCAAATTTGAACTCGTATCTGTATTCCAGGGATGTCGATTTGTACGATCTCAAATGCAATATTATGAGCTCTCAAGAATGCACAAACTTTTTCAATCTGTTGTTCAGTGCCTTTTTTTGTTAGGTCAAGATTTGATGGTGGGGCGTCCAATGTGTTCGTTTAGAAATACTGGGTATTTGATAGGGGTTTATTGTCAGTGTCCTCATATACCATATGCTTTTAATGCAAACCGTACTTACAAACTGACAGTTAAAAAAAGTTAAAATGTTCTCCACCTTGCACACCACCTTGCACACCACCTCACACACAGAGCTGGGGCTTTACACGTTGGACACGTTGGACACGTTGGACACGTTGGACAATTCGTTCCACGAAGACCCTTTGAACGAACAACTGCTTCATCTCTTTGAACAATCGATTTTTGGCAATGTCGGAGCCGACTTTGTGCCTCCAGAACTCCATCGATTGACTTCGTTGACCCCACTAGGTCTCATACCAGAGCCGTACGACCCCAGCGACCAACACAATCCGTTTGAACAACCACTCATACCAATTGAGGAAATTGAACAATTGTTTGATGGTGATCTGTTTGGTATGGGTCCGGGTCCATCGGGTCCGGGTCCATCGGGTCCAGACGTGTTGGATTTGTTGTCCATACCATTGCATGCACCCATGGAACCAGCGCCCATGGGACCCATGGGACCCAGACCCATGGAAACCACGCACACGCCTGCGCAGGTGCAAATTGATGGAATTTTAGTTACGAATTTATATTCGGTACCGGTTCCGGTGCCCACGCCGGTGCCCACGCCGGTACCCACGCCTGCACCCACGCCTGCACCCACGCCTGCACCCACGTCTGTGCCTGCACCCACGCCTGCACCCACGTCTGTGCCTGCACCCACGCCTGCACCCACGTCTGTGGCTGCACC
>Ga0209091_10004612_pt1 | contig 10678 bp, 12 predicted proteins | sample ArcticOcean_MG_C_6_FD_187438 | JGI IMG/M metagenome (GOLD analysis project Ga0209091, IMG submission 187438) | Marine microbial communities from western Arctic Ocean - ArcticOcean_MG_CB8_128 (SPAdes) (version 2) | ecosystem: Environmental > Aquatic > Marine > Oceanic | place: Arctic Ocean... | reverse complement strand
TCAATTAAGTGATTTGTAGTGAAATGGGCGGCTAAGTCATTGGTAGCAATTGTTCCAGGGAAAGCGGGCTTTCCACCATGTCGATGAATGAATCGTTCAGCACTTTCAATTATCTCATGAAAGGATTTTCCCGGTTCAAGTTCTAGTTTCATCGCTTCCAAAGTTCGACGTGCGACATGGCCTGCATCGCGCCAATATTTCAATTCACTTTCGTCAACCATAACATCACGTCTTGACGAGGTATTACTCCCTCTCTCATAATAGTTACCGAAAACTCATTACTTTGACTTTCGTCTCTAATAAACTGAATGATGGTACTAGGCACTTCTCCACCACACATTCCAGAAAGGATTGCTTGCTCCGGCAATCCAAGCCTCAGTCCCGCACTTTTACTATCTTTTTCTGGTAATTCTCCACTTTGATTTGCGCTTGTTGCAGTTATTGCACCAACACTTTTTGTGAGTTTTCTTGCCAAGGGGTGGGCTAATATTCTTATCGCAATATTTTCACCGCCTATCCTTTGGTCAAACTTTTGCAACGCCGGCAATATTACTGTAATAGAGCCTTGAGCAAAAGCAGAGAGTAGTTTTTTTGCTAATTCTGGGAATTCAACAAATTGTTTTGCTTGCTCAATAGAAGCAACTCCCAAACTAACAGGCATATTCTCTGGTCTTTGTTTCAATGCAAAAAGTGCATCTAGCCCTTGTTGGGTTGGCAATGATGCCAGTCCTGGTTGAGTAGAAGTTGGATATGCAACAACTCCTCCAGCGTTAAGTGTCTCGATAATAGAGGATGGAATCAAAATCCCTCACCTCCAGTATTATGCGTGAGCCCATTCTTCAACGTGCTGTTGTGCAACTTGCGCTGCTACACTCTTATCTTCAGTTTTTACCAATAGTTTTCCACTAGGGTATAATGTTAATTCACATGGTCCAGAAAAAGTCCAACACAAGCGATTGCGAATTCCAACTTGATATCCACAAGATTCGATTGCCGCACCGACCTTCTCTATATCGATAGATTTGATTCCTTCAGGTACGATCTGATATGCAGCCTTATTGCCGCATAATTCCATAACATATCCAGCGCTCATTTACTCACCTCACAAATCACTAGGTCTGGCAGGAGGTGCGGAAGGTGGACCTGATGGTGGGCCGGCTGGTGGACCGGCTGGAGTGGTGCTCGGAGGGCCTGATGGCGGACCCGCTGGTGGACCGGATGGAGTGATGCTCGGAGGGCCTGAAGGTGGACCAGATGGTGGACCGGATGGAGTGGTGCTCGGAGGGCCCGATGGTGGACCCGCTGGCGGCCCTGAAGGTGGTCCCGATGGAGGACCGGAGGGTGGTGCAGGCGCTGGAGAATGAGTTGGTGCCGGTTTCGAAGGGACTGCTGGTGGCCCTGTTGGGGCGGATGATACTGGACTAGGGACATCCTCTGGTTCAGCCGTAACAGTGGCTGCAGCAACAGCTAACAAGTCAACTGGAGCGCTCTCAGCCACAGTTGTGGTGGTTTCATTATTTTCCCAAGAAGGCGTCCTAACTTCATTTGTAGGTTGGTTTATGGGTGTAGAAAGTGGATCGGAAACAACTTCTACTGAGTCGGATTTTTGCCATGGAGGGGTGCGAGGTGCATCCTCTTCTCCGGATTCAATCTCTGCTGCCGCGCCGACATTGATTTTCGTCGCCCCACCTTCTGCGTTTTCACCGTGATAGGTGGTAAGTACAATCGAACTGGAATCAATGATTTCTTTCTCTTCAGTATTTCCGAAATCACTTAGATGCTCTGTAAATGCTCCAGTGAATAAATTGCCTCCAATAGCATTGTTTAATTTACGCCCTGCTTGTTCTTGATAGGTGAAATCTGCTTCGTATGGTCCGAGAGAAATATTTTTCCCATTACCGGTCGTTGTGAAAGACCATTGCCCATTATCGAGAGGAAATTCAAATGTAAACGAACGTGAAACCCCAGGTCCTAGTGAAGTGATTCCTTCTTTTGGAGATACTTTTTGACCATCACTAGTTGTAATCTTGATATTCAATCCACCCATCGGAATTGCTGCTTCATTTGTTAAATTGATCATTACCAAAATAACATCTTCGTCATCGTCATCAATTTCCATTTTCACATCGGTAAGTCTCGCTTCTAAAGAAGCGGCTCGCTGGCTATGTTGGTCACTCATATCTCTCACCTTGAAGACCACTAAAGTAGGCAGTACTTCAAGGGCTTGCCGAATTAGTTTGCTTATTCAATGAAGTTTCAAGCGTGTTTCAGAGGGCAAAGACCAATCTACAGCGGCAACTGTATGGTTCTTGATGTCGATTGAAGTCCTATATTCTGAGTTCTTAGATTGAGCCCTTATCATATCTCTAAATCCAAACCATAATGCTCCAACGAATGGAATGACATAGATTAGTTTTGAAAAGGCTCTCGGGCCCCAATGATGGTCATCGAGTGCTGAGCCATTATCGTGAACAATTGCTATTCTCAAACTTCTTTGAGCGAGAGAACGGCCCATCGTTTTTCCTGTATATTTAAAATAAAGATAATTGGCTGAAATGAAGATAAACCAATTCACGAAATAGTAGGCGGCAGATTTTACTCCCTCCAGTACCAAATAAATTGAAGAAATCCCCTGAAGAAAGATAAAACCGGTCACCACTTGTAAAATAAGAGAAATTAAAAGAATGTCAAAAACATATGCAACTGCTCGCTTCCAAGCAGGAGCGATCAACATTCCATCAGGTGCATTAGCCATAATAGTCTGGGCCAAAGTTCCATGCCCTTGATGGATGCTAACTGCTTCTTCGGCCATACCCCTCGCCAATGTGTGTCCTTTGTCAAGTCTATGCACAAAATAGTATGTCAACTATGAGTGATATGCCATGCGAATAGATTGTGCTCTTCAGCCCAATCGAGATATGAACGCCATGTTCCATCATGGCGTAAAGTTGTAGGATTACCCAATACAATCAAACCTCTCCTCGCTCTTGTAATCGCTACATTAAGACGCCTTTTATCACTTAAAAAGCCTATTTCTCCCCTTTCATTAGCGCGAACTGCACTGAATATAATAATCTCCTTTTCACGGCCTTGATAGCCATCTACACTTTTAATTTCAAGTCCATGGTATGGCTCACCATCTTCGAACCCACCGGCTTGATAAAACAAGTCCGTAAGAAGTCTAACTTGACCATTATAGGGGGAGATTACACCGATATCTTGTGTAGTAATGTCTCCAGCCGCCAAGAGATCATCAACGATTGATACAACTTTGGCAGCCTCATCGATATTTGATTTACTCTTTCCTTCCTCATCTTCCACTTCAAATCCTTCTATTGGAACAAAAGCAACAGGTTTGTCCCAATCAGGCCACAAGAACCCTGCAGCTGGTGGCCTTTCTGCAGGCGTACAGCCATCCTCCAATTTATTGTCATAGAATCTTGCGCTTGGAAATTCTCTAATCGTAGGATGCATCCTGTATTGTGTAGTCAGCATATGAGTCGGCATTCCACATTTGATCAACCTATCAAATAACGACCTACCCAGACCTCCTCTCTCCGCCTCTCTACTGATTACAGTTGGTGGTAATTGTTTGTGGTCACCGACTAAAATCAGTTGCCTACAACCTCTGGTGATAGGGACAAGTGCACTCGGTTCACTGGCTTGAGTCGCTTCGTCCATCAAAATAACTGGGAATCTCCTATTGCCTAACAATTTATGGCCTGAACCAATGGTTGTTGTACAAATGACTTCAGCGCCATCCAATACTCCATCGATCATAGTTCTTTCAAGACGGCGTATTTCTTTGTAATTATTATTGACTTCCTTATGCGCTAAACCTTTTTCTTTGCCCCTCAAACCACTTAGACTACGCTTGACCGTTTCATTTTCTTTACGAATAAATTCTATTTCTTCTTGGGCGGGGTGGTTTTTTAAAATCGCATCAAGTGTTGCTTCTCTCAAGGCTTCTCTTACTTTCACTGGACGGCCAATACGAATAGCATTAACGCCATTGTCAAGTAATCCTTCAAGTAAATTATCTACTGCAACATTGGATTCTGCGGTTGCTAAAATAGGACCCCTCCCCATCTTGACAAGAGTACGTAATAGTTGCACTGCTGTATGTGTTTTTCCAGTGCCAGGAGGGCCCTGAATCAAAGTCAATCTTTTACCGATTGCTGACTCTACTGCATTTCTTTGAGATTCGTTTAGTGGTAGTTGTGATATGCCGAGAGGGCCATGTTTTTTCTGCCCATGGATTTCAGGAGGGCTTTGCGCGGAGGTTGCAATATCATGAACTGAACCGAGTAATAAATCTCGCAAAGGCGTTCCGGTGCTATCTTCAGTTGAATGAAATGATATCAATCCCTCATGCATTCTATCGTGTGCAACGCGATTGGCACCTCTATCCAATCGCCAATTTCCTTTACGTAAATCACTAGGCCTTTCTGCAACTACGACCCTAATCCGGGTAGGCCCTCTGTCCAATACAACTCCTTCGAGGATTTTTTCACCCCACGGTCTAGTCCTACTGATTAGGACAATATCTCCATTACCAAAACGATGTTGCGGCATTCTTCCGCCACTTCTAGATTCAAATGTAATTATATAATCTCCAAAAAAGCGTCCCTGTGGTCTTCCGGTCAAATCGAATAATGTTAATCCCGCAGCCACTAATCGCTGCTTTGTCCATTTCTTCCAGCGCTCTTCTACCATTGCTGTTTCATCATCTAATTCCTGTTTTATTAATTTACTAAATAATGAAAAATGGTCCTGGCCCTTTTGCCAAATCAATGGCACCTCAGAATTTACCCCTGATGGGTCGCTCGAAGAGGATGTAGAACTGTTCATCCGCCGCACCCGCCCCCGTTCCGCCATAATTACCGCGATGCATTATACCTCATCATGATATGCCTCTTTTTTGATGTTTTTTTTAATCATCACACCCTATGTCTTAAACGGGAAATGAGAAACCGAAGATTGGGAGTAGTATGTTCGGGAGGCGCAACAAGTCTGGCGGCGATGCCGATAATGCTTGTCCATACTGCGAATTTGTCAATCAAACGAATGCTGAATCGTGCTCTCAATGCTACTATGTTTTTGCTGCGAGTGCGAGGGACCAACCAACTGCTGCACCTACGACCAGTGGCAACGAATTAATGTCCTTATTACTATCAGATGACTTGGAAGTTCCCGATGAAGATGAATATGTGGTTGAAGCAGTATTAACGCTTGAAGATGCAGCGGTTGAAATCAGTCAATATGAAACTGTTAACGAAGAAGACTCGTTTGAATTCATTGACGGTGGTGGTGCCGGCCCAACACTTGCTCAAACAGTTGATTATGTCAAACCCGAAGAAGTTCAATTGCAAGTTAGCGATGCTCCAGCAACACCAACCAATTTTGAACTGGATGAATATGACCCACTACAAGATGTTCCTGAACCTGTTCATTCCGGATTGGGCAATCTATACTCTCCAATGGTAAAGGCAGAAACTGATGATGATCTATTGGGTTCTGTTGGTCCCAAAGCATCTGTTTCAATGACACCTGAGATTCCTGATATACCTGATGCATTACCAAGTAAAGGCGGGCTTGCTTCAGCAATGCACCAACCTCAACCTCTACCTATTAGCAAACCAATTCCGGCACCTTTGCCAACTCCAATTCCAAAAGCAATACCTGCTCCAGGATTACCATTTGCAGTCAGCGCAACCGTATCAACTCCAATTCCAAAAGCAATACCTGCTCCAGGGTTGCCATTTACAGTCAGCGCAACCGTATCGACTCCATCTGTTCAACCAAAAACTCCTGAGATTTCAGTTGAAGAAGGAAAACAAGACAAAGTTGTTGAAAAGCCAGCACCTATTCCTCAAATGAATGGACGTATTTGGCCATGGCCTGCTAAGGAGGCGTGGAATGCATCACAAGTGTACAGGGAAGTTGTTTCCGCTCTTGAGCAAGTCAAATCTGGTAATTTGAAAGGTGCTGCGGAGACTCTTGATAATTTGGGCCCTCATCTCTCAAAAAATCTTGACATGCTACTACATATTGGCATAATTATGACTTATTTAGGGCGCACGGAACACCTACAATGGACACTTGCAATGGCGCAAAAAACCTATCCAAACAATGAGCATGTTTCATCAGCCCTAACCCGTCTGTGAAGTTGAGGGCGAGTTATGACGACGACACCGCAACTGTCAATCGCGGGCGAATATAATCTGCGCCCAGCCAACAAAGCCATCCTTTCAAGTGTGATTGAAGCCTTTAACGAAGACCCCAATTCTGCATTATCGGCCTTGCCTTGGATAGATATGAGAAAGGATCTCAATCACCAATTATCAGATATGCTTTTTGATATTGAAACGGCCTCGGATGAAGACCGATTACATTTTTGGTCTATTCATGATAGTGCCGGAACTTTTGCTGGCATGGTTGGAGTTGGTGATGAATTACAATTCGCTAATTCTCACTATAATTTGGGATACTGGGTAAAACCTTCTTTTCGAAATAAAGGTATTGCAATACGTAGTGTGGATTCGATATTAACTTGGCTCGAGGGTAGAGGGGGCAACTTTAGAATTGAAGTTGCAGTTCACCCACACAATGATGCAGGACTAGCAACCGCTGAGAAAATCTGTTTAAATTGGGATGGTCAAACCCTTGAAGAATTTGTTGGAGTTGAATTATTTGGACGTACTATTCCTCACAAAGTGTATTTGATTGATTTACCTCGAAATGGGTGAATTAATAATGTCCGGCTCTACTTGGATCAGTATTGATTTTGATGACCTTAGGCATCTACCAAAGCATTCAGGCCATCCAACGCGTTCCAAAAAACCTCATCAAACTTCAGTTGATAAAGAGTTATCCGGAGACTTTCAAAGAGGCATGGTCGCTCTTGAAAAGTGGTTAAACTCAAATGACTATCCTGTGACTTTTTTTATCATAGCTGATTTATTTGAAAATCCTACTTTCACAACTTGGCTGCAAGCAATTATCTCACAGTTTTCCAAAAGAATCACAATTGGTAACCATGGCTTAACCCATCGCAGTTGGTCTGCTTGGCCTGAAGATGTTGCAGGATTTGAAAATGCATTAATTGAATCAAATATAATTTTAAAGCAATACTGTGAGCCAAATTTACGCCCATGGTTTCGTGCTCCTGCTGGATATATTGCGCCTTGGATGGCGCCAATATTAGCAAAAAATGGATTTGAAGTGGATTCATCAGTCAATCCGAGTTGGTTGCTAAAAAGAAAGACAGGTAAAGATAAATCGTGGTCAAAGGTAATCGAATCTATGACACAAAATGGAATCCGCGAAATTGCTTGGAGAACAAAATGGTCATTGCCAATAAATGGACCCGCTCTGCATATTCCAATCTTGAAAATAATTGCTAAGCGCGAATGGAGAAATTCTCCAGTTGTAGATTGTTTAGATGATTGTTTGAAATCTGATAAACAGATTACTGCACTATATTGGCACCTACTAGACCACTCAAGAAATGAAGCAACTTGGTCTCCACCTTTGCAACAAATATAGTATTTATCAGCAATCACGCATCAGCATTGTTACCGATTTACTTTGATGATTAAGAACTCCTATTTCTGCAAAATTAAATCGCTGATGAAATCTCATTGAACCAGGATTTGGTGGGTTTGAACTAACTTCTGCAGCTATTGGGTAATTGTATTGTTTAGCATAAGATATTACTTGTTGATAGAGGAGTGAACCGATTGTTCGGTTTCGATGATTCTCTGAAACTGCAATCCGATCTACATAGAGAAAATCTTGGTAGCGTTGATTAAACCAAGCATAATTGAGACTTGCATAATCAGTTCTTGGTAGGAAACATAACACAAACCCAACCAATTGCTCATCTTCAAATGCCCCAATGGTTAATTCCGCAATGCGCAGTAATTCGACTATCTCTTGCTGTGAAACTTTACCAGTTCCAGGCAAGCCTTGTTCATTGATTTCCCAAATTGAAGGAATATCCTGGCTGCGAAGTTTACGCATTTGCATGATTGCTGCTCAAAGACTTCAGTTGATAAGTTTATTTTCAACCAACAGTTATTAGAAGTAAGCTTAGGATTTGTTTTCCATCCATTCTTCAATTTCTTTGGTTGCTAGAATTAGTGTAGGAGCCCAAAGACCCACAAATATTCCCAACATTTCATCACTACCGATGAAGTACAGATACAGAGATCCTACTACCGATAACATACTCGCTATTAATCCAAATTTTGCTAATTGTCCACTCATAATTTTTCCACCTTAACCCAATGAGATATAATTCCACACTTAAACTACTGTTTATTGCAGTGGACTATTTTATCATTTATTAAGCGAATATAGCCATGTATTACTGGGAAAATACATGGTCCAACTACTTTCAAAGTATCTTTTTAGATACTACATTGTTCATAAGATGACGATGAGGCGCAATGGTATGAAGCAAACCGATGTGCAAGCAGGGGCATGGACAAAAGCCTTTGAATCTGGTAAATTCATTCGCAAATCGAGTGAATTCCGTGACAGTATTGAAGTCGATGGAACTTTTGATGTTGAAAGTGATCGTTACCACCTCTACATCTCTCATGCGTGCCCTTGGGCGCACAGAACTCTCATCACAAGAGCCATACTGGGACTTGAAAAACATATTACTGTCGATGTGGTTGACTGGCGCATGAATCCAGATGGCTCATGGTCATTCAATCCCGATGAGGAGGGGGCAAGCGCTGATACCATCAATGGCGAGGATAATCTTGAGGGGGTCTACAACCGAGCCTTTGAAGGTTGGAGTGCCAGTGGTAATATCGGAACTGTTCCTGTCTTGTGGGATAAGAAACACGAGACCATTGTCAACAACGAAAGTAGTGAAATTATTCGAATGCTCGACACACTGGCTCATTCAGGTTTAGGTAATGGTGCAACATTATGCCCATCACAACTAAAACAGGATATTGAAGCCATGATAGATGCAAACTATGAATCTGTCAACAATGGAGTATACAAGTCTGGATTCGCTCGAACTCAATCTGCATATGATGAAGCAGTTACCGTCTTATTCGCCCGACTTGATGAGTTAGAGACTCATCTAGAAGGTCGTGAATGGTTAGTAGGTGCCGGCAAGGGGCAACTTACTGAAGCGGATATTTGTCTGTTCCCGACCTTAGTTCGCTTTGATTTGGTCTACGTAGTTCACTTCAAATGTAACCTTAGACGAATAATTGATTATCCTAATTTACAGGCATTTGTTGAACGAATGCTCAACCAACCTGGTGTCCGTGAGACCTGTCATTGGCATCACATGAAGGCGCATTATTTCTGGTCACATCAGAGTCTCAATACCTTCAGAATCATTCCACTCGGCCCCCTTGAAGGTGCGCATACAAAGTGAACATTAGCAATGATTAGCAATGATACAACAGACCCACTAATCCACTTCTAACCAACTTTGAAGTTGGATGGCAGAGGGAATAATTCTTCCAAAAAGAAGTAATTCACAACTCATGCTACAGCCGTGATTATTGGTGCAAAGGTTGCGCCTTTAGAGGATTATTCTGGTTATTCGGTCATGTATGTTCGCCGGATGAATGGCCTTTCAACGATGTAGTAGAAGGCGTAAATCCCTATGTGGCAGGCTATTGCAAACGACAAACCAAGAAGGGAACCCGTAATCAAAGCTGGGCCGTATAGATGGAGATTTCCGGCACCGTACATTGGATTAGCTAGCCACTTGTAAGGTCCTTGGGCTGTATACTCACCGTGAGTTTTCTGCAAAAGTAAATCGCGGAAATAATAAGTATCTATTCCCACTATCCAAGTTGCCCAAAACTTGATCGCAAAACCGATTACAGTCAGCAGGACAACCAGACTCCAGCGCAGGGCCGGTGGTAGTGGAATTGACGCACCGGTGTGTAGTGCTGCTGCTGCAACACCTAAACCGATGTTAACAAACATCAGACCAATAATCATGTCGCAAAATTTTGTGGCAGTCTTTTCACCAAACTTTTTGATTATAATCCTATTGAGAGGGGTGCCGAGAATCAGGCTGGCACCAATATAGTAAAACGACCATACGCTAATTAAATACGCGACAAGATACTCGGATTGTTGAGCCTGATAGAAAAGCCATGTGCTCGCGATGAGCAACGGTATCCATGCTAAAAGATAACGACCAGAATCAAGCCTGAGCCCCGACATGGCAAGGGCAACATTGATTGCTTTTTTTCCAACATTCATGGTGTTACTGACCATGCTTAGGGCTTGCGATGTGATAATTAAAGATGCTTAGTTGCTTTGACAATCCACATCTCGTAACGAAGTTGTGAAATATTCCACTTCATGTAGTTGGGTTGTAATTATTCGCGCACGCATAACAAAAGTAATTTCCAAAAAGATACCCATATATCTCACGAAGGGTTCAATCGTCTGCGCCTTTACCCAAACAAATAGGAGGAGAGGTTGTGAGACTAAGACATATCGACCGGATTCGTGCTATTGCAATACTCTGTATGGTTCAAGTGCATACTGCTGCAATCATTGCCCCCGCTGGAATTTCCATTGATCATCCACTGGCATTTGTCTCGGCAGCAATTGGGGGAATGGCTGCCCCGCTGTTTGTAACAATCTCTGGATGGGCAATGTATACAAGTGCAAAGAGGAG
>Ga0209091_10004610_pt1 | contig 10678 bp, 8 predicted proteins | sample ArcticOcean_MG_C_6_FD_187438 | JGI IMG/M metagenome (GOLD analysis project Ga0209091, IMG submission 187438) | Marine microbial communities from western Arctic Ocean - ArcticOcean_MG_CB8_128 (SPAdes) (version 2) | ecosystem: Environmental > Aquatic > Marine > Oceanic | place: Arctic Ocean... | reverse complement strand
CTTCCCGCGTGATGATAGATGTGAAGAGCGTTTGAGATAAATTAACCTAGTGAGTCCTTTAGTAAGGGGAAAACTTGGACAAAAAAGTGCCTTTATGTGAGATGCTTTTTAGCCATTTTTAAGGCGAAATTCCAAAGCCAAGAAGAATACTACTACTACTAATAATACAAATATTTACGCTGCTGCTTTTCGTACGACGCGCGCAAGGCTACATTGCTACGCTATTTCGCCGCTACGGTCTCCTCTTTTCTAAAGCGCACCTTTCTGAACTGAACCAAGGGTGGTAAGAGGAGGACGCTTTTATTAAAAACTCTCGTATTTGTTCTTTTACTTTTACTTCTTTTACTTCTTCTTCTTCTAAAGAAGCGAAGAAAGTTTCTCGGCGACGACGAGCAAATCGTCCGTGTTCCGGACGTACTCGCTGTACACGCCACCTATCGCGTTGTCGTCGTCGTCGTCGCTGTCGTCGTCGTTTTCGCCGTCGTCTTTCGCGTCGTCGTCGCCGTTCTTTTTTCGATTCTTCGCCCGAAGCTTTCGCGGCTTTGCCGGCGGGGGCGTTTTGGATATCGGGGATGAGAGACGCCTACTAGGGGGCGTCGGTTTTCCTTCGGATGTGTGTTGCGCTTCGTAAAATTCGTCGTCCTCTTCTTCCGTGGTGTTTTTGGCGGCCAATCGAATCGCCTTCGCGACTTCGCGCAGCTTCGCAATCAATTCGCTCTTTGACGAATATTTTTCTCCAACAGCTTCCTCTTGGTGTCGTTCGTACGCGTCGAGCACATCGAACACTTTCTGCCATCTCCTGTTATTGCTTCTGTTCTTTTTCTTCGATTTTGACTTCTTGTCCTCGTCTTCTTCGTCTAGGAGTGAGTTTAAAAGGATCACCGGTTTCGCCGTGGACGGTGCGAGTTCTCTCAACTCGTTCAATCGTTTCCTCGTCGACTGCGCGAAATTCCAATTCTCGTTGGATGTACCTTTGTTTACTTCTTCTTTGTAAAGCTCCTCCTCCTTTTTTGTGGTGTTTTGAAGCGACGAGCTCGTGTTGAAGACATCGATGAACTCGTTATCGTCGGTGACGCATCTGTATTTCTTCCTATTCCTTTGTTGCAAAGACGAAGAAGAAGAAGCGCCTTGACCCATTTTTGTTCTGCGGGGAATGGAATCGAATTTCTTCACTTTAAACGTGAGATAAAAAATGTCATCGCAAAACCACTCTCAACATCTTCTCACACAGAACCCGAAAACGTTAAGAAGACACCGACGCATAGCGAAACTGTCTGTATTTTGTTTCCTCGTCGTACTCGCGTCCTGTTGTTTGATCCTTTTGAAAGAGTTCCAATCCGAATCGAACGAGGTGCAAATGCAACCGATGCGGAAACATCCACACGCGCACGATGGGTCGTTACTCGATCGAATCGAGGATGCGGAAGAAGTTTTATATAGGAAATTAGATCCGTACTTACATCACGGAGAAGGGGACGACGCGTTAGTCTTGGGGAGTTTAAGGAAACCGATCGATTTGCCGCACTTTCATTGGCAACGAACTTCACAACGACAACCGACGACGAAGACGCGATGACGACGCGATGACGAGAGATTCGATTAGACACGAAAATAATATAGCCTTTAGAAGAGAGAGACACGTTGTAACCGTTATGATTAGGAGAGTAGTTTCAAATGTGAAAATCCGTTCTTTCTATCTCTATGCGCGAATATTTTGCTACGACGAACGACGCTACGGAAACAAAGGAAACTCTTTCACTTTCCTCCAAGACTTGCAACTTTTATCTTCCACGTCTGTCTTCCACAAACTCACGCTGGTCGCGTTGAACGATTCTTCGTAGGTCTCGTCTTCGTTTTCTTCGTCCGTGTTGGAGAGCGAGAAGGCTTTTTTGAACACTTCGTCCGCTTTCAGCTTCAACCGTAACCGCTCGCCCTGCGAGTCGTCGCCGTACGCTAAAGACATGTGCGGCGTATATCTTCGAGCGTCCCGAATATCGAAGAGTTCGATCGCCTTCTCTCGCGCGTGTAACAAGTTTGACGTCAATTCCGCTTCTAAATACACGCATTGGAAGTACGTTTGTCCAATCTGTGTGCCTTTCGGAAACCGAATGTTAAACGTCGTCGTCGTTTTCTTCATCATCTTCTCTCGAATCTCTCGAACTAAATGCTCGGTTTTCGCAACCATCGCGCGTTCGTTTTCGTCGTAGATTGGGCCTAGCAACGTCACGTGTGGTTTGAACACGACGACGTTTTTCGCGTTTTCAACGATAAAGTTTTCAACTCTCGAGGATAAATCATCTTCTGTAGGTGGTTCCAACCACAAGGAATACGCCACCGCTTTGCGTTCGTTTCGTGTTCTCGTTCGATTGGAATACAGAGCGATGGAGAGTAAAGAGAGAAACGTCAGCAGGATGACGGAGAAGCGGAGGAAAGGATTTATCGGTTTCGTTTTATGCTGTTTACGACGGCTCGAATGAGAGGATGCCATGAGAGGTTTGTTTCGTGCAGCCGTTACGTTGCGCATTTCAGCGAAACGAGAAGACAAAAGAGTGAAGAGCGGGGAAAGATGTTTTTGATGATGGTGCTACTTTACTACTGCTACTACTATTAAAACTGCTTTATCTTTTTTCTCATGGAGGAAGAATTAGAGACGGTTTCAAGACGACGTCGTGTAACGGCTGTAACGGAGCGTTTGCGATAACATCCGGTCGGTTATCGACTTCCATCATCTCCCACATCTTGCACCCGCACCCTTCCCAAAGCGCTCTTTCGACGCGTTCCATTTCGCGAGTTGGTGGCCATAACCCGTCCGGCGTCGCTAATACCGCGCCGACGTACATTTGACCGGCAGATTTGGCCGCGCCGGCGTAGTAATATAACGCCCAGGATAAATCGTCCGCGGCGTCGACGATGCGCCAGTATTCTTTCGACGTGACGCCGTTGTCCATGAACGTAAACATAAACGTGCCGGGAGTGTCTTCGCGTTTGCATCGGTAGTCTGAGCGACGCCAGACAGATCTACCGTCTAACGTGTTTACTTTGAAAACTGGATTGTACCAGAACGAGTTTCGCGCTTTACCGGCGTACCAGATTTGGTATTGCGCCGGAAAATGATCGTACGCCGGGTTTTGTCCCGCCACGGCGAGCCAAGAATAATCAATTTTCTTCCCGTCTCTCTCGGTTCCTAAATGTCCTTGCATGATTTGCTCGGCGATTTCGTGCGTCAACGCTTCGCCTCGGAACGTTTTCATCGGTTTCACGATGGGAAATTCCGGTCGTTTCGCGTCGTTACCTAAGCAATTATGCGAATGCAACATGCATCTGGCCAGATATTCAAACTCTCGATTTTGATACGAGCGAATGCACGTGTACGTACACACTTGATCGTTCATTCCACACGCGTCGACGCAGTCTAAGCTTTTCCTGCACTGCGGGTTTTTATAACAGTCTAACAATTTGGACCCGCAGTTGGAGGCTATGCACCAGACGTTACCGATGTTAATCTCTTGATTGATGGCGACTTCCGGGACGACGATCCCGGGAACCTCGCACGCGTCGATCAAAACTAAACTCATAAACAGTAAGTCTAAGTGATTCTTCCTATCAAACAACGTTTTCATCTGTAAAAACTTCTTCTTATCCTTCTCTCTTCTCGTTTCAAACGGCATCTCGAAGAAATCGTTGTGCCCGGCGTCGTGCATGGGCATGAACTGTAACTTTTGCAGATCCCGCAACGTCGCCGAACTCTTCCCGCAAACCACGCCGGTTGGAACCGTTACAGTCAACTCGCGAATCTTCTCCGCAATAATCTCGCTTTCCCCGACTTCGCACGCAATAAATGCCGTCGCCTTTGAACACGCCTCTTTCGCTTTTGATAACGTCTCCGTATCCGCGCAGTCCACAAGAATAGTCTCAAACATATCGTTGGACCATTTTAAGCGCAAACGCATGTGTTCCCACACTTCCTTCCACGAAACTTCCCCGGACGGTTTTTTGTCTTCGCTGTATTCCGGCAACGAACGGGGGTACTTTAAGTGTGATTTTGTCGAGAAGTTCGTAAACACGACCACAACGACTTTGTCTTCTTCTTCTTTGTCTTCTTCTTCTTTCATCATCTTCAGTGACGTCGGCGACGACTCCGGTGAAATCACGGACGGGGACGGGTCTAAGGATCGAACGCGCAAACAACCCCGCGAAGAAGAAGACAAATAAGAAGAAGAACGAGAAGCAGCACTCTCCCGCTTCTTCTTGCTCGGAGAGGAAAAGGAGAAGCTACTAAAGGAGGCGCAGGAGGAGGACATTTTTATATCTTTTTGTATCTGATGCGTCACACTTTTGACGCTTACGTGTAAATCTAAAATGGCTTTTAGAGAAGGACGAGACGCGATGAGTTTACGAAAACCACCGGGCGCGATCGACGGGAAAGCGGTCGTTCTTGCGTTTTTTGCGGCGACTGTGTATTTTTCGTTCACGTTTAGCAAAAGCAGCAGTCGTTCTGCTTCTTCTTCGTCGTCTTCAAAGAAAGAGGAAGCGGGGAAAAAGACGAGCAAATTGGAAACCGATGATGCGAAAGCGAGATGGTACGTGCCGAGCAACCGATGATGATGATGGAGAATAAAAGAGACGATGCATGAAGAAGAGAGTATCGTCTTTGTTTTTTCTCCTCCTTCTTTGCGACGGTGTTGTCGTTGTACGCGTATAAGTTGTACGCGTAAAGAATAAAAGGAAGAAGACAACGGTAAACCAACAGGCACAACAACTGTCGCATGTGTCATATTCCCGCTATCAACAAGAAGGTATTCGATGTGTATATGGAGATGACCAGTTTTAGCCACTCACCACGAGGCAGTGAGTGAGTGAACCCCAAGCAAGGCGGCGCTTTGACATATTCTCGTCGTAAAGAGTATTTGAGGCGCCGCTCGTTTCGGCGGCGAATGCGCGCCACGCAAACGCATCCCCCATACTAGGACAACACTTATTTGCATTTCCAGATTAGTACCACGTTGTAATACTGCGGCCGAGCTCATATCAAGTTCTTCAATACCACCTGATGCACTTTTTCTCCTCTAGTCTTACTCGAGCAAAAACCAACAACTCGAAGAAGAAGAAGAAGAAGAAGAAGAGAGAGTATTCTTCGTTTCAGATACTATATCAACTTCTACTAATTTTGCATTTTTTTCCGTTCGTTCAGAAAAAAACTCCCTTTGGACACATGCTTTTACTTTTCCCAAACGCCAAATAAAAGTCCGCAAAAGACACTTCGTGTCCTTGCGTGAACCTTATTAAGCTCGTGATCTTTGGTTGAAGCACGCGTATTTTGGTAATCTGTACGGTTCGCAGAACCTGGGGTTTGGGTTTACGGAAGTTTGGGGAGTCTCTTTTTTGTGTTGACAGAATAAATATTATAGGAGCGTTGCTCTGATTTGCAGCTAATCCTGATGCCGAAAATGCTTACGCAAGCTCAAGGAGCAGCGATTTTCGGAGATGTGAAAAGCCTAACTAATTATATCAAGAATGGTGATAAGAGCGTTTTCATGCCTGATAAAGGTGGTTTAACATCAGTCCACAGCGCTGCTCAAGGTGGACATCTTGAGTGTCTACGTTTACTTATTGAAAACGGTGCAGAGGTTAATAGCGTTTCGAATAAAGGTGAAACCCCCGCCGATTTTGCTGCTCAAGGTGGGCATATTGAGTGCTTGCGTTTCTTGCGCGAAAATGGAGGAGGAGAGAGCGGCTTATTTTTGGTTGGTAAAGACTTGAAACAAAGTAATAACGATGCAAAGTTTAAAATGCTTGAAAGTATCACCCCAGTTATTATCTCAGCGTTTCATGGTGCCTTCGTCTTTTGATTGAAAAATATGGGGATGTTAACAAGGTCGATAGCGAAGGAATCTCCCCAATCTATGCTGCTGCGTATAGTGATCGGCTCGATTGCCTTCGTCTTTTAATTGAAATGGGTGGGGATGTTAACAAGAGTGATGATGATGGTAGGACACCACTCCACGTAGCTGCGAGTAAAGGACATTTCAAATGCCTTCGGCTCTTACTTGAAAAAGTTGATGATGTCGACGTGAGCACCAAAGATGGCGCTACTGCACTTCATTTTGCAGCTGCAGATGGTAAAGCAAACTGTATCCGCCTGTTACTTGATCAAGGGGCAGATATTAATGGGAATAGTAAGAGTGCTCATGGAACGCCACTTCAGTGTGCAAAGATAAATAATCACACAGGTTGTGTTGAATTATTGCTCAGAAACGGTGCCAACGATGTGGTAGAGGATTCAGACAACGTTCAAAAAGCGGGTATTGGTGAGGTCATAATGAACACGGTTGCTAAAAAATCATCCGAGGTGGCAACCAAGGTGGCAGTTCAAACGGTAACACAGGCATGTTGCGTCATTTCATAATTTTTTAAATCAAAGAGCGGAGCCTAGAGATGTAGATGTAGATGTATAGCTTTGTAAATAGTTTGGAGCAAAAAACTTGAAAAAAGAACTAGGGAAGGTGCCGAAGCGCTTTGAGCCAAAAAAAATTCGCCAGCGCGCTTCCAGCGTGCTCAACGTGCAACGTGCTCACAGCGTGTTAAAAAAAACGACTACCTAAACCCTACCAAACCATACCTCGACCACCTCCTTTTTTGCCCCCCAAAAAGGGGTGTGGGTGTAAAAAAAAAATCGCGGCGCAAGCACATCATTTTGAACTGATTAAGGAAGGATATGTTGGAACATTAAGTTCTGTTGATAATCCTACTTTTGATCATTTCAAACGTTCATTCAGACATCTGCTTAAACAGCACAAAATTGAAGAAATACAACTACCAAATGTCATTTCTGATGTACAGACTCATCAAGAAAAACCGAAAAAACAAAAGAAGAAAAAATAAAAACAAAAAAGACACATCAGCTCATGTTCAACCAATGCGAACACCTGCGAATCAACGCGACATGGGAAGTTAGTCTTGCGGGGGTGTTAGAGTCACAACCCTAACTACCCTAAATACAGATTATAGTATTTCATAGAAAGTTGTATTTCACAGAACGACACTTAATTACACTTATTTACACAGAATATTTAATCACACAATCTCCACACCGACGACGAAGACGACGAAAACAACACAGGCAACAACAACAAAACCAATGACAAGAATGAAGAAAGAATCACCATCATCATCATCATCGTCGTCGTCATCTTTTCTTCGTCGACAAATCATCCCGCCAATCTCGGACGCGTCTTCGTCGCTCCCCGCCGCGCAAATTAGAGTTTAGAGTTTTGGGTTCGAGCTGTTTTTAGTATCAACTTTTTTTGTCGTTGAAGCGCTTCGAGCCAAAAAATTTTCGCCCAGCGCGCTTAAAAGCGTGCTCGACGTTCGAAGCGCTTCGAAAAAAATTTCACCGTCCCTAAAAAGAACTCATTTTTTCGCTTCTGTTTTCCGTTCAGAGAGCAGCCGCTTCACAATTCAAACGCACTTTTAAAGTAATAAAATTATAACTAAAAGAATACTATTAATATGCCGGTCGGAAACCTCCGAACGGCGGCGAACAACGACCAAGACGACGATCCTCGAGCGTTGCGTCCGATACCAATCGCCACGAAAGATATGGTCAGTTTTGTTGAAAAGAATCAGCCGGGACAAAACGCGGAAGTGGTACGTTTCATTTTTCTTTGTTTTTCCCCAACGTCTCGATTCGATCATCACGATGATGATGAGAGCGTACTTCTTCTGCGCGCGTGGTCTTCTCTTCTTCTTTCCGAGAAAGGAATAGAGAGAGAGAGAGAGAGAAATGAGCGTTAAAACGAATTCTCGCTCTTCGTCTTCTCTCCCCTTCTCTCTCTCTCAGAGAGACATCTCAATCGTCTCAAAGTGATTTGAATCGATTGAGCCGTTGTTTCGTCCTTTGAATGCATTTAAACGAGAGAGACGATTACGAAGACGAGAGAGACGACAAAGACAAACGAAGAAGATCAAACCGAGAGAAGACGAAAGAGTATTCTTCTTTTAACTTTTTATTTACTCACCACCGTGCTTTACTCCTTTACAACACTAACAGAGAGCGTATAAATTGGGGAAAAAGAAACGATCGTACAACCAAGTGGAATTGACGATTGCGAAAGCGTTGGCGAAGAACGCCGACGAGAAAGATATTTTACAAATATTCGAAGCGCACGAACGCCAAATTGGAGAGGATATTCCTCGAGATTTAGCGAACTCCGCCTTAGAGTACGAGTTGCGTCTCTCGAACGGGACGAGAGCGAGGTGCGTGATTTATCTCGTCTACGCGGAACCGATGGGAGAAACGGGGAAGGAAACGCTGAAAAGACCGACGAGCGAACTCATCGTCCACGGCGAAGGGAAGATGTGGTTACCGGTGACGAGAGAGAGGTGCAATAAGAGTTGCGAAGGGCCTATTTTAAGCGCCATTCAAAGGTTTGGGAAGCAAGGGAGGACGCAACCAAACGCGGCGACGGAGGAGAAGAAAGCGACGATTCAGACGACGCAACAAGATCTAGGCGATAAATCAAACTGGAAGAACTCGAAGAACTTGTTCATTTCCATCGACGAAGCGTCGAACCACGTCAGACCGTTCGGTCCGAACAAAGTGAAGGCGTTTCGGTTGTTGTTTACGATTTTCGAGTTAGAAAGCGACGCGAACGGGCACGCGATCCCAAACGTCAAGTTGAGCGAGGCAAAGTTTATCGGAAGTGGATTTTCGACGCCGATTCGCGTGTACGCGAATAACGACGTCCCCAAAGGCGCGGCGGCGATGCAGGTGAGGTGTTCGCTGCAATCGAGCTGGATTGGCTGGAAGCAAGCTTCGTACGCGACGGAAGAGGCGTTGAAAGAGGCGTTTGCTGATTTGCCGCCGGAGAAGCACGCCGGCGGTAAAGAAGAAAAGAAACCGAAAAAGATCAAAACAAGCACGACCACAACGAAAACGACGAAATCAAAAGAAGAAAAGAACGCCAAGACTTTGCTCGCGAAGGAAGCCGCGGAAGAGAAGAAGAAACAAAAGATGCTTCTGAAAGCGGCGAAAGAACTCGAGAAGGAACGCGCAAAGGCTGCGAAGCAAGCCGCCGCGGTCACCGCTGCGCTCGGCGCAAACGGGAAAACGACGGGAAAACGAAAGAATGTTACAGCAACAGGGGGAGCAGGAGGAGGACAAGGGCCAATGGCAAAGAAGGGCAAGTTGAGTGGACTCCAGCAAAAGCGTAACTTGTCGCAAGCGGAACATATTGCCGCGATGCAAATGTACCAACCGTATTTCGTCCCGTCGCAATCGGGAGACGCCATAAACGCCGCGAACAATGTCAGCAGCATTTTTTCGCCGCTCGCCTCGGGCCGCTTCCCGCCCTCATCTGCGGGTGGCCTCCGACGTTTATCGGATCAGATGCCAATATCCGACGCCCACATTGCTGGGTTCAACTTGAACGAGTTGAACGCGTTGCAAACGCCGGCGACGAATGGCAATAACGGAAGTCCCGGAAATGCTGGCGGCACGCCACCATCCAACGTGATGAACAACATGTACGGGCAAATAAACGCGGCCGCGTATGCGCATCAGCAAGAACGCGCTGCCGCCGCGGCTATTCTAAGCATGGGAACGCCGCCGGATCAACAACTGCAAAATACCTTAGGCGGCGATTCGACGTTGATGAAAGGTTTCACCGTCGACGGGGAATTTATCAGTACCGCGGACTTACCGGCCATGTGCACGCCGCCTGGGGGATCAGCGATGTTGGCCTCGCCAACGGACGCGTTCTTACGCACAAACCCAAATCTCACGACGGCGAAGAACGGTAGTAGAAAAGCAGCGAAGAATACGGCGACGATGAAAAAGAGCAACGGAAAGAACAACGCTCACGCAGCTTCCATGCGATTTGGAAACACGCCAGCGGCCAACTTGAAACCTCCAACCGCGTCGACAATGAAGAACTTGCCGACGCTACCGTCGATTGGTTCTCTTGGCTCCGCGTTCAAGCAAACGTCTCCGACCGCCGCGTTGAACACGACGCACGGCAAAATGTTTTCGCAACGAAGTTCTATGTACAATACCAACGCCGCCAATGGCGCGAGAGTAACGACGGCATCTAAAAGGCAATTACCGTTTCGCGAGAAATCAGTCGTTGCTTCGCACAGAGCCGGTGATAAAGAAGTCTCGTTCGCGAAGGATACGATTGGCGTCCCGGCTCGAACGAATGTGAACGGAGCGACGACGACCACGACGCGTGGCAACAAGAATAGCACAAAGAAGGACACCGTGGCAAACAATAACAACAACACGAAGGTAACTGCCGCGCTCGCGGGGGGTAGAAAGGTCAGAGGACGTAAGAACTCTGTCGCGAGCGTCGGAGCTGACTTGGCGCCGACGCGTTTGCACTTTGGAGGCGTTTCGCCACCGATGTCCACTGCGCATAAAGGCTCGTCCCGTCGCTCGGGTGTTCCGCCGCCCATGTCGATGGTATTAGAAGCATCAAATGTAGACCATGAACGCATGGAGGCGAACAACGCGCCTCCAGTAGTTGAGAAGCCGAAAGCGGCGCGATTGAGTTCGTGGTTTAAGCCGCAAGCTGAAGTCGGCGTCAGAGCCACGCGATCGGCATCGAAGAAACGTAAATCGACCGACAACGTGGTGGGAGCTACCACAAACGGGGGCTTGCGAAAAGCGACGCGCGGTAGT
>Ga0209091_10004605_pt1 | contig 10682 bp, 7 predicted proteins | sample ArcticOcean_MG_C_6_FD_187438 | JGI IMG/M metagenome (GOLD analysis project Ga0209091, IMG submission 187438) | Marine microbial communities from western Arctic Ocean - ArcticOcean_MG_CB8_128 (SPAdes) (version 2) | ecosystem: Environmental > Aquatic > Marine > Oceanic | place: Arctic Ocean... | reverse complement strand
TGCTACTGGAGATATAGATCAAAAAAATATAGCATTAGATAATTTAAAAAATAAATTTGAAAGTCAAAATTTTAAAGAATTATTTGGTTCTAAAGCTAAACTAATAGAATTTCAAACTTACGAAGGCGTTGATGTTTTAGAATTTAGTTCTGATTTAGAAAATGATGCTATTGAAACTTTTACAAAAATCTCTGCTAAAAATAAAGAAGGTTTTTTATTTTATAAAAATTTATCTCCACAAAAAAGAATGCAACTAGAAAATTCTGCTACCAATGCAGCAAAGTCTAAATCTGTTCAAGAAATGAATAAATATTTTGCTTCTGCAAAAATTGGAGAAACAACAAATTATACTAAAGAAAAATTACTTAAACCCTTTATTGGTACTCCAGAATATGATGGTTATTATGAAACATTAACGATTAGTGATATTGTTAGAGATAATTCTGTTGCTATTAAAGATGCTGAGTATGGCGAAGAATTTAATGTTATTAAAAACATTGAAGTAACTGGCGATCATTTACCATTTAAAGAAAAATTTACAAAAATAAAAAAAGATGCTGCGGGTTACTACATTGAAAATAATAATGATTTAAAAGTTCTTGAAAAAGAAATTAATTTATCTGAAGGCACAGATAATATTGAAAGAACACAAACTTTAGTTGAAGAAAGATCTCATTTATTAGAAGCTATTTATAATGAGAAAAAAGTTCCTTTACCTTTAAGAAAATATATTTCTGATAATGAAGCCGTAGGTATTGTTTCACAATTTAATTCAATCGTTAATGTTGATGAAAAAATTAATTATTTATTAGGATTGGGCGAAAAATATGGAACTAAAATGCCAGAAATATATAATCACTTGCAAGACAGAAATTTACCACCTGGAGCAGCAGTTATTTTAAGTACCAACGATCGTGATTTACAAAGATCTATTGCTGAAGGTTTTAATCTTGAATCTTTAGAAACAAATTTAAAAACTGCAAAAGCTCTTAAACAAACTGATTTAGAAGATATTAAAATAAAAATACAAGCAGCATTTCAAGATGGAGGTTATGGAGAAGTTGTTAATGCACAACCCCAAGGATCACAAAAACAAGCAGAACATATTAACGGAGTTGTAGATAGTTTATACCAAGCTACTCTTTATAAAATGTTTAATGAAAATATGAGTGCAGATACAGCGGTAGATAAAATGATTGTAGCTCATGCTGGAGATTATATTTTTAAAGATACTTATTGGATACCAAACGACATTAATGGAACTGATGTTAATGAACATCACATTCAAAGAAAAGTAGAATTTATTTTAGATTCAATTCAACAAACAGATTATTTAAACCAAATAGATTTAAGTCATTACGGAAATTTAGAAAGTGATGTTTTAAATGAGGATAGAGCATTTGTTGTTGGGTCATTAGATAGTAAATTTGAAAAAATGACACCAGAAAAAATTCAAGAAATAATGGTTAATGATATTAAAAATAATGGTAAATTTTATCTTAACGAAAATGGCGATGGTTTAAAATTATATGTCACTAGAACAGATGGCAGTTTTATTCCCGTAATGGATGCTGCTGGTACAAAAATAGAAATGAAATTTTTAGATTTATCTACCAATTTACCAATCACAAATACTCCATTTAATTACGATGATTTAGAGTTAGAAGAACTAGCAACGGGTTCATAATATGCAAAATGTAAAATTTAATACTTTTAAAACTCCAGAACACGTTATTAACAATGCAGCAAATACAGCAAATGTTGGTTTATGGGAAGCCACTAAAACTTCTGCTTATCAAGCCTGGAACTTTAACCCTACGTCATCAATTTTTAGAGCCTTTGAACAACAAGCAGCAGAAAGATTTGATGATACAATTTTATCTAAAGAAGATTTAAATAGAGACTACGCTGGTCTAGGATTATTTTTTGAAGAAGATACTAGAAAAGGAATGGTTGATTATTTAGTTCAAAGAAAAAAAATAGAAAGAGCAAGATCACAAACACTATCAAAAGCTCCACAAAGTTTAGGTGCTAAAGGTGTATATCTTGGTGCTGGTTTAATTACATCATTTGGAGATCCAATAAATATTGCAGCATCATTTATACCCGTAGTAAGAGAGGCTAGATTTGCTAGTTTAGTTGCAAAACTTGGAGCAACAAGAGCAAGAATGACTAAAGGTGCTATTGAAGGTTTTGTTGGTAACGCATTAGTTGAGCCTATTGTATATAAAGTCGCAAAATCTGAACAAGCTGATTATGATTATCAAGATAGTATTTTAAATTTAGTTGCGGGTACAGTTCTTGGTTCTGGTTTACACGTTGGTTTTGGTAGAGTTGGCGATGCTATAGCTAAAGCTAGAGGTAAAGATAATATTTATCAAAGACTTGCCAAATCACATCCAGAATTTAAAGAAGAATTATTTAATCACACTCTTAATAAAGTTTTAAATAATGAAAAAGTTAATACTGGCGAAGTTATAAATTCAAGTCGATTAAACAATCAAGATTTAATTGATATTGATAATACTAAAGCCAGACTTAAAAAAGATTTAGCTGACAATAGAAGAAAACTTAATGATGAAGGGGAGCAAATATTTAAAGATAAGCAAGATGTTAAAGCAAAATTAGCAGCTTTAAAAATGTTAGATCCTAAAAGAAAATTAAAATATATTGGTAATCTTAAAAAAATTAAAGAATTAGAAAATCAATTAAAAGATTTAGAAGCTAGAGAAAAAGCAGTAGTAGAAAAAGTTGTTAAAGAAAACGCAGTTAGTAGTAGAGTTAAAAATACTACATTAACTAGCGATGATACTTCTATAAACCCAAACAAAATAGATAAAAGCACAGAAAATAATGCAGTTCAAAGCGAAGAAATTGAAGCTGAAGATTTATCTTTGCAAGCTCAAAATATGGAAAAACAATTAAACAATGAAGCAATCTCTCAATTTGTTGCTGAAAATAATGTAGAAATGAAAATAATTAATAACAAGATTAAACAAAAATCAAAAATTAGAGACGCTATTAAAGCTGGTGCTAATTGTGTGTTTAGGAGAAATTAATGGCTATTGATAAATGTTTATTAGAAATTAAAAATGTTGTTAAAGATTTATTAACAGATGATGAAATAAATATAGTATTAACTAAAATAAGATCAAAAATAGCTACTGAACAAGCCTTAAAAAAATCAGATATAAACGAAAAGAAAATTGCACAAGGCGCAATAGATGAGATAGAAATGGCACAAGCCATTAACAAAAGAAATTTAGCTGACGATACAATTAAAATTATTGCTAAAGCAAATCATATAATAGAAAATTTTAAAGATCCCATTAAAGGTGTAAAGGCTTTATTGGTAAGTATTGAAGATTATGGGTCTGGTGCAAGAAAATCTATTGGTAATGAACAAGTTGCTTTAGAAGAAAAATTTTTAACAGATTTTTTTACTGATTTAGAAAAGGCTGGTGTAACAGATATTTTTACAAGTGGTAAATTTGAACCAGAAATTTATAGAGAACTTGCAGAAATTGGTAGTACAAAATCTAAAGAAGCAAGAGCCGTAGCACAAGTAATGATGAAACATTCTGAAATAATAAGAACTTCATTAAATAATTATGGAGCTAACATTGGTAAGTTAGATGATTGGCTTACATCACAATACCATGATCCAGATAAATTAAATGGTGCAGCTGGTAGAACTGTTACTAATTGGCGAGAGCATCAAGTAGCCTGGAGAGATTATATTAAAACAGAATTAGATTTAGAAAGAACTTTTAGCGGTTCAAAAAATGTAGATGAAATATTAGATCAAATGTATTTAAGTTTAAGATCTGGTATTTTTTTTAAAAGTGAAGGTTTAGAAGGTGTTTATGGATCATCTAGTCTTGCTAAAAAATTAAGTGGCGAAAGAGTTTTACACTTTAAAGATGCTGATGCTAGAATGAGATACGACAGAAAGTTTGGCTCTGACACTTTAAGAGAAAGTATTGTTCATGGTTTACAATTATCAGCAAGAAATATTGGTTTGATGAATGGTTTAGGAACAAAACCAAAAGCTAATTTTGAAAAACTATTAACAATTTTACAAAAACATTATGTCAAACAAGATCCTAAATTTGATGGTAAATTAAAATACGATCAATTTAAAAATGAATTTATGGAAATTGATGGTTCTGTTTATCAAGTAGATAATGCTACGGGTGCTAGAATTGGTATGGCACTTAGGTTTTTTCAAGGAACGGGTAAATTAGGTTTTGCAACTATTTCATCCTTTGCTGATTTAGCAACTTATATGACAGAAACTCGTTTCCAAGGTAGAGGATTATTTACGGGTTTAGCTGAAGCGTTGGGTCAAATGACGGGTGTAGGTAAAGCAGCTAAAGAAGTTCAAGATGTTTTACAAGTTATGAGTAATACAACTGTTGGTACAATGAACCAAAAAATGTCTATGCGTGGAGATATGACGGGAAAATTTGCATCATTATCTAATTTATTTTACCGAATGAATGGTTTGAATTGGTGGACAAGTAATCTTAAATCAGCAATGACTACTGGTGTAGCTCGTATGTATGGAATGAAAAAAAATTTAAGTTTAGATAAATTAACGACTAGAGAAAGAAATATTTTAACTTTATATACTATTGATAGCGGTAAATGGGATATGTTAAGAACTATCTCTGCATTAGAAGCAGATGGTAAAACTTATATTACTGCTGAACGAGTTAGCGATATACCAATAGAAAGTATTGATGCTTACTTGGGTAGGAAAGTTTCTAAAAGACAAGCTGATAATTTTAGAATGGATTTACAAATAAGTTATCGTAATCTTTTATTAGATAGAGCTATGCACGGAACACCAGAACCCGATGCAGCAGTTAGAGCTTCATTAAGTAGAGGTTGGAAAAGAGGAACTGCTGAAGGAGAAATGATGAGATTGTTTATACAATTTAAACAGTTTCCAGTTTCTATTTGGCAAAAAGTAGTGGGTAGAGAAATGAGAGGTTATTCTCCAGATGAAAGTAAAAAATTAATTGGTAGTTTAAGTAGATCGGGTGCTATTGGTTTAACTTCTATGATTATTATGGGAACTATGATGGGTACTATGTCATTAGCTACAAAAGATTTATTAAAAGGTAAAACTCCAAGAGATTTTTCTAAAAAAGAAAATTGGTTTGCTGCATTTGTTCAAGGGGGTGGTTTAGGTATATATGGAGATTTTTTATATTCTGAATTTAAAAACAGTTATGGTGGAGGTTTAGCTGAAACTGCTGCGGGGCCATTTATAGGAGATTTATCAAGGTTTCTTAAAATGCTTTCTAAATTTGATAATCCAAAAGGAATGAGTAAAGATCTTTTATCAATCGTTGAAGGTAATACGCCTTTTTTAAACCTTTATTATACTAAATCTATCTATGATTATCTTATTGGACATCAACTAAAAGAATATTTAGATCCAGGTTATTTTAGAAGAATGAGACGAAGAAACGAGAAAAATCAAGGTTCAAGTTATTTTTTAACACCTTAAATTAACCATAGACAATAAAGTCTTTTTTAAATAAAGAGAAACATAGTGTAGGAGTTTCATGCCTACAAAATCACTTTCTCACAACCCAAAGTAAAAATTATGACTATAAGCACGACTACTATTAAAAATAGTTTTTCTGGAGACGGATCTACTGTTGCATTTACATACACATTTCCAATCAATACTACATCTGAAATTTTAGTTATTGAAAGATCTGCTACTGGAACCGAAACAATTAGAGCAGAAGGAACTGGATCTACTAATTATGGAATAGCTAATAATGGAGCTGCGGGTGGTATTGTAACTATGGTTACTGCGCCAGTAAGTGGTGTAACTTTAATTTTAAGACGTAATACAGATCTTACTCAAGAAACAGATTATGTAGCTAATGATCCTTTTCCAGCAGAAACTCACGAAGATGCTTTGGATAAACTTCAAATGCAAACACAAGAATTACAAGAACAAGCAGATAGATCATTTAAAGTTTCAAGAACAACATCTATTACAACATCAGAATTTACAGAAGATGCTGCAACTAGAGCATCAAAAGCATTAGGATTTGATAGTGATGGTAACTTGACAACTGTTGCTGATTTCTTACCCGCTGGAGGAGACAGCGCACAGTTTACTTATTCAACAACTGTAACTGATGCCGATCCTGGAAGTGGATTTATTAGATTTAATAACACAACTATTTCTTCAGCTACTATTGCTTACATCGATGATGCTGAAGCTAATGGAACAGATGTTGTAGCTTGGGTACAATCATTTGACGATGTTGCTGCTAATCCTACAAATAGAGGCAGAATTAGAGTTTCAAAAGCAAACACATTAGATACATGGCACGTCTTTAGAGTTAATGCTGCGGTTACAGATGCCTCTGGTTATACAAAAATTCCTTTAACTTATATTGATGGTGCTGGAACTATAGCTAACAATGATAAAGTATTTGTAAGTTTTGTTTCAAGTGGAGAAGATGGTGTATCTCCAGGCTATTTTTATAAGTTTGCAACATCAACTACAGACGGAGATCCTGGAGCTGGAATATTACGTTTTGATAATGCTACTTATGCAAGTGTAACTGAAATTTATATTGATGACGCAGATCAACATGGTGGAGCAACTAACGCTGATACTTTAACGTGGGGTAGTTCAACTGCTGGTCATAAAGGATTTATTCAAATTGTTGATGTAAATGATAAAGCTACATATGTTAAATTTAAAGTAACGGGTGCTTCAACAGATGCTTCTGGTTATAATAAACTAACAGTAGTTCATGTAACATCAAATAATACATTTTCAGCAGATGATGAATTGTCTGTTCACTTTACAGCATCTGGAAATGATGGTGCTATACCTGGTTACGAATATACTTTTGATACTACAACAACTGATGCTGATCCAGGAGCTGGTGACGTAAGATTTAATAACGCAACATACGCAAATGTTACAGAAATATATCTTGATGATGACGATGCTAATGGTGTAACCACACAAGCAGACACCGCTACTTGGGGATCAAGTACAAGTACAATAAAAGGTTTCCTTCACATATCAGATACTAACGATCACAGCACATACGCAAGATTTAAAATTACAGCAGCTGTAACTGATGCTTCTGGCTATAATAAAATTACTGTAGTTCATCTAGCTTCATCAAATACTTTTAGTGCTGGAGATAATTTATCAGTTCACTTTACAAGAACTGGATTAAAAGGTGATACTGGTTCTACTGGTTCACAAGGTATTCAAGGAGCAACTGGTGCTACTGGTGATGTATCACTTGCTGGCACACAAACTCTTACAAACAAAACTTTAACATTACCAAAAATTGCAGAAATAGTTTCTTTAGGTTCTGGAGATATTACACTTGATGCCGAAGCAGACATTAATTTAGAAGCTGCAACAGATGTTAATATACCAGCTAATGTTGGTTTAACATTTGGTGATGATGGCGAAAAAATTGAAGGTAATGGAACTCTTTTAACTATTTCTTCAAGTCAAAATCTTGTACTAGATGCTGCAAATGATTTAAAATTAGATGCTGGTAGTGGAAATATATATGTTATAGATGATGGTGGAATTTATGGTCATATTTTAAGATCTGGTTCAAATGCTTTTAAACTTCGAAGTTATGTATCAGATGCAGATTTAATACTTGAAGGTAGTGATGGTGGATCAGTTATTGCAGCATTAACTTTAGATATGTCAGCAGCTGGTGCTGCTACATTTAATAGTACAGTTACTACAACAGGATTAACTTTAGGAAGTACAGCGGTAACTTCAACAGCAGCAGAACTTAATATATTAGATGCTTTAGATAGAGGAAGTATTGTTTATGGTAATGCTAGTGGTGTAACAGCAGTTTTAAATAATGGATCAAACGGTCAATTTTTAACAACAGATGGTACTGATATTTCTTGGGGTGCTGGATCATCAGCAGACTTTGGAGCAATAGGAGAACACGCTTTACCAACAGCAGATGATACTTATGATTTAGGAAGTGCATCAAGGCAATGGAGAAACATTTATACTGGAGATTTACATCTATCTAATGAAAGTAAAGCTGAAGGTAATGTAGTTGATGGCACAACTGGAAATTGGACTATTCAAGAAGGTGCAGAAGAACTTTATATCCTTAATAATAAATCAGGAAAAAAATATAAGTTTAAATTAGAGGAAGTTTAAACATGGCAATTATTTCTAATGCAGTAACGATTGCAGATGCTGGTGCATTTTCAGTTAGTCTAGGCTCAATGGTTCATATTAAAACTTTAACTGCAAGTAGTTCAGCTACATTAAGTTTTGTTGATGGAGCAGATAGTGTAGTCTTGGATAGCACATATCCGATTTACAGATTTTCTTTTATTAATATTCACCCAGCTACAGATAATACTCAATTTATGTTTAATTTTAGTGTAGATACTGGAAGTAATTATAATGTTTCTAAAACTCATACTGTTCTAGACGCTTATCATAGTGAAGATGGTAGTGATTCGTTATTAGGATATTCAACAGCACATGATATGACTGGTACTGGATTTGCAAAATTTAATTATAATACTGGAAACGATGCAGATCAATCTGTAAGTGGAAATTTTACTATATTTAATCCGAGTTCTACAACTTTTGTTAAACATTATATTGGAGATACAAGCACCATACTTAATGTAGATTATAACAGACACGCATTGGTAGCTGGTTATGGAAACAGTACAAGTGCTGTAAATTCTGTTCAATTTAAAATGAATAGTGGAAATATAGATGCTGGCAAAATTAAACTCTACGGAATAAAGGATAGTTAAAATGGCTTTACACTCATTACATTCGTATAAAGAAATAAGAGGTATCTCATGGCAGTAGTATCAAACGGAACAACTATAATAGATGCTGGTGCTTTAGGAAGTGGAGTAGCAACTGGTAAAATGACTTTAATTAAAACCTTAACTGCTTCAAGTAGTGCTAATTTATCATTCGTAGATGGTGCAGCTTCTGTAGTCTTAGATGATACTTATGACAGTTATGTATTTAAGTTTATTAATATTCACCCAGCTACAGATAGTGCAGATATTATGATGAATTTTTCTGTTGATAGTGGCTCAAATTATAATGTTACAAAAACTAGTTCACAGTTTAGAGCTTATCATGATGAGGCAGATTCAGCAACATCTCTTGCTTATGAGCCAAGTGGCGATATGGCTCAAGGAACTGGTGATTTGAATATTTTATTTAATATTGGAAATGGTAATGACGAATGTGGAGCTGGTACTTTAACCATCTATAATCCATCTGACACTACGTTTGTAAAACATTTTATAGCAACTATGCAAAGATATGATGGTGCAAATTATTCTGTCAACCAGTTTACAGCTGGGTACGGAAATACTCAAAGTGCAGTTGATTCTATTAGATTTCAAATGGATTCTGGCAACATAGATTCAGGAGTAATAAAATTATATGGGATTGGGGGATAAATGGCTTTAATTAGTAATGGTTCAACAGTATTTGATAATGGCTCTATGGCTTCTGGTTTTGGTGGTAGCATGGTATTTATTAAAAAGCTAACAGCTTCTAGTTCTGCTACTTTATCTTTTGTTGATGGTGCAAGTGGAGTTGTTTTAGATGATACTTATAAGGAGTATTACTTTACATTTAATAATATCCATGCTGCAACAAAAGGTGCAGATTTACAATTTAATTTTAGTGTAGATACTGGAAGTAATTATAATATAGCAAAAACAACCACTATGATTAGAATTTTACATGGCGAAGATGGTAGTTCTGGCTCACTAGGATATTATGACAGCATGGATTTAGCGCAAGGAACTGGATTTCAACCTTTGTTTGCAGATATAAATAATGGAAATGATGATAGTGGAAGTGGATCTATGCAACTTTTTAATCCATCATCAACTACATTTGTTAAACATTATTTAAGTAATTTACAAATTTCACACGAAACACCACGATCTATGAATTGGTTAAGTGCTGGTTATGGAAACAGTACAAGTGCTGTAAATTCTGTTCAATTTAAATTTGATAGTGGCAACATAGACGCTGGAGATATTTGCCTTTATGGTATTGCTTAGAATTTCAATACCTATCGGTATCGCTTAACAACTAACAACAACAATTAACAAGGAATAAATTATGCCAAGATTTCATAATATAAACGGAAATAATGTACAGTTCACAGCAGAAGAAGAAACTGCTAGAGACAATGAAGAAGCAGCTGTATTAGCCGCTGCTCCAGCAAGAGCATTAGCTGATCTAAGATCTAAAAGAAATAGATTGATTGCTGAAACAGATTACCTGGCTTTATCTGATGCAACTTTAACGTCTGCTATGACTACTTACAGACAAGCATTAAGAGATTTACCAGATGGTAAAGATACAGTTGTTAAGTGTGAGAATGCTACATGGCCAACTAAACCTTAAAATTTTAAAGGTTATATGAATGACAAAAAAGAATAACCAACATTCTAATGTTCAAGATCATAATGGAATAAGAATATCTTATCACGAAAAGGTTTGTGCTGAACGAATGAAAACTTTGTTCAAAGCAATCGATGATATGAGTAAAGATATTAAATCATTAAAATCAGATATGAATAAGGGTAAAGGTGGTGCTGCAATACTATTACTATTAGGCGGTATCATT
>Ga0209091_10004599_pt1 | contig 10689 bp, 11 predicted proteins | sample ArcticOcean_MG_C_6_FD_187438 | JGI IMG/M metagenome (GOLD analysis project Ga0209091, IMG submission 187438) | Marine microbial communities from western Arctic Ocean - ArcticOcean_MG_CB8_128 (SPAdes) (version 2) | ecosystem: Environmental > Aquatic > Marine > Oceanic | place: Arctic Ocean... | reverse complement strand
ATTACAATACAGGCCCTCTAACCCACAATTAGAGATTATTGCTTATAACTGTCCTGTTTATATTGATGGTGAAGGAGTAGGAGGCGAAGTATCTGGTCAGCGTGACCTTCCTCGTGTCCAAACCAATAAAGTTCGTGAGGGAATGTTATTAGTTATGTGTGAGGGTTTAGTATTGAAAGCCCCTAAAATCTTGAAATATACCGAAGCATTAGGATTTGAAGAATGGAATTGGTTAAATGAATTTACTTCTAATAAATCTGGAGATGCAGATAACAGCATTAAACCTTCTGAAAAATATATTAGTGATATATTGGCAGGAAGACCAATCTTTGGACAACCTATGGAAAAAGGAGGATTTAGACTTAGATATGGTCGTAGTAGATTAGCCGGATTAGCAACTACCGCAATTCATCCTGCTACAATGCAAGCATTGGGAGGATTTCTTATTATTGGAACTCAAATGAAGTATGAAAGACCTGGAAAGGCTACTGTGGTAACTCCTTGTGATACCATAGAAGGACCTTATGTAGAATTTTTAGATGGGTCGGCAAGAAGAATCCATGATAGGCATGATATTGTAGATGTAGCACCCACAGATATTGATTGGAACATCAAGAAGATTTGGGATTTAGGAGAACTTTTAGTGCCTGTAGGAGAATTCTTGGAAAATAACCATCCATTAGCCCCAAGTCCTTATGTTCACGAGTGGCACGAACAGGTATTAACCGAAAAAGGGCTAAGTTATCCGAATAATTTTGAAGAAGCGGTAGAACAATGTCAGTCTGGTGTTCCGATGGCTCCAGAATATATTGCACATTTTGGAGATGTGTCTGCAAACGAATTATATGATTTAATGAATAACTGTGATTTGTCTGCCTGTGGCTCTAAGGCTACTGTAAAAGAACAATATGGTGATATTGCCAAACAACTTTGTATTGATATTGATGCTGAAGGAGTTATTTCAGGAAATAAATCAAATATTGTGCTAAGTAATATTGATACAATTAAAAAGACGCTCAAAATTAACTTAGGCATTTATGAGTCTGGTTTAGAATTTATGAATGTAATAACTGATTACGAAATCAAAAATCCGGTATCTATCCGAATCGGAGGTCGTATGGGCAAACCTGAAGGTTCTAAGTTGCGTGAAATGAAACCAGCAATTCATTGTAATTATCCAGTTGGATTCAATGTAGGCTCAACCAGACTAATGCGAAGTGCCGCAGATAATAATGACCCAACTGAAATTGGCATCCGAATGTGCGATGAATGTGAAACTGAAACTATTTGGTGTGTTTGTTGTGGAATAGAAACCAGATTTGTAGGAGTAAAACAAGAAAAACTAAACACTGGAATTTTATATGAAGATTCATTAGAAATAGCCGGTATTGCCGATGGTAAAATAAAAGGAGTAAAAGGAGTAACTTCCAGAGAAAAAACACCGGAACATCCTATGAAGGGCATAATGAGATATAAACATGGAATCTCTACTTTCCGAGATGGAACTATTCGTTTTGACATGGTAGATATTACTATGACCCACTTCCGACCTCGTGAAATTGGTATGACTGTAGAGCAAGCGCAAGAATTAGGCTATGAAGCCACTACTATTGATGATATTTGTGAATTACGACCTCAAGATGTGGTATTGCCATTAAATTGTAGTGAGAAAATCTTGGCTACGGCAAACTATATGGATGATTTGTTGGAAAACTTTTATGGAGTAGATGCCCATTACAAGTGTGAAACTATCCATGATTTAATCGGACATTACCTTATGGGGATTGCTCCACACACCAGCGGTGCTATTCTATCCCGTATTATTGGATTTGCTAATATAAAAGGCCATTATGGGCATCCTTTCTTTCATGCCGCCAAAAGACGAAATTGTGACGGCGATATTGATGCCGTATTATTGTTGTTAGATGGTTTGATTAACTTTAGTAAAAGATTCCTACCTGGACATCGTGGCGGACTCATGGATGCTCCACTTATTTTGACTACTAAAATTGTTCCTTCTGAAATTGATAAAGAAGCATTAAATGTAGAGATTGTGGACCACTATCCAATTGCCTTTTATGAATTAACTCACTCTGAAACTCCTCCAGATGCTAAAGAGGCTCTAAAGGTAGGTGTAACCATCGTAGAGACGGTCTTAGGGACTCCTTTACAGTATGAAGGTCACTTATTTACTCATGATACCACAGATTGCTCTGAAAGCCCTCCTAACAACCCTTACAACACATTAGATTCAATGCGAGAGAAAACTATGGCTCAATTTGCTTTGGGAGAGTGTTTAGAGTCGGTAGATAACAAAGACCAATCTTCAAGACTGATTCAAAGACACCTTATCAGAGATATGAGAGGTAATCTACGGGCTTTTGGACAACAAAAGGTAAGATGTCCTAAATGTGGCAGTTCTTATCGCAGACCGCCTCTATCGGGTCGCTGTATGTTGATTTTAGAATCTAAAGAGAATCCATTTAGTGGCGAAATGGAAGATATACTTTGTGATGGAAGACTGATTCTGACTGTGACGCATGGTTCTGTATCAAAATACGATGGGTTAATGGCTGAATTAGTAAATAACTTTGGAGCAGATGAATATACAGAGGGATTATATCTACAAGTATCAAAATGGGTTAGAGAAACATTTGAAGATAAGACCATCAAATCACAAAGTAAGTTAATAGAAAATTAACTAAACATAGAATCGCCATCATCTAAAGATGGATGTGGCAAATCTTTAGAATCTTTAAGATTTAATTGTAATTCTACTAGACTTTTGAGTAACTTCTTTATTTCTGCTATATCAGACTGGACTACATCGTTGAGTTCTAAAACATCCACCAATTTACTGTGAACTTCTACAATAGTAGGAATCTCAGTCATAATGTATGTTAGTTGCGCTTGCTATATCAATCTACCCATAACTTAAAATAGCGGCAGAGATAAGATAGAATTATGATTGACTCACAAAGTTTATTCCGATGGGGCGTTGGTGTGCTGATTGGCACTGGATTGATTGACTTTTTCCGATTTGGAACCCTAAAATTACAAACTCAAGATTGGCTTTCTGTGGGTGCAGCCAGTGTAGGGCTAACCATGATAACTTTGGCCGGACTTGATATGGCTTTAGATAAAAATGTCTTAAAATTAAGTGCTCCTTCTGATTATGAAAACATTTACTTAGAAAATGACCCTGATATGGCAGTTATTGATGATATGGCTGGATTAAGCGTTGAGCATTTTTAGGTGAGTTAAATGGGACTTCCAAGACCACTAAATTGGCTTCGTGAGGCTGCAATTAATGAGGAGCATCTATCAGAAGTTCAAAAGGCTGCTCAAGCGGTAAAACAGGCATTAGATGATGCTCAAGAGTCTCTAAATCAAATGGAAACTGATAATGCTGACCAAGTTCAAAATCTTAATCAGAGTTTAAGTGAAGCCATGAGAGGTGGTGCACCTACACGAATGTTTATTGTTTATCAATGGTGGGGATTTGCGGATGAGGTAGCCGACAGAATTGAAACTGACAACGATATTGAAGATAGGGAGGATATGCTAAGGATGAGAGCGGAAAGATATTTAGCAATTCCATTTAGAACTCCAGAAATGGCTGCCAGTTATCTAAATAGCAAGATAGAATTGCTGCAAAGCATAGCAGAAAGTGGATTTTATCTTAGTCCAGAACAAGAGGAAGATACTCCTGATGATGTGTTATCAAGAATTATTTTAAGAGATAATAATAGTAATGTAATTGGGTATTCAGAACTAAAGTATTGGCAATATAATCCTGACCAAACCATTCCTGAAGAGGATGGTGGTGGGACTGGAGATTGGGTCTAATCTTCAGATTCAGTTTCGGCTGGAGGAATATAATGTTCAGCCAACTTAAGAATGAGATTATTGGTAAGCATAACAGTTTCTACTCCTTGAATCGGAAATCGGTCCAACATATGATAGATAAAGTTAATTTCTGAAATTGTTAATTCAATTTTCTTGGTATCACCGTGGTTAGTAATAATCTCATCAGGCATAATAACTCTATGCTATTCTTTCTATTTAAATCTAATCAGAATACAAATGTATAAACTTGCTGAAAGTTGGACACGATATATCTACTTGCGTTATCGGCCAGAACAATATCCCAATTTATAACAAAACCAGCGGGATAAGTTTCAGCAGCAGGTAAAAAGAAAAATCTGTTTGCTGGTCCTGCATCTGCGGTTTGAGCGGCTAAACTGAGATTAACGCTAAATTTGCGAGTAGTAGCGGTTAGTAAAGGACAATTGGCCCTCACAGGGTCAAGTGCAGCATTACCGGCTAAGGTTTGGTTATAATCTAACTGAAATACATTACCGGCTACCGCAGTCGGGTCAGGGAATGCAGCCATACAATTAATTGGAGTGGTTCCATCACTTTCAAACACTGAAACAGTTACAGCAACACCCATTTCGCCACTTGAAAATGCAGAATTAGAATTAAAAGAAGCAGCCACCATAACTTGTTGGTCTGTTACTGGGTCTATTCCTGGAACGCCGAAGATTGGTGGGTATAAAAGGCCATTAATTCTTATTTCTTTTAATCCATCTTGAACAGGATGGTTGGCACCTACTTTGCCTTCAACTAATGGGGCGGTGACAAATGGAAATCCGTCCAAGAACAATCCATACCGAAATGGGTCAAATCCACCTCCGTATTGATATTGTATAGAAACTCCTTGCGGTCCTGGTGGTGGTCTAGTAACTCCTCCAATAGAAAATGGTGTTTCCGAGGCTAAGATTTTAGACATTTAATCAACCTCATAGTGCAGTTGCATTACCATATACTTGAAGAACTTTGGTTAAACCACTACCTGCGGCTATGTTTTGTAAATCCCCTATAAATGAAATAGTAAATGGTTCGTATTGAGGGCAAGTGAATCCTACTGGGCTAACGGCTCCACCCGCTATAACGCCATCACAGGCTCCTCCAGCGATGGCTACTGTGACAGCGCCGAAGAGTGGGAGGAATGTGGCTGTAAATCCAAGGGTGCCAGCATCAAGAATCCCAGTCCCCAAAGTGTAAGTATCTCCTGTCAAGGACACAATTTTACCCATGAGGGCTATATCTAATAACTCTGTATTACCAATTGGAACCGCTGGAGTCAAAATAGAGGCAATCTTACTTTCATTACCTATTGCAGAAATACTACCTGCCACCGCTTGAATGTTTCCTGCAAGTGCAGATACGCCCCCTGTGGTTGCTATGACTCCTGTTGCTGCTGTAACGGTTGAACCTGCTGAAACTGTGGTATTAGCAGTAACGGCTCCTGTAGTTCCTCCTGCATTGATTGGTCCATCAGTAGTGGAAACACCTCCTGTGCCTCCTACTGTGACAGTTCCACCAGCGCCTGGATTTACGCTAACAGTAGTTCCTGCTGCTAAGGATGAGGTAGTGGTAAATCCACCATTTGAAGTAAAACGGGCCACTTCAGAAGCAGCAGCCCCATTGTAATTTTTCAACACTATATCATAGCGTGTGTTTCCAGCATTAGTTCCTGCAACAGATACTGATTCCATAATAGAACCTACATAATTTACTCCTGCTTGAGCAGGACCTTCTGATTCAAATTCCAATCCGACTCCCAATCCAACAGCCGCAGTTCCTGTGGATATACGAGAAATTCTAACTGGGTAAAGAACAGTATTAGTTCCGGCATCTGAATTGCCTACGGACAAAGTGTTAGGTGGTAGGTTAGTATTATCATATAATCTACCGACTCCCATGTTTCCGGTGGATTGGTCCCAGTAAGCCAAATCGCCACTACCTCCAAACAGATGGAAATCTCGTGATTGTGTATCTAAATTATTTTTACTGGAGTAAGCACCGAAAGACAGATAAGAATCATCGGAAGCAGTAGTAACTCCCATCTTAATTTTAACTCCGCCTGTGCCAGCAGGGTCTTGAGCGTCTAATACAATGATATAATCATCTGTGGCATCATGGACTCTGATGCTTGGTTCAGTCCCTCCAACTGTGAATGTTTGAGTAGTAACATCAAAAATGAGTGAGGCATCACCACCTATGGTATCGGCTGCTGTGCCATAGGCTACTTGAGTAGCAGCAATAGTTCCTCCAATACCTCCTGTGGGTGCTGCCCATTCTGGGATAGTAGCACCACCATTCATTGTTAAAACTTGACCAGCGGCTCCTTTCGTTAATTTGGCTAAGGTATTGGCTGCGGAAGCATAAATTATATCTCCTTGAGCATAGGTGCTAAAAGATGTTCCTCCATTTGCGGCTACTAAAGTTCCTGCAACAGTTACTCCTCCAGCAGTTGCAGCAGCAGGGGTTAATCCAGTAGTTCCAAATCCAATAGTGGTTACACCACCACCTCCGCCTCCACCTGTGGTGATTACAGCGATATTGGGGGAAGTGCCAACAGTTAAAGTTCCATTAGAAACTTCAATAATATCTATGCCAAACAAATCAGTTGCTAAATTAACCGTTCTGACTTCTAAGCCGCTTGCACCGCCAGTTCCTGAATAGGTATTAGACATTTTAATCCTCTCTTTTTAACATAGAAAAGATGTATGTTATGCTATACATCAAACTCCGCCTTCCATTCCTTGACGGTTTGTATCAGTAAATCCATTTTGTTGTTCACTCCATCCAACGAATGATGCTTGGACATTGCCAGTAAGTGTATCTACACCAGCGGCTGCTCCTGTGTTGATTACTCTAAACACAATTTGCTTTTCACAAACTAATGGTATTTCAAATTGCCACATTTGGTTCGGTGGTGTGACCGCAGCCCATTGGAAGTTAGTCCAAGAAAATGATAGTTCTCCATCTACCCATATTTGATAGGCTGCTGTTGCTACACCTGCAGCAGTTGGTTGAGTATGTCCAAACTTAGCAATAAGATAAAATTCATTCTTACGACCAGCCGCAGTTGCAGTGACTGTTCCAGCCCTTAGATTTCCTGTGGCTAATCCACCAGGAGAATTTCCTGTAAATTGCACACCAGTTGATGTGACAGGAGAACCAGCAGCAGGGAAAAATGTTGAACCCACACCAGTTCCAGCAGTAGCAGGAAGTGTCGGCGGGGTGGTAGAAGGTAAGTTAGAAGCGCATGGAACTAATGCAGTTGAAGCACCAGCCGCAGCCGAGGCAGACCATGTTTGCGTCCCTAATATATTATCATCATTTGCGTTAATAACAATTAAATCAACAAATTGTCCTGAATCCAAGAAAGTGAGAGAGGCTGCTCCTGCAGGTTGTAAAATAGTAGTCAAATTAACTACTTGACGCTGAATTAAGTTAGCCGAATTAGATTTTGGAACTAAATGCCACGGATATGATTTACTATCAATGTTATTTGGGTGTAAATTAAGATTTTCCATAGATGGGCGAACTGGCCGCTTATATGTTCCAGGGTCAATACCGGCTCTCTGCGGTTGAGTTCCCACAGAGGTTTCAGTAGAATAACTTGAATATGGCACTGGAGCAGCATCCACAGCATCTCCCTTCAAAGAATAGTTAGTTTGAAAGGCTTTCTTCCTATATGCCCGCTTTGCGTTGCGGATGTTTTCGTTAGTATCACCATCTGGCATAAAATGACCTCATACTTTGTTTGATGTTCCTGATATTTAAGTCTAATCTCGCTTAGTCCTCTTATCTTGGTGCACAATTTTTGGAGCATCAGGTTTCCGACTCTTTTCTCGCTCTCCTTCCCAATATTTAGTTGATTGTTCTAAATACCATTCCCAATGAGTAACATCTAATCCCCGACTAAGCAATAACTGTCGTCTAAACCATTCTACATTATCTACGGTGACTTCTATTCCTAAACTAATTAATTTTTCACAAATTAATGAATCTGAACCACTAAATTCCCAATATTGAACATAAACGCTGGCAAAACATCCATCATCAAATGGATAAAGGACCAAGTTAGGAAATTGATTAGTCATTACATATCTGACATCCCAAGTTTCAAATGGGCGCACATAGATGTTAGGTTCTAATAAGTATCCAAAATTACCTTGAATGTTTTTTGGGAATGGTGATGCATCGCCAGATATTCCCCAAGATTTAATATCTTCTGGATTTTGATAATACCAAACATTATCTAAAGCAATTTGAACGAAGCCATTTGGAACCCAATTAATAGTTCGTAATATAGCAGGGTTTCGCACCCAATTTGCGGCTACGCCTGGAGTTGAGCCGAAATCATCTATCACTACGAAATGGTCTTCTCTCATTAAATTAGGTTCTGTTAAAACCTCTCCTTGTCTTTCTGCATCATTCAATACCGCTTCTCCATAAGGACCTACAAAGATTGAAAATTGTTCTCCAGGCGAGGGTAATGGTTTTCCTAAAGCCAACTGTCGCCGTGGATTAAGACACCAAAGATAATTTTGCTTAGTTATTGTCATTAGGAAAACCTCTTAGGAATAGACTTTAGTTTCTCTTCATTAACTTTTCTTTCATGAATATCTGCCATTAGTTGGTGACGAATTAACATTTGTTTGTAAGCCATCACACTTTCAACCGTAATTGGCATATTTCTTTCCAGTAGTTCAAATGCAATCAAAGAGTCTGAACCATCAAATAAAACATATTCTAAATATACTCGTGGAATCCATATATCTCCATCAGTAGCCGGAACTATGTTACCAGCCGCATAATTTATAGTTTGAACGCTGCCTGTATTGGTAGTAATATCTGTTACTACTTGTGATGGATTTAAATCATTCATATAGAAATAAGCACCCCAAGTAGAACCTTGTTTAATATAAAGTGGAGTCTTTTTTAGGGACCAACTTGGAATCCAACCTAATGGTTTGAATTGTGTTCCTCCAGATGGACCAAATGAAGATGTATATCCAGAGACTCCTATATTGTGTCCTCCACTTGTTTGGGTGCTGCCATCAGGATTTTGAAAATACAATTCATTATTAACCCATAATTGACAAGATGCTGTAAGAGGCCAAACAGATAATTCATCAACTACAATAAATTGTTCGGCAGTAACGAATGCAGGAATGTCTAAGTTACTTCCATAGCCTCCTACAAATATTTCTACTGCCTCATTACGATTGGCTGTATATGCAGGGATAAATGGATTAATAGTAAGAATTGGGTGTAAATTGAGAGAAAAAGGAGTGGGTGAGTTTTGACTTGGCATTACGCCTCGCCACTCATAAACCTGTCGGCGCATCATAAGACTATATTAGTATCCTTGCTATTTGAGGCTTCTGTTATTACTGAACCATCTTTTGGATTTCATTTCGGCCAATTAAAGTAATTTTAACACGAACTGTTCTCACATCTAAACCAGCAGCCACCATTAGGTGTGGGGCAATTGCTACATTATTTTGAACCATAATTTGTAGGGGTTGTTGATATAATACCAAAATTGGTGATGGGAAAGAAATATAGCGTTGATTATGCATGGCTTTGGGCATCAATAATCTTTGAGTTCCAATATCATCAGATGGAATTGTGCTTCCTCCTACGAAAAAATTAACATCAAAGTCTGTAAATGTTCCAGTAGTTCCTCCTGGTGTTTGGTAAGCATAATAATAAGGGCAAGTAGTAGTCGTAGGATTAAGTTGATTGCCATTAATATCTAATGCCATAACATCTACAGCATAGCCATAAAAAGTGCATTGTTCATTATTAAATTGATTGGTAAATGCATTGACTGTAATTGAAGTTCCTCCTGCTAAAGCCACACCTGCAGCAGCAGTAATTGGAAAATCATGGACAGTAGTAATCACTTTTGGTTCAGGGTCTTGTCGCACCATTTTAGTTCACCACCGTATTTTTGATAATTTCATTTTGTCCCATTAGTGTAATTACTACACGAACTGTGGCAACCGCAGCACCCGCCGCAACCATGGTGTGAGGGGCTATTGCTACATTGTTTTCCACAACTACTTGTAATGGTTGTTGATAACGAACCAAAATTGGTGATGAAAAACTGATATATCGTTGTTGTTCGGCACCTGGCATTAGCAATCTCTGAATTTGAATATCGTTAGAAGGAATTTGGTTGCCGCCAACTAAGATTTTTACATCAAAATCAGTAAATGTGCCTGTGGTTCCTCCAGGTGTTTGATAAGCATAAAAATAAGGGTTGGTTACCGTAGCAGAAGTCAAATCGTTTCCAGCAGCATCTAAGGGAATTACATTGACGGCCATACCCCAAATAGTAATTTGTTCATTATTAGATTGAAATGTGTTGATACCTTGTAGGATATTAGTTAGTGCTGGTAATGTAGCAGCACCAACAGGAAAGTTATGAGTCGTGCTCATAATCTTTGGTTCAGGGTCTTGATTAACCATTTAGAATCACCCTCACATAGACCGTGCAGCAATCTTTTGAATCGCTAACTCGCTAATGAGGCTGATTTTATATCGGACAGTTGTAGCAGCAAGTCCACCAATACCATAGTTGAATGCGGCGACAGCAGAGTTAGCAGTAACAGTTAATTGTAGTGGTTGTTGGAACAAAGCCAAAACAGGAACAGTAAAACTCATGGTTTGGTCTTGTTGTCCGTAAATCCACCCTAAGTCAAAAGCGTTAGAGGGAACATTGTTAGAGCCGACTGAACAAGTTAATGTAAAGTCAGTTGGCATAGAAAACTTTGGGTCAGTAACTGCGGTGAGTTGTTGTTGTGCTGGACCTAACAA
>Ga0209091_10004593_pt1 | contig 10696 bp, 8 predicted proteins | sample ArcticOcean_MG_C_6_FD_187438 | JGI IMG/M metagenome (GOLD analysis project Ga0209091, IMG submission 187438) | Marine microbial communities from western Arctic Ocean - ArcticOcean_MG_CB8_128 (SPAdes) (version 2) | ecosystem: Environmental > Aquatic > Marine > Oceanic | place: Arctic Ocean... | reverse complement strand
TCCTGGAACATCAAAAATACCACGAAGTGCGTGCGTATGAGGGTCGATAAAACCAGGTGTAACCACCAAACCATCAGCATCGATGATTCGTTCTGCATTTTCTTTTGAAAGATTTCCGATTTTAACTATCCGTTCATCTTTAACAGCAATATCAGCAAAAAACCATGGATTGCCTGTACCATCAACCACCCTTCCATTGGTTATTAAGATGTCATAGAGCAATAAATCATTTGCAGAACAATATTTTGCAAATCCAATAAGTACAAATACTGCTGCTGTATAAAAAGAATTTTTAAAAATTTTATAACACATCCTGATTATACTTATAATCTCATTAAACTTAAGGGTCTCGCCTGGCTATTCATCATTATAGCTTTTCATAATTTCTATTGGCCAAGCCATTGGGACTTGTTGCTGAGGATTAAATACCCTTTTATAGCCTTGAGATGGGTATGCTTTAGCCGCAGCTGCAATTTCTTTTTCACTTATGAATTCACTTGGAATTAGCTTAAAGACATCCAAACCACGAATAATTTCTGTTGCGTAAATGTAACCTTCATAATAATAAACAGACCAGTATCCACCTGTTACCAATTGCTCTTCATCTATAGGCCCTCTATCAAAATACGCAATTTCTTTAGGTTTTTCTGAATCAGTAAAATCTATTATTGAAATTCCACCTTGATACCAAGCTTGAACAAATATATCTCTTCCAGGTATTGGGATAATTGACCCATTATGTGCAACACAGTTTTCAGTTTCTAATTGTGGTGCTGGCATTTTATAATGACTCTTGTATTCGAGTTTTCCGTCAACGATGTCATAAATAGCATCGGCACCCCAAGTGAGAGGATCCCAAGCTCTGCATCGAGGTCTTCCACCACCGCCCCACTCATCAGTGAATACTACTTTGGTTCCGTCATTATTAAATGTTGCTGAATGCCAATAAGCGAAGCCCTCATCTGATACTGCATCTAGCCTTATTGGCTCATAAGGGTCTGTTATATCGAATAATATTCCATTACCTGAGCATGCCCCAGCTGCAAGATTAGCAGAAGGAAAAACTGTTATATCATGGCATTCCTCAGTTACTCCTGTTGTTTGGGTGTCATCTCCATGATCACCACCTCTCCATAATCCAGCTAAAGCACCTGTTTCGGGATCAGCAAATACCGTAGGGCTACTGACTATTTTTGATTTTGATGGATCAGCAACTGGAATTTCAATTATGTCTATTCTAAATAAAGCAGTCCTATTATCGCCTGCAATATCCCCTATACAAGAATCTAATTCGTCATTGTCCCTTACGCTTGAGGTGCCGGAGTTATAAACTATAATCTTGCCATCATCACCCGGTCCAGAAACAACTGAATGAGTATGTGAGCCACGACATGTTTGAACAATTCCAACTTGTTTTGGTCTTCTTAAGTCAGATATATCAAATATCCTGATTCCACGGAATCTTTCTGGAGTTGGTTCGCTCCCTGCACCCTGAAGTCCACAGTCCACTCGCCCTCTAGTTTCTTCAACTGACATAATTAATAAATTACCAACTACAGAGACATCACCTTGACCTCCAGGACAAATAATAGAAGAAACTAGTGATGGTACCCCACCTTCAAACATCCTATAAATATTGAATCCATGATAGCTTCCAGCAATTAATATATCGTCTCTAAACGCGATATCTGTATTGGAAAAACTCAACATGGGGCTTCTTTTGTCACTTGCAGTAGTTTCTATTGATTTTATTTTCTCTTCCTCATCGTCATCATTCTCATCGCTCTCTTTAGCTTCATAACGCTCAGAGGGATTATTAGGATCAAAAAAACCTGCAGGTTTTGATAACGATGAAATCAATTCCAAATTAAGTATTGCTTCTCCAGCATTATAAAGTCCGGGACTTAAGCCCGCCCTTGGATCCTCTGACAAAGTCACCAGCAAATAATTCATTCTCTCTATCTCTACCGATTGATCATTTACTACATCTGAGGCAAATTCATTCAAAATTGGATCGTATGCGGAGCCTCTCTGTTTTCTTAATTTATCAACCATTTTGATTGCACCATCATGATGATTAATCATTAGTTTAAGAAAAAGTCTGTCGAAACCAGTGCTATTACTTCTTTCGAGTTCTTCTAACTCTTCAGCACTAGCCATACCTGCCATATCATCCATACCTGCCATATCATGATGTGCATGCATTTCATTATATTTTCCTGGGTCTAGTGCGGTTTCCCCACGATCTTGAAGCCAATTTTTCATAAAATCGATCTCATCATCCTGAGTAACTAATATTTTTCCAGCTAAGTCTAAGACAGAGGTAGAGTTAGTTCTATCTACCGCCATATCAGACATAATCATGGCTTGATGGTGATGTAAGATCATTCCCTGCATAAAATCTACATCATCAGAGGTAAAGCTAGTGTCAGCGATTTCTGATGCTGTTGCTATATCTATATCCTTGGTTTCCTCACCTGGTGCCCCAGGTTGAACAATTGGAGGTGCTGTGCTTTGATCTTCAGCAAAGATTGATGAAAAAATAAACAGTGAAATGACAAAGATGAGAATTTGTTCTCTGATCAAAATAAAATTATTCATATTAGTATTTACTCAGGATTAATATTTAGTTGCTCAATATATTACGAATATATTTTGTTTAGAATTACATGTTCTACCCTACACAACCTTGTGAAATTTGTGAAGGCTGGTAGTTAATTTCAGAAAATAAATCTAAATCTAATATTATGGTTTATGAATAAAAATAACACTCATTGGAAACTGGCACTTCTGAGTGATATCAACATCAAGAATCTGGCACGTCCTTTCGGACAACGGATTTTAAGTCTTTAGCTTTTAATGGTCAGTAACAATCATATTACTTATATCAACTTATCTAGGGACTTGTAGGGTATTTTAGTTATTATTGATTGTCATGATTATTGACGAAATAAATTTAAAATTGAGAAAAATTAGTATAACTTTTGTAAAAATTTTAACTGCCTTATTTATTTAAACCGTTGACCTCATTTGTATTTTCTGAATTTTCTGATAAATAACATAAGCTGCAACAAGGCCAATCATGCTAAAGAAGGAAACTATTAGAAACAGGTACTGATAACCAGAGGCACCCGGATAAGCATCTAAAATAATGCCTCCTAAGGTTGGCATAAATATATCTGGCGTGTATGCAATTACTGAAATAATGCCTGTTGCAGTGCCTGTGAATGCTAGTGGTATACTACTTTGCTCCAAGAGAGAGAAATAAGTTCCCCTAAGTGCATAGACAGCGGCGGTAAGAATGGCAACATTGATTATTAGATAAGGCAAGAGTGCGGGAGAGCCAGGAATAAGAGTAAAGATCAAAAAACCTGCAGTCATAACAATACAAAATCCTAAAATAGCTTTGGCGGGTCCAATTTTATCAGCAAAAAAACCAGCTGCAATGGCGGCAAATGGCGTGACCCAATATTTACCAGCTCCAATAGCGCCACCGCCAACTTCACCCAATTCATAAACTTCAGTCGCATAAGGGGTAAAAAAGATTGTTCCCCACATTGCAGTATTGGTTGCCATTATAATAAGTGCGATTAACCAAATGACGGGTAATCTTAAGATATATATGATTTCATTGATGGTCACTTTTGGCTGTTTTTTATTATTAGATATGTCATCACCCATAATTCGCCAGACCAAAAGCGCTAGAACTAAAATATAAAAAGATATCATTATGATAATTTCAGGGACCGCCCTATCATCACCTCTGCTATATGCAAAAATCATCAACAAAATCGTTGTTGATATCACGTCGGAAATACTTCTGCCTCCCTCAAGTATACCAAAGGTCTTTCCTTGATCCTCTTTACTGCCCCAACAGCGTGCAGCTTTGATCATGGCTGACCATAATATGCCTGCGCTGGTTAAACCCCATATTGCGAATAATATTAGGCAGATTTCAAAAGAAGGTAATGTCGAAAAAACAAAACCAGCTAGTGCGGTTATCACGAGGGCAATAGTTATTAGTTTTCGCGGTGAAAATCGATCTGCTAACCATCCTCCAGGGAAATAAGCGATTAAAGCCACAGCTCCGAAGGTGCTTAAAAGAATTCCCATTTGTGTTTTTGTAAACCCAAAGGCATTTTGCATGGGAATATAAAAAATATCTGAAAATAAAGGTAGCCAAAAAATAACGCTCCCAGATAGGCATAATAACCCCATTGTTAGCCATTTTTCAGTAAACGTCATTTACGCCCTAGACTTAAAATGACGCAGTGACGCAATAAGAAATAGTTTTTTAAGATACATCAAACCACCTTACACAACATTATAAAATTTGTGAAGGTTAGGTATTGAGTTAAGTAAAAACACAAAAATCTTGAGCACTTTTTGAGAGCATTCATAAAAAACCCCTTCCCTAATCTTCCAAATAAAATCAACAAAGAGGTTTAATGTAATACTATCAATAACTTAAGATGGTGCCCAGAGCCGGAATCGAACCGGCACGTCCTTTCGGACAACGGATTTTAAGTCCGTAGCGTCTACCAATTCCGCCACCCGGGCTAATAATCAGATAATTGGAGGCTAGGGTCGGAATCGAACCGGCGTCCACGGTTTTGCAAACCGCTGCATAACCACTCTGCCACCTAGCCTTATTCAAATAATTAACAATTATTAACAATTATTTACTTAGCAATTACCAAGTAAATGGACTAACTTTACACTGTGCTCTAACAACTAAGACGAAGTATACCTCGGTAAACTTTTTAATCAATCAAATATCGTTAATCGATACATATAATGGATATCAATGAAATATATACTCACATTCTTCTTGCTAGTTTTTCTTTCAGTGCCGCAATTAGTTCTGGCAGAATCATCTGGACTGTTCTCGAAAATCGAATTAAATGAACTTCCTGTATCTTCTGTTTATGGAAGTATGTCTCCATATATATCAACCAGTGATTCAGGCATTACCACCATCAATTGGTTAGAGCCAAACGATGATGGCTACGCTATAAAATTTGCTAAATATAATAATAGTTGGGATGAGCATAAAATTGTCGCACAGGGTAATAATTGGTTTATTAACTGGGCCGATTTTCCCTCGCTAATACACATGAATGAAGATAATTATGCTGCCCATTGGCTTATTAAAAGTAGCTCAGATAGATATGCCTATGATACGCAAGCCTCCATATCAAAAGACGGTGGAGACACTTGGTCCAAACCCATAATCGTCAATCAAGATGGAACTCCCACGGAACATGGCTTTGCAAGTCTATATCAAGATGGTGATAACTTAGGACTAATATATCTAGATGGTAGAAAAATGATCAACGAAATGACCACTGATCCTAATGATACTGGCATGACATTGAGAGCCACTTCTATAAACCTAGAAACAAACATTATCAGTGAACAACTTATTGATGGTCTCGTGTGTGAATGTTGTCAGACTAGTATTGCAAAAAGCAGTCAAGGTCCAATAGGTATATATCGAAACCGAACCGAAGATGAGATAAGAGATATATATATCACCAAGAAAATCAATGGTAAGTGGGAGCCAGGAAAGTTACTCCATAAGGATGACTGGAATATCTCAGGATGCCCTGTAAACGGACCATCCATTCATGCGGATAAAAATAATGTAACTGTGGGCTGGTTTACCGCTGCCAATGATAATCCTGTAATCAAACTAACTAAATCATCGAACCATGGTGATACATTCTCGACACCTCATGAAATCGGTCTTAATAGCGCCGTTGGGCATGTCAATATCACGGTTGATAGGAAAGGAAATACCTGGGTGATTTGGCATAAGAAAATTAGTAACGGAGCCGTTGCTTTAATGTTGAGTATGCTGGAAGAAAAAACAAATCTACTTCAAGAAATGATTATAGACGAGACTGGAAATATCCCACGTTACAGTGTTCCTCAGATCACCAACCATAATGATGAAGTTATTATGGCTTGGACAATAAAAGTTCATGACGAAACATCAGGTAGGGGAAGAAATACACAGACTTTCATAAAGTCAGCATCGTTTAAAATCAATCAATTTTAATTGAATATCTAGTAGCTGATTATTTGGTGTATTTTTCGACGCCTAAAAAATGAATGGATACATAAGGCTCATCACCAACTACCCAGCTATCATGCGGTTCTTTTGAAACATAAAAAATATCGCCGGGAGTTAACATGGTGACCTTTCCATCTGGTGATGCTGCTGTTGCATTACCACTAACGACCATACCAAGATGCTCAACATCGCAATATTTTTTATTGATGAGCGTGCCTACATGGGTTGACCATTTCCAACCTGGCTCATAGGTAGCTCTCCCAATAACCATATTATTTATTTTAACGGTTTCGAATGCTCCTTTATCAAATTTAGTAATCTCATCAGGAGCGTCGAATCTCTTTATGATTACTGCTATGTCATTCATTGCTTGCTCTTATTTAATAATCATTAATCCATAGATCAATACTTAATGTAAATCTCCTCAGGCCTGCTAACAAATTTCTCTTTGCTTTATAAAGAATATACCGCGACTATTGGCGCCACAACAAAATAAAGTAAACTGCATACTGCTAAAATCGTAACATCTTCATCAGAATAATAACGGCACACTAAATAAGTCAGTACGCTAAACCCAAGAATAGGTAAAACCAAGTCACTTATATTTTCCATAATTAATACCCCCTTCTATTATTTATACATAATAATAAGGAGTTTGGAAAGTAAACTCGATGGCAGTGCTTTAGAGTGAAAGCAGATTGGAGCGGGAAACGAGATTCGAACTCGCGACCTCAACCTTGGCAAGGTTGCGCTCTACCAACTGAGCTATTCCCGCTAAACTATATACCTATTGACTTGCACTACTTAACAAGATGTTGCGCTGTATCTTGGGTCACTTATAGGTCACTCGTTAGATATTAAAATTCTATCTTTCAAGCTTTGTCTGACGTGTAATTATACATTAATTACCATAATGTCAAAGCTACATTTCATTTATGTTTTTAACTGACGCAAGTCAGCTCTTGTTGCAGGGAAGGCAAAGCTTCTAGGTGGGGAGGCAGTGTGCCATGCCGGGTACTGGGGATATATATAACAATCAGGCTGATTTTTAGCCAGATTTGGCTGTTAAGTAGATTGGTAGGTTTATAGGTTGATAGATTGGAAGACTTATAGATTGTTAGGTTGGTAGATTGGTAAGTATTTATTTTAAAATAAGGTTTTTTTTCTGGCAGGGCTTGGTACTCAATTGTATAAGATTAAGTATTTATCTCTATGGAATAATTTCAATCGAACCACCGACACGCGGATTTTCAGTCCTACTAAAAAAATATTTTCGCTTAATCTAAGATCGTAAAAGTTATGGTTTCTGTAAAATCATGTACTTTAAAGTTTTCAGCTCTATCTTTAACTGACATTTCAATTAACCCCCATTTACCAGGAGCAGAACCCACGGGGAGTATTTTTGTTGCTTCATGAAACTTCCAATCTGTATCGCCAGGTTGTGGAAATAGAATGCTTCTATTTTCAGGGTAATGATAAAATTGTGTTGTCAATCCTTGTGGGTCTCTTAAATTTAAAGATCCAAGATTGTATCCAGACAAATTGTCTTTAACTTTAAAAGTAATTGTCACAAGCGTTTCTCCATTTGGTTTGCTTGCATTTGTTGGTACAGCGTTGATAATTATGCTATTGAGATCTAATTCTGGATATGCCGTGTCAGGAGTACTCGTAGTTAAAGTCACATTTGCGGCTATCTCGTCAATATTAATTTCGCCTATGTTCATAAGCTGGCCATAATCCAAGCCTTCTGGACCTCTAAAATAAACTTTTCTTTCGTTCAAAGCTTTATCTTCTATTTTGATGTAATTAAGGTGATAGGTGCTCGATGGCATATATTCAGGCATATCCCAAACGATTTTGCATTCTGAATTTGACATTGCATCACCATATTTTGAAAAGGAATATGTTCCAGCAAGTTCATCGTTTAAGGCGCCATAACATTGGTTAGATCTGCCGAGCAACATTTCATCAACGACAAACCATTTTGCTGTAATGGTTTGCACACTTTGATTATCAATGGTTCGGCTTCCTATAACTAAAGACATAGAATTGGGAACGTATTCTGGGGTAGTTGTATCCTCGTTGGCAGAGTTTACATACATCCTCCAACCAAAATCATTTTCTCCTTCATTTCTTATATTGCCAGCTTGATCTGTCAATGTGATATTCCTTGGGCTCCAATATCCCTTCTTGACATTAGATGCCAAAGTAAAAGTACCCTTTAGGACAGTGCCAATTGTGACATCTGCACCATTTTCATCTTTACCGACTTTCACAGTATCTCCAGTAGGGTATAAATAAAGATCAAAAGAAGTATCATTTTCACTGTATATTCTAGTGAAAGCGTTTTTAGCCCCTTCGAGATAACCATCCAATGAATGCAATTCAAGAATAATGCTACCCTGTTTTTCTTCGTTTGCTGCGCCCGTTATCGTAACTTCAACTCTCTTGATTTTTCCTGGAAAAACATAATCGGGGTATAAATTATAAACCTCAAAACTAAATTGTTCTGAGGTTTCTGAAATATAAATTGTTCCTTGCATGATTCGATTACGGATAAAATTATATTTAGCCATTGCTCTGGATTTAAGTGCATCAGGATTGACTATAAAAAAAGAAATAGATTCAGCCATATCCTCGTTTGGATTTTTGGCATGTGCATAGGCGCTGACGAATTCAGTCTGTTTAGAGGTTGTCCAGCCATTTATATTATAATAGTTAGAAACCGAGTCACCTGAACTATGACTCCAACCACCTAAATCCACCCAATCACTCAATAGTTCAGTATTAAAGACCTTTCTCCATAACATGTGTGATTTTTCATGAATAATTAATCTATGGAGATAATCGATACTGGTTGTCGTAAATGCATGCTCCATAAATATTACATATCCACTGCTGTCATAGGCAATTGCAGGGGCATCAGAGGTAGGGTCATAAGTACCATCTAATCGTCTGACCAAGTAATTAAACCCATCAATTTTGTGCATACCTGGTGGCATTTCTTCAAACATATTAATAATTTCAATCAATTCAGAACCTTTAAATACTTGAAATCTTGTTGATATTTCACCAGTTAAAGCTTGATAATCTGGAATGGTAGTAGAAACTCCATATCTTTCAGTTAAGATCTTATTCAAAGCTGATTGATCTGCACCATTATTAGTAATAAATCGAACCAAAGCATGATGCAATCGATTAGAAAAGTACTGTCCTCTATCATTATCAATTGTGACTATCTTTGGTATAGCATTATCAAAAACCTTAGCAGTAACATTGACTATTGTATCTCCTGATGAACTATCAATAGTTATATCATTTTCAATTAATTGATCTGTTATTGTCCACTTGCTAAAAACCCTATTATCATAAGTTTCACCATTGTCCTTAGCATTAGGTATACGTTGTATAACTTCATAAAGAGCGTAGGCATTTTCCTTTGTCCAAGTTTTGCCACCCCCGTTAGAAAGGATAATCCCATAATCCTTATGAAGTCTTTCTGCATATGAGATACCTGGAATTGAAAGAACTTCATTGCTAAAAGTAACTTGCAAAGGTGTTATAGCAGTGGATGAATAATCTGTTCCTGATGGAGTGGTTTGATTTTCTTCCCAACAAAATTTGAATTGATTGGCGACTTCAGTTATTGATTCACAAGAATTACTATTTGAATTTGCTTGCGTTGAAGATGTACTGGAAGATGAAGATGTACTGGAAGATGAAGATGTACTGGAAGATGGGCCAGCAGCAGCGGTAATAGTACCCGTTGGTGTGACTGCAGCTCCACCTCCACCTCCACCTCCACAAGCGGTTAAAGAAAGAAAAATAACAAGTGGGATTATTTTATGCATCTAAATTAAAATTAGCACAATAGATCTAATTATGATTTTATTAAGTTGTATCATATTGTTACAAATAATAAAGTATTAAGATAACGGCAATCAAACTCTTGTGAAGGTTAGGTGTTGAACCTGCTCTCGCTTTAAAAAGTTCATAACTCTATAGAGCTTATCTACTTCATTAATAAATCAGGACAGATGTTTGTGAAATTTCTCTTGATATTTATGAATTTGTAAAACGACCCTAATCTACTAATTACATAATCACATTGATTTTCATCTGAATACATACGCAAATAAGCTGTGCCATTAGTAGGTTTATCAGTTCTAAGTTCATATACACCATCCCAATAAACCTGACCTCCATCAGATCCGTGAGTTTGGGTCTTAGCACGTAGTGAGTTACTTATACCAAATTGAAAATAGCTAGAAGCACCACTGAAGCTTTTGGCAGAACTATTAATTAATGTAATTTTTTCTTTAAGTTCTTCTCCTATATCTTCAGTTTCAGCAAAAGCAAAAGGTGACAGGAGTATTAATATAAGTGGGATGTATTTCATCTATTCTTCCTCTGGCTTGGATACAATAGGCTCCCTCTTTTTAGTTGTGTTCCTGTTAAGGTTATCAACTAAGGTTTCAAACAATTCATCATTACGCTTCTTAAATTCCGGGTTAACTACTGGCTTTAACTTGGATAAATCCTTTGTAGATTTTTTGTGGTATTTTTTCTTTTCATAAGGTCTTATTGGACTCATTACCAGCCTCCTTTTAATCTGAT
>Ga0209091_10004586_pt1 | contig 10714 bp, 8 predicted proteins | sample ArcticOcean_MG_C_6_FD_187438 | JGI IMG/M metagenome (GOLD analysis project Ga0209091, IMG submission 187438) | Marine microbial communities from western Arctic Ocean - ArcticOcean_MG_CB8_128 (SPAdes) (version 2) | ecosystem: Environmental > Aquatic > Marine > Oceanic | place: Arctic Ocean... | reverse complement strand
CCAAGGCATTACGAACTTTGGCTCAAGATGCCCATCTAATCTCTGAAGGGGCTGGGGCAGTTGCTCTAGCGGCAGCCTTAAGGCCAGAATTTTCTGGATTAAATATAGTTTCAGTTATCTCTGGTGGAAATATAGATATGACAACTTTTTCAAGAATATTAAACGGAGAAGATTTTTAGATAGCCGCAAAAATAGCTGAATTAATTTTATAAGGAGAAATTGATATTCTTTCTTTGTCATCAAAAAATGTTTTTGAACTACTTTCTATGAGTGATGCAATTAGGGTCATAGAAAAAACTATGATCTCTGTATCCGATGGTAAGTGTATTTTACCACTTAGAAATGTAATAGATGTCGGCTCATCTAATAGACTTGGTATAATGCCAGGGGTTTTAAGTGAAGGCGGATTGTACGGAGTTAAAGTTCTCAGTTTATTCCCTGAAAACCCTTCAAAAGGACTTTCTTCCCATATTGGAGTTGTAATTTTATTTGATCCTGAAACGGGAACTCCATCGGCGGCCATTAATGCAGACGCTTTGACGGCTGTTAGGACAGCTGCTGCGACTGCGGTAGCAACAAAAGTGCTTTCACGAGTTGAATCTTCTAAACTCACAATTATTGGAACTGGTGAACAGGCTGAAGCACATATAGAAGCTATATTGTTAGTAAGGGATATAACAAAAATTAATATTGTTGGTAGAGAGATGACCCGTGCTAAAGACTTTTTAAATAAAGTGGAGGGCCGCTTTCCAAACATAAAATTTACAGCATTCCAAAATGTAAAGGATGGTATAAAAGGTTCTGACATAGTGTGCACTGTAACGTCGTCTAAGGAGGCTATTTTATTTGGAGAGTGGGTTACTAACGGTACTCATGTAAATGCTGTTGGTGCTTCTATTCCAATCTTTCAGGAAATAGATGAATCTATGGTTTTAAAGTCAAAGTTGTTTGTTGACTATCGGCCTTCAGCTTTAGCTCAGGCCAAAGAGATTATAGATGGTGTAAACTCTAAAGCGTTTGATAGAAGTCACATTCTTGGCGAAATCGGTGAGGTTTTGTCAGGCAAAGTGAAAGGTCGATTACTTCCTAGTGATATTACATTGTACCGTTCAATGGGAATAGCTGCACAGGATTTAGCATGTGCTGATTTTGTTTTTCAAAAAGCCGAAAAAGAAGGATACGGAATTTTTTCAGATATCTCTTAGTTTTAAATGACCCTATTATTCAAAAGTTATATACGGAGGATTCTTAATGACAGATGCAAAAATTTGGCAATTACCAGCCCACGAGGTTGTTTCGTTATTACGTTCAGGTGAAGTAAGCCCACTTGAGGTTGTTCAAGCTTCAATAGACAGAATAGAAGAGGTGGATCCTAAGGTAAATGCTATTCCAATAAGGTGTTTTGATAGGGCTATAGAAAAAGCCAAAAAAATGAATATTAAAGCAGAAATTAAGAATCCTAAAAGTCTGTTAGGGCTTCCCATTGTAGTAAAGGACTATAATGATCTTGCAGGAGTCAAAACTACCTATGGCTCTAAAATTTTTAAAGATAACATTCCTAAAAAATCTGATGCCACAATCGCAAAGCTAGAAGAAAATGGGGCAAACCCAGTGGGTAAGTCAAACGTACCGGAATGGGCAGGTGGCCATACTTTTAATCCTAACTTTGGTATGACGAAGAACCCATTTAATTTAACGAAAACTGTAGGCGGTTCTTCGGGAGGATCTGCTGCAGCATTAGCTAGTGGCCAGGTTTGGCTGGCTACCGGAAATGACCTTGGCGGAAGTCTTAGGACTCCTGCCGCTTTCAATAATGTTGTTGGTTTACGACCTAGTATTGGGGTTGTCCCTCGCGGTCAAAGGTTGCAACCCTTTGATACTCTGTGGGTAGAGGGCCCAATGGCTAGATCCGTTAAAGATGTGGCCTTGATGTTGGATGCGGGTGCTGGATATTCGCTTGAAGACCCTTTGTCATTTGAGCCCCACTCTGGTTTATTTATAGACCAATTAGACAAATTTCCTTTACCTGACAGAGTAGCCTTTAGTCAAGATTTAGGGATTTTACCAGTCTCTCAAGAGATAAGGTCAGCGACAGAAAAAGCAATTTTAAAGACCAAAGATTTGGGCGTAGATATAACTGATGAAATCCCTAATTTTTCTGGAGTATTAGAGGGCTTTCAAACTCTCAGAGGAGTTTTGCTTGCATCGATGATGGGAGAGTTAGTTAAAAACTATAGATCAGAAATTCTATCAGATATCGTTAAAAACGTCGAATTAGGCTACGAAGTAAGTAATGATGATATTATTAAAGCCGAAATTGTAAGAAAAAGAATAATGCTTAGTATGGTTGAGTTTTTTAAAAAAACAGATTTTTTAATCTGTCCAACAACTTCAGTTACTCCTTTTGATGTGGATAAACCATTTATTACTGAAATTGATGGAGTGATTTGTGAAACCTACATCGATTGGTTTGCGATTACTTTTGCACTTACCATGACATCTTGCCCAGTTATTAGCTTGCCTTGTGGTTTTACAGATGCTGGTTTGCCAGTTGGAATTCAAATTGTAGGAAAGCCTAGACAAGAGAATAAATTACTGGCTTTTGCAAATATCTTAGAGCAACACTTTGCTGTTTCCAATGCCGTCCCTATCAAAAATATTTAACTTATTTATTAATTTTGTTTGAATAAAGTTCACCTGCTTTACCCCAATTTTTTTGTTCAATGTCAGTTATTATCACGTCGACAGCTTCGCGATTTCCCCCACAAGATTTAATAAAGCTATCTGTTAACTCTTTAACTAATATTTTTTTTTGTTCATCAGTCCTACCTGTAAACATCTCTACCCTTATTATTGGCATTTTATTTCCTTCTTAAAAAACTATTTTGTTAAAATCTTTATATTTTCAAATTTTTTATATAATTACCTATATTTTCCGTCCCAGTCTTTTACTTTTTCCAGATTGCCGTCTTTATCTAATGTAGGCCTGTTCTTTGAGAATGTGTTTTCTGAGCCAACTACTCCGTAGTTCATATAACCTAATCTAACTAAAGGTCGGGCAGCAGCGGTATCAAATAGTCCATCTTTAATAAATGTTTCATTAATAAACACACCAACTACATGACCAAAAACGACATAGCTTCCTGTCCCTTTTGTTCGGTCAGAACCGGGGAAATCGATAGTTTTCCAATATCGACATTCAAGTGCGGCTGGGCTTTCTGATACGAATGGAGCATCTACGAACTTTCCTGTTTGTGGAGTTAATCCGGCTAGTTTAAATTCATCTACGTTCGAGCTGGCAGCCACAGAACTACCGTTCATATTGTCGAATAAAGCTTCTACTGCTAAAGAGACAGTAAATACGCCTGTCTCTTCTGCGTTGGTGATAGAGTCTTTTATATCTGTTGACGCGAACATCACGAAATGTGGTTTGTCTGATACTGCATTAAAATAACTATAAGGTGCTAAGTTTTTCACACCGGACTTACTGACACTACCTATCCACCCGATAGGCCTTGGAGCGACTATAGCCTTAAAAGGATCATGGGGAAGACCGTGATTGTTTAGTATACTGTCATAATGCATTAAATTATATCCTTTTTTTCTTAAGTTATAGTTTTTTAAGTAGTAAAATGTATTTCGTTTCTTAGTTATCTTTTTAGTAAAGTCTATTTATGTGTATTGACTTGGTTGAGATGACTCACGTTATACGTTCCCTTTTATTTTTGTAACACTTGAGATGTATTTTATTATCTTCTTTCCAGTCAGAGATTTTGGCATAGACGCCTAGAATCGAAAATGGCGGCATGAATGTTGCGACTAGCAACAGCATCTCCAACTCGATAGAGGTTGAAACTTGCTATTTTAGATTCTTTATATGGTTGCCTCTGATTGTCAATAATTGAGGGGATATCAGTTACGCCATCATTTATTGATTTGCTACATAACTCTTGGTATAATTCGTCCATTGGAATGGTGCCGTGTTCTATAACAATATGATCTACTAATTTTTCTGTGACGTGGCCCCCATAATCACTAGAAAACCTAGCTTTTAACTTGTTACCGGAGCGGGAGACATCAACTAATCGAAAATCTGGTGTTACAGTCACAGCATAATCTTTAAAATTTTTCATATACATAGGAAAGTTAGATGATCCCATTTCAGCTGCCATATGCCTATCTGGTGTTACCACTTCTACGCGATAACCTCTTTTAGCAATCTCAATTACGGTAGAGGCAGCTTGATGTTGGCCATGATCATCATAAACTAATACCGTATTAGTTTCAGATTCTTTTGACGATCCGACATTATTAAGAAGAGCCTGTCCTGACAACACATCCCAAGTACTAAAACAGTCCTCTAACCCCTTTATGTATTCAAGATCAGGGATTCCACCAGTAGCAATTATTACGATATCAGGATTTTCTTTCATAATATAATTTGCATCTGCATATTGTTGTCGTCTTATTTCAATATTTAAGTGTTCAACCTCTGTCTCCAACCAATCAATTATTCCAATAAGATCTTTACGGACCTCTGCCATTGACGCAAGTCTGACTTGGCCACCAAGAGTTGCTGCGGCTTCGATTAATATGACCTTGTGACCTCGCTCACCACATACTCGAGCGGCTTCTAGGCCTGCTGGACCTGCACCAATTATTACTACCTTACTTTGGGTATTTGATTTTTGTACTAAATGGGGAACTGATTTTTCTCTGGTGGTAGCTACATTATGAAGGCAAAGCATTTCCCCTTCACCATAGATGCGATCAATACAGTACCCTGCACCTACACAAGGCCTAATCCTATTTTCATCACCTGCTATCAGCTTTCTTACCAGGTGAGGATCAGCGATGTGTGCTCTTGTCATTCCAACAAGGTCTAATAGGTTTTCAGATATAGCATATCTAGCGGTCGCTAAGTCAGAAATTCGAGCAGCGTGAATTATAGGAGTCGCAAGCTCTGATTTAAAATACCCCGCTAATTGCAACCAAGGTGATAATTTTTGAAACATTGCAGGAACAGCATAGCTAGCAAGCATATACTCAGTATCTGATCTACCCACATTTACATTAAAGTAGTCAATGGTGCCATCAGATTCAATAACTTCAAGTGCTCGAAGTGCCTCGTCTGGCTGTAGGCCTTCTTTTAGTTTGCTGTCCATTTCGACCCTAGCACCAATCACAATATCTTCTTTGAGTTCATTGCGTAATGCTTCATATAATTCTCTAATGAAACGCATTCTATTTAAGAATTCACCACCGTAATTATCTAATCTAAAATTTGTGTCAGGAGACAAAAATTGTCCGGGAAGATGCCCATTTTGCAACACCTCAATCCCATCCAAGCCTGCGTCTCGGCAACGCCTAGCTGCTGCTACATAGTCAGATATAACTCTTTTGATATCGTGGCGATCCATTATTTTTGGAAAACCTCTATGAGCGGGTTCTCGTATACGAGATGGAGCGATGATGGGGAGCCAGTGACCATCATTCCAAGTGGTGCGACGACCTAGATGAGAAATTTGGCATATCATTTTGCAATTCTCTTTATGTATTAGATCTGAGAAATCTCTAAACCACGGAATTACTTCATCTGTACTTACATTTAATTGTCCAAAAACAGATGGAGAATCTGGACTTACGCATGATGAACCACCCACCATAGTCATCGCTATACCACCTTTTGCTTTTTCAAGATGATAAAGTTGATAACGTTCTTTTGGCATTCCGTTATCTGCTAATGCTGGTGCATGTGGAGTGCTTACTATACGGTTTTTAAGCTCCATTCCGGCTAATTTATAGGGCTCTAGCAATGGATCTTTTTTCTTATGTTCTTTCATTAACCTCTTTCAGAGTAAGTCATTTGGTAAAGTATGTATAAAGTGTATTATTAAACTAAATCTAGGAATTAAAAATTTAAACTATGTTTTTTTTCGATAGTAAAGATCTTGATCTTTTTATTTTGCTTTTTGACAATAACACAATTTAACCGTTATGCTTTGAAATGAAGCTATAAATTTTCTTTATTAGATGAAAGCAGTAAAACATGAATAACACTAACACCGATCGCATTACTCAAGAAATTGGAGTGTTAAAACGAAGAGAAACAGAGGCTCGTATTTTAGCTCCGATAATGGATGCACTTAATGACCGCTTCGGAAAAGAAGAAGTATTAGAAGTTATTAGAAAAAAAATAATAGCACTCTCAAGAGAACAGGGAGAAAATTTAGCTAACGAGTATGGAAATGATGTAGACGCATTTTTAAAGACGTTAGAGTTTTGGACCCAAGACAATGCATTAGAGATTGATATAATTGAAAAAAATCAAACTACGTTAAATTTTAATGTTGTAAGGTGTCGATATGCTGAAATGTATGAGTCCTTGGGTATTAAGGAGTTAGGCGCAACTTTGTCTTGTAATAGAGACTATGCATTGATTGAGGGTTTTAATCCAGATGCTACTTTAGTTAGAGAGAAAACAATCATGTCTGGAGGAGACTGTTGTACCTTTAGATATAACTTTAGCTCTAAGAAGTAGGCCTTTGTTGAAAGTAAGTTGAGAGAGTAATAATTCTATCAGCTATTTTGAGTAATTATACGTCATCCAAAAAGTTCAAAAAGGCATTTAGCCTTATAAAATTAGGAGAGAATAATGTCAGAGATAGGGTTTATTGGATTAGGTCGGATGGGGCAGTCAATGGCTCTTAATATGGCCCGGAAAGGGTTTAAGCTCGCAATATATGATATCAAAGATGATGCAATGAAGCCATTCTTAGAATTTAACAACTGTAGGCAGGCCAGTAATGCAAATGATACCATAAAATATGGCACTATCATAATAACTGTTTTACCGGGTCCTGCGGAAGTGGAAGAAGTGATTTTAGCAAAAGGTGGTGTTTTGGATACAATGCCAAAAGGGACCTTATTAATGGATATGTCTACAGTGTTACCCGAAACCACTGATAAGATAGCAAAAGCAGCCAAGCTCCGGGGGTGCTTTTTTGTAGATGCACCTATTGGACGTCTAGCTCAACACGCGGATAGCGGTGAAAGTCTTTTTATGGTCGGAGCAGAAGATGAGGCTTTCGAAACCGTAAAACCGGCACTCGAGGCCATGGGAACAACTATATTACGATGTGGTGGGCCGGGTACCGGCACACGCACTAAGTTAATTAACAATTATTTAGTTCTTTCATCGGTTCAAATGAATTCAGAGGCTATTGCTTTAACGCAAAGATTTGGCCTAGATTTAGAAACAACTTTGAGTGTTATTCATGGAACAACAGCCACAAATGGCCAGTTAAAGATAAACTTCGCTTCAAAGGTTTTTAAAAATGATATTGAACCTGGGTTTTCTATCGACTTAGCACATAAAGATATGTCTCTAATAATCGAGAGTGCAAATAAAGGAAAAATTCCAATGCCAATTGCGGCTTCGACGCGAGAAAGTATGAGCTTGGCACGAGCTAATGGGTGGGGAAGTAAAGATTTCTCTGCACTTGCAGATTTTTGGTGTGAAATGTCTAAGGTAAAAAAAGCCCGCCTTTAACAGTCAGGATTTAATAGTGAACAAAAATCTATATTCAAAATATTTGCCTATAACTGGTTATTTAGATAATGTTTCTGGTAGGCCAGGTGATAGCTTTGATGTTAAAGTTAGCGCTCAGGGTGTAGATAAATATAAAGCAGATGTAGTAAGAATTATATGTGCTGATCCTAATCCTGAAGGGCCAGGGTTAAGATATGAGACTCAAAATTTTGAACTTGCAGGAATTTATCCAGCTCGGAGTCAGTGTATTGATTTAGGGTCTTATGGTGAAGTACCTGCGAGTCCGTGTTTTACTGCGCCAAGAATGTTAATTGGACTTTTAATACAACCAGGAATTTTAAGAAATTCATCATCAGTTTTGGCTGCGTCTCAAAATACAGTTGGGGATGGATGGGTGCTGGAAATAGATAATAAGGAGATAAAGTTTAGCTATAAATCAACTGGTGGTCTGGTTGAAAGCATATCAGTTACTATTCCAATGAGGTGCTTGTCTTGGTACCATATTTGGGCAGGTTACGATGTTTTGGAGGGCCGCTTACTTCTTGGTTGCCAAAGTAAATCTGACGGAGCTTTAAGTGTCCAAGAGCGTAATGTGGAGTTAAATAGGGTAGCTGAGTGTTCAAGATTAACTTTTGCTGCAAAAAAAACAGATAATCAATCTGCCGATCATTTTAATGGACGTTTAGAAGACCCAGTTATCTATGCTAAATTACCAGTAAGTGAATGCCCGCCTGTACTCCCAGACGAAGCAGGGCATGGTGAAATAGTAGCTTGGTGGGATTTCTCAATCGGGATAGGAACTCAGGCTTTAGTAGATCGTGGTTCCAGGGGACTGGGTGGTCGATTAGTAAATATACCTTATCGTGGAATGCGGGGTATAAATTGGACAGGAAGATTTATGCACTGGCAGGATTGTCCACGCGAATATGCAGCAATACATTTTCATGAAGATGACTTGCATGATTGCGGTTGGGATACAGATTTTTCCTTCAAAGTTCCAACTTATGCAAGGAGTGGGGTGTATGGACTTCGTCTCAGGCAGGGAGTTAATGAAGATATTCTTCCATTTTATGTATTACCTTCTAATGGCAAAAAAAAGAATAAGGTATGTTACCTGGCATCGACATTTACGTATCAAGCTTACGCCAACCATGCTCGGGGGAATTGTGATGAGGACATGCGAATTCGTATGAAAGACTGGGGGGCAAATCTCCATAATCCTGATGATTATCCTAGTTATGGTCAATCGACCTATAATTTCCACCCAGATGGAACAGGAACCTCTATTTCATCAAGGCTTCGTCCTGTTTTGACTCATCGTCCTGGGTTTTTAACATTTATGGATAATGCGGGGTCAGGTTTAAGACATTTCTCCGCAGATTCACATTTGTTAAATTGGTTTGAAGATTCAGATATTGATTTTGATGTAATTACTGATGAGGATTTAGACAATGAAGGCTTAAGCTTAATATCTAGCTATAGCACAATAATAACGGGTTCTCACCCAGAGTACCATACGTCTCGTATGTTGGATTACTTGCAGTCATATAGAGATCAAGGTGGTAAATTTATCTATTTAGGTGGGAATGGATTTTACTGGAAGATTGCACGAATACCATCTTTACCGGGTGTAATTGAACTGCGTAGGGCAGAGGGGGGCATTCGAGCCTGGGCAACTGCACCAGGAGAGTCTTATCACCAATTGGATGGTGAGTATGGCGGCTTGTGGCGAAGAAATGGTCGACCACCACAAAAATTAGCTGGAGTTGGTTTTTCTGCTCAAGGCTTATTTGAGGGTTCGTATTATCGGCGGATGCCTGATAGCTATAAACTAGAAGCTGATTGGGTTTTTGAGGGTGTGACAGAGGAGAAGCTTGGGGATTATGGTTTAAGCGGTGGAGGGGCTGCTGGCTTTGAATTAGATCGTGCTGACTTCGCTCTAGGAACGCCTGAGGGAACTTTTATACTAGCTAGAAGTGAAAATCATAGTGATAGTTTTGTAACCGTACCAGAGGAACTTCTGAGTCATATTAATACCGTTACTGGAGAAGATCCGGCTGATCTTATAAGGGCTGAAATAGTTTATGGTAAATTACCAAATGGAGGAGAAATTTTTTCTGTAGGTTCCATTTGTTTTTGTGGAAGCCTGAATTATAACAATGGTAATAATGGAGTTTCTAAGATGTTAAGAAATGTAGTTCGGCGGTTCGCAGGAGTTTAATCTATCCAGAACGTGTTTCACTGACTGCACTTAACTCTTCAAATAAATGTGCATGTTCTGACATAAGTTCTAGGAGATCTTCTTTTTTTAACTTAAGTAATTTGACCTCTTGTACAGAGGTAATTGATGCATTGCGAACTTCATTTTTTAATAAGCCCCTCTCTCCAAAATAGTCACCTGGACCTAAAGTAATAGGATCGCTTAGTTCAACTTTTACTGACCCAAACTCAATTATATACATTGCGTCAGCATCATCTCCTTTAGTAATAATTGTTTTTCCAGCAGGTAACAAAGCAGCATGGAGTTTAGAGTTAATTTTTCCAATTGCACCAAGTGGAAGCTTTTCAAAAAGAGGTATATTTGATATTGTTTCTAAGGAAATAAGAAAATTTCTTTTTTGAATTTCTTCGTAATAAGTAGATGCTAAGATAGCTACTGGTAAGGCAAAAATACCTATCCCCAAAAACATTGTTAGTGATGCCAACAGTTTGCCAAGACTAGTGACCGGTGTAATATCCCCATAACCTACTGTTGTTAACGTAGTGATGCCAAACCACATTGAAGAAAGAATACTCCCAAATGCCTCTGGGTATAAGTCCTTTTCTAAGAAATGGATTAATGTTGAAAAAACTAAAAGAACAGAAACAACCATGATTTGCGAACCTAATAGAGCGTATCGTTGTCTATATACTGTCTTAATCAAAATGTTTGAGGGCAGTAAAATTTCGTGATTACTAAAAGAGGAATATGCACGAAATAGGCGTAACATTCTAAAGTCTAAGATACCTACGAAATAATAATTTATTAGGACAATGGCATCAAGAGTGCTCAAAAATGTCAGCTTACGCTCTAAGTAAAACCGTAGACATAGTTCAACTATAAATAATATCATCGATATTTTGTAAAAATTTTCAAACAGCGTAAAGTCTATTATTGAAGTG
>Ga0209091_10004582_pt1 | contig 10717 bp, 12 predicted proteins | sample ArcticOcean_MG_C_6_FD_187438 | JGI IMG/M metagenome (GOLD analysis project Ga0209091, IMG submission 187438) | Marine microbial communities from western Arctic Ocean - ArcticOcean_MG_CB8_128 (SPAdes) (version 2) | ecosystem: Environmental > Aquatic > Marine > Oceanic | place: Arctic Ocean... | reverse complement strand
TTAAAAGTTTGACATTTGGACTACTTACTGGGGGTCGGGTCACCATTGCGTAACTCTTGAGCTGCAGTAAATTTCATTCTATACAACTCCCACCTTCAATTAACTTATCCAGTTTTCTACCACATTCAACCAAGATGCGCTTGTTGGGGTGAAATGTAACGTGAACCCATAATCAAGGCTTATCCAAGCTTTCACTTACGGGATTGTGTGTGTGCTACTGTAATCCAGAATCAGATGCATGCTCTTATACTTTGGGGCAGTTGCATTAAGGTGCTTGAGAAAATTTAGAACTCTTTAAGCTCTATGCCATTTTTTCATCCGACCAAGCCACCCGTCCACTGGAAATTTCAAAAGCTGTATACAAACTGGTTGTTCCATATCGTTTGTAATCATAAGTTCGACTAAACATACCCTCGGGCAAAAACTGACGCACCTGCCCTTTAGTAAAGCCTGTGTTTCGCCATCAATCGTACGCTTCAATAAAATGAGTGGGCTTGGGGGGGGTGATGACACATTCATTTGCAAGACTTCGCGAATCTTTTTTTCGGATAGCTTTTTGGATTGCCCCGAACGAGGTCGGTATACCAACCCCTCAATTCCTGCAGACTGAAACTGCTTGCGCCAATGATAGCTGTTTGAAGGCAGTAGAGTTCTGTTTCTGCCGCTTCCTAAACAGAATAATCGTATGAGCACAAAAATATTAAAGGGGCGCAAAAAGCAAGATTTTGAGGAAGCCTATATCTAGGAAGAAGAGTCTTAAACTGACTTGTTCTTGGGTCGTTATTTCAAAGTCTGTAATAGGTCATGCCAAAAAACATATTACAAACTAACCTCTCATTAATCAAAAGAACTAACTGCGCGGGACACTAAAAATGTCGACACAGACCAAATTCAACTATAATTCATTCTTTTCTGGGCCAAATTATCGCCAATTGCCAGATGGTCTGAAACTCATTCGCACCCCGAAAGGTTCAGTGTTAAAATTTCAGAATATAAATTATCGATACTTTCCGGTGCAATACTGTCGCCATCGAACTTAAAAAGCTTAGGAGGGGTAGACGAAGACTGCCTGAATTTGTAAACCAATCCCAACGGCTGGTTGCGGATAAATCTTTCATCGATTATTACCGCCAAGACCTTGAAATGAACAGCAAGGCAAATCTTTAGATAGTCTATAACGCCGAGGAACAATTCCGCATCGCTGATGTATTCGATTTGCACAAAAGGCCATCCTTTTCTCATCACCCTACGGCAAATAAGGTAACAATTACCCACTTCACCCATTATTAGAACGTGATGGCATTTAAATTTCACATGATCCTTGAATATCGTTTGATGTTCTTCTGCAAGCAGGTTTTGTATTTTGTCCCGGTCAAAGATAAAGCGATAGCCAAACGCAACCTTGAGAGTTTTAAAAGTGGGGAGGGGAGGGAAAATGATGATGTCATGGTCGAGGGTTTTAAATCCTAATTTTACATATATTGCGCTTGCTATCGGAACAGCCGTAAAAATCGTCATAAGGTACCCTTTAAGGCCCATTACCTCCTTCAGCAATCGGATACTGTGAGCCCGATATTCCTTTTCGACAACCCAAGCAGACCAGTTACACACCTTATAGGTGATGGAGCCAATCGTTCTCTTGCTAAAAATAGTACCTAGAAATCCTACGATGACTCTATCTGCCTCCAAGACGTAACCAAAATAATTTTCCTCAGAGTTCCAGTGATTCACGAACAATTGCCTGCAATCTTCCTTAGAAACAGGCTCCTCGAATAACCTGACTAATTTAAAGACTCCTTCGAAATCTGACTCCAGCGCCTTTCGAACGATCATCATGTCCCCTCTGTTTAATATTCATTCTTGTCCAACCATTTCTTAATTAAATCCTCACAGATATTACTTTTAGAGATGGTTGGTGTTTCACCCTTCTTTATTTGTTTATCCTGTTCTGCCCTCACCCCAAGATTAAATCTAATTTTAGTTTCCTCATCCAGATACACCTGAACCGATGCCTGTCTTAATTTAGTAGGTTCTTTGCCATCAACCCTCTCCAATAACATCTATTTTTCCCAATTCTAACCGCATCCAATCTTTAGTCAATAGCACATAATTTAGTTTTTTAAGCACTACAGTTATGTAATACTACAATTAACATTATTTACTAACTATTGAAACTCTGATTATGAATATCCAACAAATCAAATTCTGGAGAAAAACATTAGATTTTGACTCAGGGGAATATCCGCAGATCAGTAACCAAGATTTAGATGTTGTGGATTTCTTAATAGATGAACTTGAGAAATCTCATGAATCCAACAAAAAGAATAAATGCTCCAGTTGCTTATTTTGGGAAAAATCATCAGAGACAGGATTTGGTTTTTGTCCTATCGGCAAGGATTACTTTTTAGGAAGTAATAAGTGTGAATACGGAACATGGAAACTTAATAAAGAAGGAGAAGAGTTATGAAGAAGATGCTGATTTTAGTGTTGATGAGTGTTTTAGTTTTTACTGGAACTGGATGTGCAACCAATCCAATTTTGAATGGAAAGAATGTTGGTGGTGTCATTGGTTCTTCCGGTGGAGCATATGGGGGGTCAGTTTTGACAAAGAACTCATCTAAAGGAGTTCAAATTGCAAGCATCGCAGGTGGAGCATTACTCGGTTGGTTGGCAGGTTCTAAAGTTGGTGAGTATTTTGATGAGAGGGATAAGAAACGACAGGTCAAGTTGATAGAAAATGTCTTGGAGAATAATAGAGACAATATGACATCAACTGACACTTACAAAAAGACATGGACTAATCCGAATGGTCAGCAACAAACTGGAATGGTCACTCAGTCAATAACACCTCTTAGAACTTTTCAACAACCTCAGAATAATATCTATGTTGGAGATCAAAGACCATCATTACCTAATGGTCACCCTGACAAATGGAAAGAGTTCACATACACGCAACCAAATCAAAATAATCAATATGCATCATCTGGTCAGGTTTGTAGGGATGCTCAAATCACAATCAGCATTGAAGGATTAGGACAACCAACTAAACAGCAATTTTATACTGCTTGCCGAACAGAACAAGGTTGGAGGAGTGTAAATTAGGATTGTTTCAGATCAATTTTAAGGTAGTCTAGAGTCCAGTTTCCGGCAAGGTTTCTGGACTCTTTTTTTAGGGAAAAATAGTGACAAAAATGCAGGAATTTTTCGGCATTGATTTACCCCCAAATGAACAGTTGGCACTTCTATAAGTCTTCTATAAGTATTTTTTAGAATTTATAAAACCATGTTAAAATTATAAGTAATTGGTTTTAAAGGGTTTTAATGATTTCTAGGAAGGATTAAACCGTTGACCAAATGTTTTTTAAGGGAGCAAGCAAATATTTTTTCATAAATATGATTAGCGAATTTTCTTGAGATATCCATTTGGATTAAAAGTCATATAAAATTTTTCACAGTTTTGATCTATTTCAAAAGAATCATTATGATTAAAAAATTCCTGAATGGCCTCAAAGGGTCCATCGCCCCAGTTTGGCATGATAGGATGACCGTTAATATTAGAGTCTTCCACAATCATATAGCTATTGGGGGTTACAAAATCACAGTAAATTTTCATTTCTTTTAGCACATGATGCATATTGTGATCAGAGTCGAGTATAACCAATACAATCTGGCTTCCTTCAATCATTTTAGCAATTTTTTGAACCACCTTATCGCTTGTGGATGATCCCTTTAAATATGTAATTCTTTCATGAACCGGACGGTTTTCTAATTCCTCAATATCGACGGCAATCACCTTTCCTTTTCCAATGGAATCCATTATCGAGGCAAGAAAACCAACACCACCGCCCTCATTCGTCCCCGTTTCAATAACAATATCTGGTTTTAATTCAAATAGGAGTTCCTGGTAAATCCAAAGATCCATAGGGCATTTCATTGTTCGATGCCCCATCCACCGAGTATTTTTCCAGGTTCTCTCTGGTGAGCTATAATAAAGCGAATGGAATTGAGCTGGTATATCTCCAGAATTTTTAGAAAAATAATTGTATGATCTAACAAAAATAAGCTCCAAGACAAAAGTTGCGATTCGAAATATTTTCCGAAAAACCCCATCTTGGGAAAGACCCATAGCCCTACTGATTTTTTTACTTCTCTTCATATTCTTGATACACTCCGCAAAAATTAGCCTCAATAATATTCGGCAACATGATAAAATGATACGCTGATACTTATAAAATGTCTATTTGTTCTAAAAATCTGGAGCCCCTTTGAAATACCCAACCTGTCGATTCTGTAATGCAAATCTGATTTCGTTTTGTGACCTTGGCCTATCTCCTCTTGCTAATTCATTTCTGAAAGAAAGTCAGCTACAGACTGATGAAGCATTTTACCCCTTGCATGCCTACATCTGTGAAGATTGCCATCTGGTACAACTTGAAGAATTTGAATGTCCAAAAAATATTTTTACCAATTATGCATACTTTTCGTCTTTTTCTAAAACATGGTTAAAGCATTGCCAAGCTTACACAAATAATGTGATCTCCAGATTCAAACTTGATCGCAAGAAAAAGGTAATTGAAATTGCAAGTAACGATGGGTGCCTTCTAAAATATTTTAATGAATCAAAAATTCCCGTTTTGGGCATCGAACCCGCAGAAAATGTAGCACGGGAAGCAGAGGCTTCTGGAGTACCTACTGTAAAAAGTTTTTTCAACTCTGAACTTGCTCGAAAGCTAAAGGCCGAAAATAAGCAAGCCGATTTTTTAATTTGCAACAATGTTCTAGCTCATGTCCCAAATCTTAATGATTTTATTGCTGGTTTAAAAATTCTACTTAAACCTGAAGGCGTAATTACCTTGGAATTCCCCTCTTTAATGAAATTAATAGAGCAAGTTCAGTTTGATACGATTTACCATGAACATTTTTCCTATTTTTCATTATTAACCGCTGAAAAATTATTTTCTCATCATGGATTAACCTTATTTGATGTTGATGAGTTAAATACTCATGGGGGCTCTTTACGAATATACGCTCAACACAAAGAAAACACAGAAAACTTAACAAGTGAAAACGTATCACGTATTAAACTAATGGAAAAAAATAAAGGCTTGGACAAATTAAGTTCTTACCTTAACTTTACAAAACAGGTGGAAGAAACAAAACGAAAACTTTATAGTTTTTTAGCTAAAAAAAAGCAATCAGGAAAATCTATAGCCGCCTATGGCGCCCCTGCCAAAGGCAACACACTTCTTAATTATTGCAATATCGGAACCGATTTAATTGATTATACTGTAGATCTAAATCCTGGAAAGCAGGGTCATTTTCTTCCCGGCACCCATATTCCGGTCTTTCATCCAGATAAAATTAAGGATACTAGACCCGACTATCTTCTCATTTTACCATGGAACATAAAAAACGAAATAATGGAACAAATGAAAATTATTAATACATGGGGAGGGAAGTTCATTATTCCCATACCAAAAGTAATGGTACAACAATGATTTTTAAAGAAACCAATTTGCAAGGGGCATTTGTTATAGAACCTGAAATGTTAACCGACGAGAGAGGGGCTTTCGCCCGTATATTTTGTAAAAAAGAATTTAAAAACCATGGACTGAACCCAAATATTTTCCAGTGTAGTATTTCGCTCAATAAAGAAAAATTTACTCTAAGAGGAATGCACTTTCAAAAAATCCCTCACGCTGAAGCTAAACTAGTTCGATGCTCCCGAGGACTCATCTATGACGTGATTGTGGATTTACGACCTAACTCGCCTACCTATATGGGATGGACCTCTATAGAAATATCTCTCGAAAACAAGAGAATGGTATATGTACCTGAAGGATTTGCTCATGGATTTCAAACCTTGGAGGACAACACAGAAGTAATTTATCAAATGTCCCAGTTTTATTCTCCAGGCCACTCCGGTGGGTTCCGCTGGGATGACCCTTCATTTAATATTGAATGGCCTACCGAACCAATAGTCATTTCACCTAAAGATAAAATTTTTTCTGACTTTAGGTCATGAAAAAAACCTTGGTAACTGGAGCATCTGGTTTTATAGGAAGGCATGCGCTCGAGCCTCTATTACAGGCTGGCCATGAAGTACACGCTGTCTCATTTAAAAAAAAATCGGGAAATGAGACCAATATAAAATGGCACCAGGCTGACCTCAAAAACTCTACTCAAACGCAAGACCTTATAGGGAAAATCCAACCCACCCATCTACTCCATTTTGCCTGGTGCGCCGATCCGGGAAAGTTCTGGACAGACCCCGAAAATACTCAATGGGTTGAGGCTAGCTTTAATTTAATAAAAAATTTTCACGCGCAAGGTGGCAAACGAGTAGTTATTGCTGGCAGTTGCGCTGAATACAATTGGAATAAAAGTATCTATTCTGAAAAGGCAAGTCCTGAAATGCCAGCTACGCTTTATGGGAAATGTAAGCAGGAACTTCAAATCAAAGCCGAGTCTTTCTGTCATAAAGTCGATTTAAGCCTTTGTTGGGGACGAATATTTTTCGTTTACGGACCTTACGAGCACCCGGAGCGCCTTGTCTCTTCAGTAGTTCGTTCTTTATTGAAAAATGAACCTGCGGAATGCTCCCATGGAAAACAAAAACGAGATCTACTTTTTGTTGAAGATGTAGCCTCTGGATTCGTATCTATCCTGGAAGATAAGATAACGGGAATTGTAAATATAGGATCAGGCAAGGGTGTCGCACTCAAGGACGTTATAAAAACCATCGGCGATAAAATTGGACGAAATAATTTGATTAGGATAGGCGCCCTTCCCTCTCCCATAAATGATCCGCCGATACTGGTGGCCAACACAAAAAGGTTAACAGAAGAAGTCGGATGGACACCAAAGTTCGATATCAATGCAGGGCTTGACCGAACAATTCAATGGTGGAAAAGTGCACTGTGAAACCCAACAGCATCTAATAAAACCTACTTATTTTTTTGCGGTGGGATTGAGAAAATCTACATTTCTTCGGCGATGATAGCTTTCAGTTTTGAGCGCAGCCTGAAAACCGCTTTGGAGTGGATTTGTGAAACTCGGGATTCTGTTATATCTAGAACTTCCCCGATCTCTTTCATGGTCAGTTCTTCATAATAGTAAAGGGATATCATCAATCGCTCTTTTTCAGGAAGTGTATCGATGGCCTTGGCGATAATCTCTTTCAGCTCGCTCAGACGGAACGATGTTTGTGGATCGCTATCGCCCTTGCCTGCTAGACAGTCCAGAAGACTTTGTTGTTCGCCGGACTCCTTGGCGATGCCTAAATCCTCCAAACTGAGAATCGGCATGCTTTTCGTTTCGTTCATGGTAATGAAAAGTTCATCCATGGTGACACCCATTTCACCAGCTACCTCATCATCTTCAGGAGGACGGCCCAACTTATTCTGCAATTTCTGAACAACTTCATCCAAAGCAGAGGCTTTTTGCCGTACCGATCGCGGAACCCAATCCATTGATCTCAGTTCGTCAAGAATAGATCCGCGAACCCTGAATTCAGCATAGGTTTTAAACTTGGCACCACGTGATGCATCGTATTTGTCAATCGCGTCAATCAAGCCGAGCACGCCGACACTGATTAAGTCATCGACTTCGATATGCGGAGGTAGGCGCATCGCGATCCGGTTCGCAACATATTTGATCATCGGCGCGTATTCCTTAATTACCTCTTCGCGGTTCTCTACCGAAATCTCAATTCGATTGATTGCATGTCCTTTAGTAGCCATTTATATTTTCTCTCATTACGCCCTTTGATCCAATTGAGTGCCCTTGTCTTCTTCCTGATCCTTGTCGACCATATCTTCTTTCTCTTCTTGCAGCAACATCGAACCTACTCCCCAAGCCAGTAAACCAAAAAGTATCGCACCACCAATCCCGCGAGAGATTCCCGTGAAAAAAGTCGCCCCCATTAAAACACTGCCTATGGATAGAATTCCAAAGGACAGTAGACCAAACGAAGCGGCCATCTTTTGTATATTAAGGGGAGTCATTTGGCTTGAAAAGCACTCCTCCAAAAATAAGGTTGATTGCCTTCACCAGATTTCGGTTTCTCTTTTGAAATCTTTTCGGCAAGTTCATTGATGCAACCGCTGAATTTTGAAAAAGGGTAAATTTCCAGAAAAGCTTTTTGTTGGCGAATCGCTTTCGGAACATTAGGGTCGTATAATATATATCCCATATACTCAACAGAAACACCGCTAAGAAAGCGATCGGTAACTGCTGTCAAGTTTCTGTAAACACCTTGTGCTTCTCTTTCAGACGCAACGGAGTTAACAATCAACCTGAAGTTTTTTTGTGAATGGTTGTTATGTAAAATCTTCATCAAAGCATAGACATCGGTCAACGAAGTCGGCTCTGTTGTGGCAATAAGAAGCGTTTCATGGGCGGCACTGCAAAAGAAAGTTACATTAGCTGAAATACCCGCGCCCGTATCGAAAATCAGAAAATCATATCCACGGCTGACCCGATCTAACTCATCCATGAGCATCATTTTCTTTTCGGTCTCCAATTGTGTTAACTCTTGAAGTCCGTCACCTGCTGGTAAAACATGAATACCTTCCGGGCCGTGCAATATAATGTCTTCGACATTCAATTCCCCTGACAAAACATGGCCAATATGCTTTTTCGAAACTAATCCTAAAAGAATATCAATATTGTTCAGGCCAAGATCCGCATCGACCACCAGAACTTTTTTACCCCGTTTAGACAAGGCATAAGCAAGGTTAGCCACGATATTGGTTTTACCAACACCGCCCTTACCGCTACTGACTGCTAGAACTCTCAAATCTGATTCGTTCATTTCACTGTATGTCATTCTTTTTAAAGTAGTTGCTTGCCCGTCCAATATCATATCTTAATCCCCTAATTTATCTTGAAATCAGTTAAAAATCAAACTTATTACTTTATCGGGTGCCGCAACTTCCAAGTCTTCAGGCACATTCTGACCTGCAGTAAAATAAGACAGAGGAACCCGGTTTCGTACAGAGAAATTAAACAAAGGGCCAAAACTCAAACCTTCATCCAGTTTGGTAAAAAGCACACGGTCCACGCCAAGCGGCAAAAACTGTTGATAAGTCGTTGATAACAGCTTCTCCTGAGCAGTGACACTGAGAACCAGATGCGTTTCTACCCCACCGACCGCATCAAAAATTTCTTTAAGCTGCCGCGAGTAATCTTTATCTCGATGCGACCGTCCTGTGGTATCAATTAGAATGAGATCTTTATCGGAATGTTTATTAACAATTTCGCGTAGCTCGCTTTTGCCCCCTGCTACCTCAACAGGCAATTTCATAATATCTTCATAAATTTGTAATTGATCAACGGCACCCAACCTATAAGTATCTAGAGAAACCAAAGCCACTTTTTTATTTTTACGAATCGCGTAGTTTGCGGCAACCTTGGCAATGGTTGTGGTTTTTCCAACGCCTGTCGGACCCACGAATGCAACCATTTTTGGACCCTCCGTTTGCAGGTTAATTTCACCTTCAAAGGGAATGACCTTTTTCATAAGGTTCATCGCACGTATTTTTTCTTTCGCTGGTTTTTCATCGTTCTGACCTATGGATTTTTTTAGTATCTTAGATGCCAGTTGCTCATCCAATCCGTTTCCCACCAGATGGGAATAAGTCTCAAACTGACTGGGCTTTAATCCCAAAGTCTGAGCTTGACCCTTCTCACTTAAAAGATTGAAGATGAGAGATTTCATATCCAAACCATCGCCTTCATTCAAATCCAATTCACTTTCAATATTTGCAACGACCGGTTCTTCGAATTCAATGGCCGCTGTTATTTCCACCTTATTTGCAACACTGCGACCATATAAAGGCAAATTTGGTTTTATGGAACGAGTGCTCATTATCAGCGCATCGTCACCCAACTCGAGTTTCACCTGCTTTAGAGCCTCGACATAATTTTTAGCAGTAAATTTTTTAATTTGCATTCAAGTCCACCACACCTATCGTCTTTATCTGCACCGAAGGAGAAACCTCGCTGTGCGAAATGATTGCAAGATCGGGTAAAAAGCGTTCCGTAAATTTTCGTATGTGCATTCTCAATCCTGGAGAAGCCAGTAATACCGGCGATGTCTCAAGAGTCGGCGTAATTTTTTCAATCATAGACTTTAATTTTGTAAGAAATTTTTCCGCCGTATTTGGTTCCAATGCCAGATAAGCACTGGTTTCAGATTTTTGTATCGAACCTTCAATAATCTCTTCAATCCTTCGATCCAAAGTCAAAACAGACAGAGTTCCATCCGAAGATTGGTATTGTTTAGTGATAGGACGAGCTAAGGATTGACGTACATATTCCGTTAGCACATCCGCATCCTGAGTTAATGAAGCATAATCAGAAAGCTGCTCAAGAATTGTCCTGAGATCTCTAATAGAAATCTGTTCTTTAAGCAGGTTTTGAAGAACTTTCTGAACTTTTCCAAGAGGCAACAGGTTCGGGATTAACTCTTCAACCACTTTCGGGTTCGTCTCTTTAAACTTATCCAACAACGCCTGCGTTTCTTGACGACCCAGCAATTCAGGTGCATGCCGTTTAATCGTTTCTTTAATATGTGTGGTGATTACGGTTGCCGGGTCTACAACAGTGAACCCTGCCATCTGTGCTTCCTGTTTTTTATTACTCGGAATCCATACAGCAGGCAGTCCAAAAGTCGGCTCCGTAGTTCTAATACCATCTAATTCTCTTTCAGTTG
>Ga0209091_10004576_pt1 | contig 10730 bp, 9 predicted proteins | sample ArcticOcean_MG_C_6_FD_187438 | JGI IMG/M metagenome (GOLD analysis project Ga0209091, IMG submission 187438) | Marine microbial communities from western Arctic Ocean - ArcticOcean_MG_CB8_128 (SPAdes) (version 2) | ecosystem: Environmental > Aquatic > Marine > Oceanic | place: Arctic Ocean... | reverse complement strand
AAGAAATAATGATTCGCAGTTATCTGACATTATTGAAGTTGATGCAAATCGCTCAATCGTTTTTCAAGTTAGCATGTTCAATGAAGCGACCGTGATGCCATTAGATCAAGTACGTGATCAAATAATTAGTGACATGAAATTTGTTTCTGCTGAAGTACTTGCTAATAATATTGCCACTAAAATATCATCACTTATGGAGAATAACGAAGATTTAGTACCCACTGTAGAAGAGCTTGACTCGGTCACAGTGCGCGATGTAATTATAAATCGTCTGACAGAAGATGTTGATTTTGTCATTCAAGCCAATGTATTTGGTATGAAAAAACCTCTACCAGGAAACACGAAAGTAGGTACGGTTGTAATGCAAAACGCGAATTACGCAGTGTTTAGTCTTAAAAATCATACTTATGGTATTCCTGAGATGATACCTCAGGAGGAGCGCGATGCGGCTAAAGAGAGACTGAATCAGCAATCCGGTGTTTCTGACTACACTGCATTTATCTCCGAACTCCAGTTGAATGCAGCGATTGAAAAAAATGAAGAGCTTTTGAATGCAGCCAGTATGTTCGACTAATTTTTATAAATAACGAGAATATAATGCAAAAAATTGAATTACATTGGCAAATACTAATCGCCATTATTCTTGCTGCTATTTCTGGATGGATAGTCAATGGTTTGATAGCTTCCGGGGTTAGCGATCCATCAATATTAGGCATCAGTGTGCTCGGCATCTTTAAGTACATAGGTACCTTATTTTTAAATGCATTAAAAATGATTATCGTTCCTTTGATTTTTTCATCAATTACCGTCGGTGTCGCTGGTATTGGATCTGGAGGTAATCTGGGTCGATTAGGCGGTAAAACATTATTGTTTTATGTGTCAACAACACTGGCAGCTATATTAGTGGGTTTAGTGTTAATTAATATTATCAATCCAGGCTATATGGACGGTAAACCGGTTGGTGACATGTTAGCGCTTGACTCATCAGGTGCAGAAATAGCAAATGTGGCGCAAGGTCGTGGGCCCGGTGATATAGCTAAAGTATTCCAGTCAATGGTTCCACCCAATATATTTAAAGCTGCGGCAGAAGGGCAGATTCTAGGAATTATATTCTTTGCTTTTCTATTTGGTTATTTCATGACCAAGTTACCAAGTGAAAAATCCGCACCATTGCTCGCATTCTGGGAGGGTATCTTTGCTATTGTAATGAAAATGACTGAATGGATTATGCGGTTTGCACCTATTGGTGTCTATGGCTTAGTAGCAACGGTAGTAGCAGAAGCTGGGTTTCATGCTGTTGGGCCTTTAGCGGTCTTTGCATTCACCGTAATTTTAGCATTACTCGTACATGTATTAATTGTTTTACCTTGCCTGTTGAAATTTGTTGGTGGCCTTTCTCCTTATGGTTTCTTCAGAGCTATGGCACCAGCTATGTTAACTGCTTTCTCAACCGCTTCTTCATCCGCAACACTGCCCATTACGATGGAGTGTGTCGAAGATAATGTGGGGGTATCAAATAAAATTTCTAGCTTTGTTTTACCTCTGGGAGCTACTGTAAATATGAATGGTACCGCTTTATACGAATGTGCTGCTGCTATGTTTTTGGCCCAGGCTTACGGTCTAGATTTAACATTCGGAGTGCAATTTTCGATTGTTTTTATTGCTTTACTTACATCGGTAGGTGTTGCGGGAGTACCTTCAGCATCGCTTGTAGCTATTGCTGTGATATTAGGCGCGGTTGGTTTGCCAATGGAAGCCATTGGCGTGCTTCTAGTGTTTGATCGAGTGCTTGATATGGCAAGAACCAGCGTCAATATTTTCGGCGACGCTTGTTGCGCTGCTATCGTGGCAAGACTTGAAGGGGAAGAGACAAAGTTAGCAGCAAATTAGTTTAATTTCGTTCTTCTAGATGCATTCCAATGGTACTAAAGCCGCCATCTACATACATAATTTCACCGGTTACCCCAGAAGCTAAATCAGAGCATAAAAAAGCTGCTGCATTACCCACATCTTCTGGAGTCACGTTACGTCTAATTGGTGCGACATGCTCTATATGACTGAGCATTTTTCTAAAATCAGCAATACCGGCCGCGGCAAGTGTTTTTATAGCTCCAGCTGATATTCCATTCACCCTGATTCCTCGAGGTCCCAGATCTGCAGCTAAGAATCGAACATTAGCTTCTAAGCTAGCTTTCGCAAGACCCATGACATTATAGTTAGGGATAGCTCGAATAGCCCCGAGATAAGAAAGAGTAAGGATTGCGCTCTGATTGTTTTCCATTAATGGTAAGGTTGATTTAGCTAATGCTGCAAGACTGTAGCTCGATATATCATGAGCGATCTGAAATCCTTCACGAGTCACACTCTCGATATAAGTTCCGGCAAGTTGATCTCTGGGGGCAAAACCCACTGAGTGGACTAAAATATTAAGTGAATCCCAATGTTGTTTGATGGTAGGAGTTATGGCATCAATTTCATCATCATTAGCTACATCTAAAGCAAATGTAATTGTTGAATTAAGTTCTTTTGCCATTGCTTCAACACGCGGCTTTAATCTTTCATTTTGATAAGTGAAGGCGAGTTCTGCTCCCTCCCTTGCGAATGATTGGGCAATTCCCCATGCTATGGATCGTTTGCTTGCTAAGCCGACGATTAGTGCTTTTTTCCCGGTCATGAAACCCATATTCTAATCCCTTTTTGTGGATTTAATTTATTTACTAATACTAGTGGTGATGATCAGTAAAGGCAATTAACTAGATTGCTTTGTGACATCTATGTATATAATTAATTTTTGATTTGGTTGTAATATTTTTTCTTGATCTAAATTATTCCATCTTGCTAAATCTACAATAGTGACTCTGAATTTTTTAGCAATTAGGTACAATGAGTCACCATTTTTTACCACGTAATTTAATTTACGTTGAATTGGTTTATTGTTGACTGTTGTTTGGTTTGTCCAAATTACCAGCTTATTGCCAATTGAAAGGACATCTTTTGGCGACATGTTGTTCCATGATGCAAGTGAGTCAATATCGACTTTATACTTTCTAGCAATAAGCCAAAGACTTTCTCCTCTTGAGATGATGTGCTCTATTCGCTGGCCGATTCTTTTTCTATTTTGTTTACTAATAAGCCTTTGATCTGATGTGCTTTCATAAGTATTTAATTCTTTATGAGCCACAGGAATCATCAGGTATGAATTTGATTGAATTGAACTTGAGGTGAGGTCATTTGATGCTTTAATTTGATTGGAAGTTGTATTATATTGTTCGGCAATCTCTGATAGTGTTTCCCCGTATTTGACTAAATGTCTCTTCCATCTTAAGTGCTGACCTTCAGGGAGCATAATGAGTGCATGACTAAATATTGCTACTTTATTTTTTGGGATAAGCAATTTATGAGGTCCATTGGGGCTTGATGCCCAACGATTATTGCCAGCATTGAGAATGTATAATTGTTTTAATTCTATTTCTGCTAATTCAGCGGCCAGCGCCAAATCAATTTGTTCCTCAACATCAACAATCGAAAAATATATTTCATTAGCTATTACTGGCAGTTCAATATTATATTTCTTTGGATATTTTATGATCTCGATCAGTGCAAGTAACCTTGGAACATATGCGCTGGTTTGTCTCGATAGGCTTAAGTTCCAGAAATCCCATGGGAGTGATTTATTTTTATTTTTTTGGATGGCTCTTGAGATGCTCCCCTCTCCTGAATTATACGATGCAAGTGCCAGTAACCAATCTTCACCCATATAACCATATAGATACGATAAATATTCCATTGCAGCTTCAGTAGAATCGATAAGGTCCCTACGACCGTCATACCACCAGTTCTGTTCTATACCGAACCTTGATGCTGTTATTGGTATCATTTGCCACAACCCTGCTGCTTGACCTATTGAGTAAGCAAATGGATCATAAGAGCTCTCTATTATTGGTAACAGTGCAAGCTCAACGGGCATGTTTCTTTTTTTAAGTTCTGAGACAATATAGGCTAAGAACGGCGTGGATCTTTTTAATACTTGGAGCATGTAGTTATCGTTCTTTTTTATGAAATTGATTTCAGCCTCTATCCTGCTGTTTAATTTGTAATTAATACTAAAATCTTTCCTTAATTTATCGATTAAGTTTCTTGAGGGCTTTATATAAAGATAATGATTGTTATTAGTTATATGGAAAGGATTTTTTTCAATACCTTTGGAGTACGTTATCGTCGAGACATTTCGATCAAATAACTCAAATTGATTGATCAGATTGTCATTGGCACTAATCTTAGTGTTAATAAGTAAAATGAAAAATAAGCAATAAATGAAATTAGGATTTTTTTTCATATTTTTTTCTATAATTAATAAAAATTATGCAGGTAGTAATTTTCTTTGAATTAATTACAATCATAATAGGCTTATTTAAATTGTAATATTCTAGTATAAAATGAATTCATTGTAGAGTAAGGATTATAAGTGAAAAAAGTAGAGATCTATACTGATGGTGCATGTCGTGGTAACCCTGGCCCAGGAGGCTGGGGTGTGTTGCTAATTTATCAAGATACAAAAAAAACACTTTATGGGGGAGCTCAAGACACGACAAACAATAGAATGGAAATGCAGGCTGTCATTGAGGCATTAAAGGCCTTAAAATCTGAGTGCGAGGTAAATTTGTACACTGATTCAAAATATGTAATGGATAGTGTTAATAAATGGCTACCAGGATGGAAGAAGAGAGGCTGGCAAACGTCAAATAAGAAACCAGTTAAAAATAAGGATTTATGGGAAATATTAGATATAACAACCAAAGAACATAAAATTGAATGGCATTGGGTTAAGGGGCATACCGGAAACCCCGGTAATGAAAAGGCCGATGCTTTGGCAAATAGAGGTATTGATGAATTGTAAAATATTAGTGGTGAGGAACTATAGCAAATGAGACAAATTGCATTGGATACAGAAACAACCGGTATAAATACCTCTGATGGGCATAGAGTAATTGAGATTGGTTGTGTGGAGATGGATAATAGAAGGATTACTGGTCGAGAATATCACTGCTACTTGAATCCAGGGCGGGAAGTTGATGAAGGCGCAACAAGAGTTCATGGTTTAACTCTAGATGACCTAAGAGATAAACCAGTATTTGAGGATGTTGCTGATGAATTCATGAAATTTATTGCTGACTCGGAACTGATCATTCATAACGCAAAATTTGATGTCGGTTTTCTAGACAATGAATTACAGTTAATGACGCATAAAAAGAAATCAATCGAAAATCATGCATTGGTTCTAGATACCCTCGCAATGGCCAGAGGAATGCATCCAGGGAAAAAGAATAGTTTAGATGCATTATGTAATCGGTATTTAATTGATCGATCAGGCAGGCAAGTGCATGGCGCACTGATTGATGCTGATTTACTGGCAAAAGTATACTTAGCTATGACGGGCGGACAAGAAACGCTTAATCTTGTTGAGAAGAATTTAAATCAAGGTAATGATGAAAAAATTATTAAGACTGACCTAAATTTATCTCAAGTTTATAGAAAGGCAGGTACCTCTGAGCTTGAAGCGCATGAAGAATTTTTAGATAAAATGACGAATGGTTCTGGATGTCTTTGGCGCGAGAAGCCTTGACATTAATTATTTAAAATTAATGTATAAAACTGGTTAATTTTTAATTATAATAACGAGTTAAATAAATCATAAATATGAAATTGGAGCATTAAATGGAAGGCATGCATTTACTAGAAATGAACGAGGGCATGATGGTTTCTGGAATTATTCTGGCATTAAGTTTTATTGGAATATTTACAGAAACAATCCACGGATTTCACAGGGTAAAAGTTGCAATGTTAGGGGCAGCAGTAATGATCATAGTAGGTCAATATTATGGCTTTTATGATGGTCAGGGTGCATTTGAAGCGGTTGATTGGAATGTCGTATTTCTTCTTGGTGCCATGATGGCGGTGGTTTCGATAATGATTAATACCGGCGGATTTGAAGTAATGGCTGCTAATATTGGTAAGATTGCAAAAGGCAGGCAATTCGTGCTTCTAGCAATGCTTGGGACGGCTGTGACGGTCATATCACTTCTATTGGATAATGTTACTACGGTAGTTATTTTTGGGCCTTTAATAGTCCTAATTTGTCAAAAAATGAGAGTATCAGCAATACCTTATCTAATGGCTGCGGCATTATTATCTGATACAGGTGGAGTCGCTACTTTAGTTGGAGATCCTCCAAACTTAATGATTGGCTCTGCATTTGATATAGCGTTTTTACCATTTGCCTATAAAATGTTTCCAATTGTGTGTGTTGCTTGGATAGCGACTTTATTTTTCATGAGATACTTATTTAAAGATGAGTTAGCAATTGTACCAGAGGGTAAATTTGAAGATTCTATACCTTATAAAGATAAAGGACTTTGGAATAAATCTCTTGCGGTATTAGGTTTGATGGTAATATTTTTTATGATTCATAATACTATTCATTGGGAGCCATGGATGGTAGCTGGAACGGGCTTAATACTCTTAACTCTTCTTGCGAAAGATATAGAGTTTGAAGAAATAATGCAAAACATGACCCATGAAATACCTCTTCTGATGTTCTTTGTTGCATTGTTTATGATAGTGGGTGGTGTTGAGGGAAGTAAGTTTCTTGAGTATCTCGGGCAATTCTTAGTTCCATTCTTGATCGACCCCGTGACTGGCGATGTGATTCAGGAAAATTTCTTGATTACGTGTATAGCATTGATGTGGGTAGCAGCTATTATGTCTGCAGCTATTGATAATATTCCATTTACCGCTGCGATGATTCCAATCATAGCTTCACTAGAGCTTTTAGGAGTAAATATTGCTGCATTATGCTGGTGTCTCGCATTGGGCGTCGGTATGGGCGGGAATGGAACTCATATCGGGTCAACAGCAAATGTATACATTGTAACTGTTTCAGAGAAACTGGCCAAATCAACAGGCAATCCAGATTTAGCGATAACACCACTTAAATGGGCCCAAAAAGGCTTACCAGTGATGTTATTGACCCTGGTTATATGTACGGTAATTATGTATGTATTCTTCGATTACTACGCACTGCCACTGCATTGATTTAATTGTATTAAGTTAATTTAATTTGTAATTATTTAGCAAAATACAAACATAAAAATGTAATGATTAAAAGGCATCTAAATCGAAGATATCCTCTTGATTTAGATGCCTGGAAATCACTGAAGGCTCATTATCTTAGTGATTTAAAAAATACCACGATTCCATCTCTCTTTCAGAGTGAAGGTAATAGAGCATCGGATTTATTGCTCGAGGCAGCTGAACTTAAGCTCGATTATTCAAAAAACCTCCTTAATAATGAAACGCTAAAGTTATTTGCCATGCTTCTTAAAGAAGCAAAAGTCAAAGAGTCGGTTGAACGTATGTTCTCAGGCGAGAATATCAACGCTTCCGAAAAAAAACCTGCTCTGCACATGGCACTTCGCTCAAAATTGTCAGATCAAATAGCTTTGAATATTGAAGGTGTTGACAATGTCTGGAGTACCCAAGAAAGGATGGAGGGTTTTGTTTCTGCCTTGCATTCCGGTGATGTATCTGGATGCACAGGTAAGAATATTAAAAATATCGTTAATATAGGCATTGGTGGTTCCGAGCTTGGTCCTTCAATGTCTATTTTAGCCTTACGTGATTATTGGGTAAAAGATATAAAGTGCCATAGCGTATCCAATGGCGATGGCATTGAGCTATTGGACCTTCTGTCCGAAATAGAGCTAGAAGAAACGTTGTTTATCGTTTCTTCAAAATCATTTTCCACTAAAGAGACTATTGATAATGCAATAATTGCACGCTCTGTGATGGAAGGACGTTTTGGATCTAGGTCCATAAAGCATCACTTTATGGGTATTTCAGTCAATAAAAAGGCCATGCATGAATTTGGGATTCAAGCAGATTATCAATATAAAATAGCTGATTGGGTGGGAGGTAGATTTTCTCTTTGTTCAGCAATCGGATTATCACTGGCTTGCATTATTGGTATGCAAAATTTCCGGAAATTTCTAGAGGGCGCCAGAACAATGGACATGCACTTTAGGCAAGCTCCATATGCAGATAATATGCCCATGATGTTGGCTATGATAGCGATTTTCAATACCAATATAATAGGTTCTCACTCACAAGCAATTCTTACTTACAACACAAGGTTGAGATTATTTCCGGCTTATCTGCAGCAATTACATATGGAATCTTTAGGTAAAAGTACTCGAATTGACGGTGAGAAAGTTTGTTTGGATACGGGGGGCGTTATTTGGGGTGGAGCTGCATCTGATGGTCAGCATTCATTTTACCAGTTGCTGCATCAAGGAACACAGAGTATTCCTATCGATTTTATATTACCTGTCTCAGCCGTTTCTCAAAGAGACAATTATTACAATCAAGCCAATTGCCTTGCACAAAGTGAGGCTTTGATGGATGGCTCATTATCTGAAAGAAAAGAGCAAATACATGTTGGTGATAGATCGAGCAATACGATCTTATTTGATCGAATTAGCCCTGAAATACTAGGCCAACTTGTGGCACTTTATGAGCATAAAGTATTCGTGCAAGCATCTATCTATGGAATTAATCCATTTGATCAATACGGCGTAGAATTAGGAAAAAAACTGGCTGATTCACTAGCCGAAACTATTGAAAAAGAGATGCCATATAAGGGTAAAAATTTATCCACTAAAAAACTAATAGAGCTCATAAGAGATTCAGAAAAAGACAGATAAGATTTATAAAAAAGGAAAGAATATGGAAAATTTGCTGCATAAAGAATACTTCAGGCCATGGGGCAGTTATATCTGCTTAGATGCCGGTTCAAATTTTCAGGTCAAAAGACTGATAGTTAATCCTGGAGGAGTTTTATCCTTGCAAAAACATTTTAAAAGATCCGAGCATTGGACGGTAGTTTCTGGGACAGCAAGCATAACTCTTGAGCAGAAGGAATTCGATCTCGCGATAAATGAATCGGTTTATATTCCGCTTCAAGCTATTCATCGAATTGCAAATAAGAGTAAAGATGTGGTTGAGATTATTGAAGTACAATGTGGCGATTATCTTGGTGAGGATGATATAGTCCGCTTTGAAGATAATTACGGAAGGATTGAAGAAATTGAAGCTTAATATTTCCTCTTTTAAGGCATACGATGTTCGCGGGCGAATCCCAGATGAATTAAATGCAGATATTGCATATCGTATCGCTAATGGTATGGCTGATTTCTTAAAAGCTAAAAGAGTTATCCTGGGCCGTGATATTCGCTCAACTAGCGAAGAATTAGCAAATGCAGTCGCCCAAGGTTTGATGGATGCAGGGGTAGATGTTATTGATATTGGCTTGTGTGGAACTGAAGGTGTTTATTTTGCGACAGGAAGTTTGGGGGCTTGTGGCGGAATAATGGTTACAGCGAGCCATAATCCGGCTGACTATAATGGCATGAAACTGGTTCGTGAAAATGCAAAACCAATTGGAGCTGAAACTGGATTAAAAGAAATTCGATTGCTTGCCGAATCTGAGAATAGGTTTTTATCAGATAAGAAAGGGAACCGAACTCTTAAAGATATCTCTTTACCGTATATAAAACGTATTCTAGATTTTATTGATATTGATCTACTAAAGCCAATGAGAATCGTCGTAAATCCAGGTAATGGAGGGGCTGGCTTAGTCGTCGATCAGCTTAGCGAATACCTGCCGTTTGATTTTGTGAAAGTTCATTTTGAGCCGGATGCGTCATTTCCGAATGGTGTTCCAAACCCCATGATTGAAGAAAATAGAGAATCAACCTCTGCTGCAGTAAGAGAGCATAATGCTGATCTAGGTATAGCTTGGGATGGTGATTTTGATCGATGTTTCTTTTTTGATGAAAAAGGAGATTTCATCGAAGGTTATTATATTGTTGGTTTATTAGCAGAGAATTTTCTCAAGAAAACTCAATCGGAAAAGATCATATACGATCCACGATTAACTTGGAACACCATTGAGACAGTGACTAATGCAGGTGGAAAAGCTATTCAGAGTCAATCAGGCCATTCTTTTATCAAACAATGCATGCGTGAGAATGACGCTATATATGGTGGGGAAATGAGTGCCCATCATTATTTTAGAGACTTTTATTATTGTGATAGTGGAATGATACCTTGGCTATTGATTGCTGAGTTAATTTCCTCAAAAGGACAAAGCCTGTCTTCCATGCTTGATGTTTGTAAAGCCAATTATCCTGCCAGTGGTGAAATTAATCGTAAAGTTAAAGACACATCAAACACCATTTTGAAGATTCGATCTCAATACAAAGATCATGCACTTTCGATTGATATGATGGATGGAGTGAGTATGGAGTTTTCTGATTGGCGTTTTAATGTACGTGCATCAAATACAGAGCCTTTACTTCGATTGAATGTAGAGAGCCGTGCTGATTATTCACTCATGCAAGTTAAAACCAATGAGCTATTGGAAATAATCAATCGCGACAGCTGAATAATTGTTAGAATTCTATTTTATCAACTTCAAGTGATTAATAAATTATGATCAGAACCAGATTTGCTCCCAGCCCAACTGGAGTACTACATTTAGGCAGCGTTCGAACAGCATTGTTTTGTTGGTTATATGCAAAGCATTCTGGAGGTCAGTTTATTTTACGTATTGAGGATACTGACAAGGAGCGCTCAACCAAAGATAATGTGAATGCCATCCTTGAAGGCATGAA
>Ga0209091_10004575_pt1 | contig 10731 bp, 9 predicted proteins | sample ArcticOcean_MG_C_6_FD_187438 | JGI IMG/M metagenome (GOLD analysis project Ga0209091, IMG submission 187438) | Marine microbial communities from western Arctic Ocean - ArcticOcean_MG_CB8_128 (SPAdes) (version 2) | ecosystem: Environmental > Aquatic > Marine > Oceanic | place: Arctic Ocean... | reverse complement strand
TTCCAGATGGAGTAATTAATGCAGTTTATGGTGATCCTGAAATGATTACTAATACAGTTTTAGATTCGAAGCACTTTGCAGGAATTCATTTTACAGGATCAACATCAGTTTTTAAAGGACTATGGAGAAAAATTGGAACTAATATTGAAAACTATAATTCTTATCCTAGAATAGTAGGTGAGACTGGAGGAAAAGACTTTATAGTAGCTCACAACTCTGCAGACACTGATGAATTATCTACTGCAGTTATAAGAGGGGCATTTGAATTTCAAGGACAAAAATGTTCTGCTGCTTCAAGAGTTTATATACCTAAATCAATCTCAAAAGAATTTTTTGAAAAATTAAAGTCAGAGGTTAGTAAAATAAAAATGGGTAGTCCTGAAGATTTTAAAAATTTCATGACAGCTGTTATTCACGAAAATTCATTTGACAAACTAGTTGATGCAATAGAAAAAGCTAAAGTTGATAAAGATGCAGAAGTTATAATCGGAGGTGGATATGATAAATCTGAGGGGTATTTTATTGAACCAACTGTAATCAAAACATCCAATCCAAAATATTATTCAATGGAAACTGAATTATTTGGACCCGTAGTTACAATTTATGAATATGATGATGCTAAATGGGAAGAGACTCTTAAAACTGTTGATGAAACTTCTGAGTATGCATTAACTGGAGCTGTTTTCTGTGAAGACAGATACATACTTAGTGATGCTGTGGACAAACTTCAAAATTGTGCAGGAAATTTTTATATAAATGATAAATGTACTGGTGCTGTTGTTGGTCAGCAGCCTTTTGGAGGGGCTAGAGGATCTGGAACAAATGATAAAGCAGGTTCTTACCTTAATCTATTAAGATGGGCATCTCCAAGGTTAATTAAAGAAACTTTCATCCCAGCTAAAGATTTTAGATATCCATTTATGGGCTAAAGAATTAATTAACATTTATAATTTCAACTTTATTAATGTAAACATTATTTAAAGGCCAATCTCTATTGTCGGTTGCCAGATTAGCTATTCTATCTACCGTTTCCATTCCATCTATTACTTCTCCAAAAACAGTATAGTTTCCATTTAAATGATGAGCACCATCTTTTTTTTGTACTATAAAAAATTCAAATGGTGATGCCATTTTATATGGATTATCTACTGAACTACTCGGCATACTTACCACTCCTCTTTTATGAGTATGACCTTTATTAAAATCATTAGGTAGAAGATACTTTCCAATCTCTCTCCTTTTTTCGGAAACTTTAATGTTATCACTATTGCCTGCTTGTATTACAAAATCATTGATTACTCTGTAAAATTGAGTTCCTTCAAAATATTTCTTTTTTGTAAGATATATAAAATTTGATCTGTGATAAGGAGTATTATTATATAGTAAGATGTCAATTTCACCAAACGATGTGTAAATTCTTATGTGATTTTCTTTATTATTTTTTTTATAGTCAAATAAAAAATCAATTACATTATCGTCTGTCAATCTGAATTCTTTTTTTATACTTTTTTCAGAAGATATTTTGACTTCTTGATTAACTTCTACTTGATTTTTTTGTGAAGTTGATTCTATTTTAGAGTTTTTAGAATTACATCCATTTATGAGTATGATTGCAAAAGCTAAAAAAATTTGTTTTTTTATTTTCATTAGTTTAAAGTCTAATTTGAAAAAGGAACATAAACAATTCTTTTAGTTTTAAAAAAATCCTCAGAAAAAAAATCAGAAACATCAAATATTGTTTTTTCTTTAAAATATTTTAACTCATCATTAAGATCTCCTCCTTTTAGAGAAATTATTCCATTTGGAATTTCATTTATAGATTTAGAATTAAAATTATTATTGACTAAAGAATAAAATTTATCGCTTTTCGCAACTGCTCTAGATAATATAAAGTCATATTTCTCAAAGTGGTTTTCTACCCTATCTTTTATTGCAGTCACATTCGAGAGAGATAAATCTTTAGATACAGACTCTACAACTTTAATTTTTTTACCAATACTGTCAAGTAATGTGAATTTAACATTTGGAAAAAATATAGCTAAAGGAATTCCTGGAAAACCTCCACCAGTTCCAACATCTAAAATACTAGTGGAATCCTTAAATTTTATAATATTAACGATAGAAAGAGAATGTAGAATATGATTTATAAATAAGTTTTCAATATCTCTCCTAGATATTAAATTAACTTTAGAGTTCCAATCTTTATATATCGGGACTAGGCTCTTAAATTGTTCTAATTGATATTGTGATAAATTTGGAAAATATTTTTTTAACTCAATCAAGATAAAAGGTCTTTAATCCTCCTAATCGCTTCCTCAATTTGCTCTCTAGATGCTGAATAGGAAATTCTTATACAATTTGGATAACCAAAAGCATCACCGGGGACAGTTGCAACATATGCCTTCTCTAGGATTAGCAATGATAAATCATTTGCATTATTAACAGTTTGACCTTTGAATGTTTTTCCAAATAATTCAGATACCTCAGGGAAAATATAGAAAGCTCCCTCTGGTGGTTGCTTAACTTCAAAACCATTAACCTGATTAACAAGATCAATTATTAAATCTCTTCTAATTTTGAATTCATCAACCATGTATTTTATTCTTTCTGGAGACTCTTCTAATGCTGTAATTGCTGCTCTTTGAGCAATACAATTAGCTCCGCTTGTAATTTGACCTTGCATTTTATTACATGCTTTAGCTAGTATTTCTGGAGCTGCTAAATAACCTATTCTCCAACCAGTCATTGCAAAAGCTTTAGATATTCCATTAACAGTAACAGTTCTTTCATACATTCCTGGTAAGCTTGCAAAGCTTACACTTTTAGAACCATAGTTTATATGTTCATATATTTCATCTGAAACCACTATTATGTTAGGGTATTTTAATAATACTTTTGAAAATTCTAGATATTCTTCTTCACTAAAAACTGAACCACTTGGATTATTTGGTGAGTTAAGCATTATCATTTTTGTTTTTTCAGTAATTGCAGATTCAAGCTGTTCAGCAGTTACTTTATAATTTCCCTCTTCACTAGGGTGAACAAATACTGGTATTCCATCTGCAAGTGATACCATAGCACTGTAACTTACCCAATAAGGAGTTGGAATCACGACCTCATCACCTTTATTTATTAAAGACATACAAACATTGGCTATAGACTGTTTTGCTCCTGTAGAAACAACAATTTGATTAGTGTCATAATGAAGATTATTATCTCTTTTAAATTTTTTACAAATAGCTTTTTTAAGATCTAAAAATCCATCAACAGGAGAATATTTATGATAATTTTGATTGATAGCATCAATTGCTGCTTGCTTAATATAATCCGGTATATCAAAGTCTGGTTCACCAGCACTTAAAGTTATTACATCAACACCTTGATTCTTTAAATCATGCGCCTTAGCAGTCATTGCAACAGTTTGAGAAATTGGTAAAGAGTTAATTTTATCTGATAACATTTTTTATCTTATTTATTTAATATCTTCTTCTGGTTATTAATAGATTCTTGGTGAATTGCTTTAAAAAATTTAAGAATAAATTCCTCACTTAAGCCATGATCTTCTCCATCTAATATCATCTTTCCTAAAATCTCATTCCACCTCTTGTTTTGGAGTATTGCTACATTATTGTCTGACTTTAGTTTACCTATATCTTTAGCGACTTTCATTCTTTTACCTAGAGTTGTCAATAAATTTTGATCCGCAATATCAATTTGAGATCTCAAATTATTTAATTGATTTTGATAATCCTCTCCATCAGATGTCTTCTCTCTTATTTTAAGATCTTTCATTATCTGAATTAAATGTTTAGGCGTCACCTGTTGAGCAGCATCACTCCAAGCATTATCTGGATCCCAATGAGATTCAATCATTAAACCATCATAATTTAGGTCAAGTGATGTTTGGCTTAAATCATATATTAAATCTCTTTTACCTGCAATATGGGAAGGATCACAAATCAAAGGAATATCTGGAAAATTATTTTGAAATTCAACAGCAATTTGCCATTCAGGGTTATTTCTATATTTAGATTTATCATATGACGAGAAACCTCTATGAATAACTCCTAAATTTTTAATATCTGCTGAATAGATTCTTTCAAGACCACCCATCCAAAGAGACAGATCAGGATTAACAGGATTTTTTATTAAAACTATCTTGTCAGTCCCTTTTAAAGCATCTGCAATTTCTTGAACAATAAATGGACTTACAGTTGATCTAGCACCAATCCATAAAATATCTACATTATGTTTTAATGCCAGGTCTACATGAACAGAATTTGCAACTTCTGTAGCTATTAATAAGCCAGTTTCTTTTTTGACCTTTTCTAACCAATTTAATCCTATTGCACCAACACCTTCAAACATTCCTGGTCTAGTTCTTGGTTTCCATATACCTGCTCTATATGCACTTACATCAGTATCTTTCAACTCATGTGCGATTTTTAGAACTTGTTCTTCAGTTTCCGCACTACATGGTCCTGCAATAACTAGTGGATGATCTAAATTCATTTTGTCTAGCCAATTCCTAAATTCCTTTTTGTTTTCCATAATATTTTAGTTAATTCCTTTTAAAATTTCTTTAATGCCATTAATTTTTTTCATCTCAGTATTAAGGTTTTCTTGATCACTACTTTCTATTAATTTTTTAAAATTATTAATATTTAACATGTATTCATCAAGAGATTCAATAATATTTTTTTTATTCTCAATAAAAATTGAAGACCACATTTCAGGAGAACTTTTAGCTAACCTAACTGTTGATTCAAATCCACTACCTGCCATATCATAAATTGTCTGATCGTCATCCTCCTTATCCATTACTGTTTTGCCTAACATGAAAGAAGAAATATGAGATAAATGAGATACATAAGCAATATGTTTATCATGTTCAATTGCATCCATTGTCTTAATATTCATGCCTAAACTTTTAAACATTTCAATTGCTACTGAAAGCAGAGTAGAGTTTGTTTTTTCAGTTTCACACAATATCATAACCTTGTTTTCAAATAAATCTTTTTTTGCAGCAACAGGACCTGAAAATTCAGTACCAGCTATAGGGTGAGCAGCTAAAAAGTTTCCTCGTTTTTTATGATTACTGACTGAATTACAAATTTGATATTTAGTTGACCCAAAATCAATGACTAAAGTTTTTTCAGAAATTTTATCTAAAATACTAGCTAGTTGGCTTTTAATTGATTCAACAGGTATTGCTAGAAATAAATAATCAAAATCTAATAATGATCCAAGATCCAACTTCTTATCGATAATTTGTTTGCTCAGAGAGAAATCAAGCGACTGATTGTTTTTATCAAAACCATAGACAGTAATTTCATTATTAACTTCTTTCAATTTTAAAGAAATTGACCCCCCTATTAACCCTAAACCTATTATGCCAACTTTCATGATTTTTGATATTTATACTCTCCCAGAATTTTAAATTCTTGAGCCATTAATTCAATAATTTTTATTGCTTTTTGGTAATTTTCAATTGATTTAAAAGTGATGTCGACAAAAAAAGAATATTTACCAGGAGTCTTTACAACAGGTAAAGATTGAATCTTAGTTAAATTAAGACTACAATCACTCATCATATTTAATACAGTGGCTAAACTTCCTCTTTTATGATCAAGAATAAATTTAAGAGCAGCCTTATCATAATCATTTATATTTTTCTGATTCTTTTCAAGAATTACAAATCGAGTCTTATTGTTTTTAATAGATTGAATAGAAGACTCTAAGATTTGTAAATTATATATTTCTAATGCATCTAAACTCGCAATTGCTCCTACACCTAATATCTCATTATCTCTTATATTTTTGGCATACAAAGCAGTGTCCAGACTTTCTATTAATTTGATATGTGGATAATTACTAAAGAATTTAGAACATTGAAGCAAAGCCATTGGATGAGAGTGAACTTCATTAATATCAGTAATTTTTTGGTTTGGAAAACACATTAAATTGTGATCAATATTTAAACTATATTCTCCTGTAATTGAAAGATTATATTCGTCTATAAGAGCATAATTTGGTAGTATTGAGCCTGCAATTGAATTTTCAATAGCCATTATTCCATAATCTGATTCATTACTAACTACAGATTTTACAAGACTTTCAAAAGTTGAACATTCATTTAATTCAAATGAATCAAAATATTGATTTGCAACCATATGGTGAAATGATCCTCTAATTCCTTGAATTGATACTTTCATATAAAAAAAAAGTCCTGATTTGACAGGACTAGTATATTTTATTTTTTTTATAACATAGTTAACCTGTCTTCTGATTTAAGAAGAAGTAATAGTCATAATAAAAATTAAAATTATTTAACATTATTCATTAAAAGTATAATAGGTACAGGTAAAATCAAAGTTTTTAGTCTATTTTTTGATTATTGAACCATTTAGATAAATAGAATGTTCAATAGAAGTGGACTTCTCTAAATTTTTTGAAACCGAGCAATACTTATCAAAACTTAATGCTGCTGCACGTATTATCTTTTCGCCTGGTATATCACCTTCAACATAAAGACTTACGTGAATTTTTTTATATGGTTCACCAGGAGTTGACTCTCTTTCACCCTCAACTTCCATTTTATAAGAAATAGGATTCAATTTTTGTTTTTCTAAAATAGATATAATATCTATACTACTACATCCTGCAACACCCATCAATAAAAGCTCCATTGGGCTTACTCCTTTAACATCATAATCAGGAGAATATTTTCTGTCCAAAAAAACTTGATGTCCATTTTCATTGGTTAACTCAAATAAATATTTGTTATTAACCCTGTCTAAGTGTACTGCCATAATTTAAAATATTTTAGTAAAGATATCTGAAATTTGTTTTGTTTCGATTAAAAAAGCATCATGACCATGAATAGAATTTATAATATGATTCTTAATATCAATATTATTTTCTCTAGCAATTAAAAAAGTCTCTTGATCTTCTTCAGGTAAAAAGAAAATATCTGAGTCTATAGATATGATATGAATTGAAGATTTGATTTTAGAAATCTTATTCTCAAAAGCCTGACCATCACGAGTAATATCAGTAGAACTCAAAAGTCTATTCATAAAAATATATGATTCAAGACTAAACCTTTGACGAAGTTTTACTCCATGATGACTAAGCCACGACTCAACGTTATACATTTTTTTATCTAGGTTTTTTGTTCTGTTAAATCGTGTGTTTAAGGATTTAGGATTCCTGTAAAAAGTCATTGCATGAATTCTGGCATCACTTACTGGATCTCTTGAGTTTTTTAAAATTCTATCTTGTAGGAAAGTATTTGCTAGTAGCCAATCATTTGCTTTCCAATCAGACGCAACTGGAATTATTAAAGAAGCTAAATCATTTTTTAATGCTATCATCTCCCAAATTAAACATCCACCAATTGAACCTCCAACAATAGCATGTAGCTTTGGGAGTTTCATTTTTTCAAGGGCTTTAATAAATAATAAGGCTATATCACCAAGATTAAGATCTAAATTATAATCGAAATTATTTTCATTGAATCCATTTCCCGGAATATTAAAACATAAAATTGAATACTTGTTAGTATCAATTGGTTTTTCTTCACCAATTACTTCACTCCACCAGCCATTTTTTCCAGTGACAAGGGAATTTCCAGTTAATGCATGATTGATAAGAATAACTGGAGCAGTCCCTAATTTTTTTCCAAAGACCTGATAACTTAAGTTAATATTTAGAATCTTTAATCCATTCAAAGTTTCAAAATCTTGAATTAGTATATATTTTAACTCTTCTTCCAATTATATAGAGTTTAATGCGTCTTTAAGATCATTGATTAAATCACTAGGGTCTTCAAGTCCAATACTAATTCTTACTAAATCTGAAGTAACACCAGTAGACTTTTGCTGCTCTTCGTTTAATTGTTGATGAGTAGTGCTTGATGGATGAATAATTAAAGATTTTGAATCTCCAAAATTTGCTAATAAAGAAAATATCTTTGTATTATCAGTTAATTTTTTAGCAGATTCAAAGCCACCTTTTAATCCAAAAGTAACAATCCCACTCTGTCCATTTTTTAAATATTTATTTGATAGATTATGATATTTAGAGGATTTTAATCCTGGATAATTAACCCACTCTACCTTGTCCTGATTTTCAAGCCATTCAGCAATTTTTAATGCATTTTCGGAGTGTTTTTTTATTCTTATTGATAAAGTTTCAAGACCTTGAATTGTTTGAAAACAATTAAATGGACTAGGAGCGCTTCCTAAATCCCTCAATCCCTCTATTCTAACTTTAGCTATAAATGCAGCAGATCCAAGTGCTTCATGATATACTAATCCATGATATCCTGCAGATGGCTCTGTAAATTCATGAAATAGTCCATTACTCCAGTCAAAGTTTCCAGCATCAATTATTACACCTCCAATAGAAGTCCCATTTCCTGTGATATATTTTGTTGTAGAATGAATAACTATATCAGCTCCATACTTAATTGGTTTTAAGAGATACGGAGTAGCAACAGTATTATCAACAATCAATGGAAGTTTTGATTTTTTGGCAATTTTTGAAATAGATTCTATATCAAGAACATCAAGTTTAGGATTACCCACGCTCTCTATATATACAACTCTAGTATTCTTATTAATTGCTTTTGAAAAATTTTCTGTATCATCAGGATCAACAAAAGTAGTTGTAATACCATATCTGGGTAAAGTAACATTAAGTAAGTTGAATGTTCCTCCATATAAACTATTTGAAGCAACAATGTGATCTCCTGTTTTTAATAGAGTCAAAAGTGTAGTTGCTAATGCAGCAGATCCAGATGAAGTTGCAACCGCAGCAATTCCTCCCTCTAAAGATGCTAATCTTTGTTCAAGAATATCTGCTGTTGGATTATTTATTCTTGTATATATATAACCAGGTTCAGCTAAAGAAAATAGATTAGCTGCATGGTCAGTGTTATCAAAAACATATGATGTTGTTTGGTATATAGGAACTGCTCTTGTTCCTCCAGTTTCAGATGTATTGTGTCCAGCATGTAATGCTAGTGTTTGATCATTATGATTCATATTTTAAGTGTTTTAGTTAATTGGTTAACGTATTCTAACTTTTCCCAAGGAAAAAGTTCAACGTCAATTTTCTTTACTCCAGAATATTTAGACTTAAATATTTTGGTTACTTTTTTAGATTTTCTACCCATATGTCCATAAGCTGCAGTTTCAAGATAAATTGGATCTCTTAATTTAAATCTTGATTCTATAGAATGGGGTCTTAAGTCAAATATTTCATTAACTATTTCAGATAGTTTAGAATCTGTAATAGTTAGCTTAGACTTTCCGCAAGTATTTATATTAAGAGATACTGGTTCTGCAATACCTATTGCATATCCAACTTGAATTAATATTTCGTCAGAAACTCCTGCTTTTACTAAATTTTTTGAGATATGTCTTGCAGCATATGCAGCACTCCTATCAACTTTACTTGGATCTTTTCCACTGAAAGCTCCACCTCCATGAGCTCCTCTTCCACCATATGTGTCTATAATTATTTTACGCCCAGTTAAACCTGTATCACCATGAGGACCTCCAATAACAAATTTGCCGGTAGGATTAATATGATATTTAATTTCATCATTAAATAATTTTTGTATTTTTTGAGAATATGTATTCTTAACAATTGGGATTAAAATCTCAATAATATCTTTTCTTATTTTAGCTAACATCTTCTCATCATCACTATCAAATTCATCATGTTGAGTTGAAATTACAATTGTATCGACCTTTACAGGGTTATCATTTTCATCGTATTCTACAGTAACTTGAGATTTAGAATCTGGCCTTAGATATGAAATTGATTTAGATTTTCTAAGTTTTGAAAGTTCTAATAATAATCTATTAGCAATATCTAGAGTTAATGGAATAGAATCATCAGTTTCATTACAAGCATAACCAAACATAATCCCTTGGTCCCCTGCCCCTTGTTCTTCTTTTGTGTCTCTTTCTACTCCTCTTAAAATATCTTCTGATTGTTCGTGTAGTAATGACATAACAGCACAAGATTCCCCAGAAAATTTATATTGATCATTGTTATAACCTATATTCTTTATTACATTTCTGGCAATATCTTGGACATCTACATAAGTAGAGCTAGATATTTCTCCTGATAAAATTACTTGTCCTGTAGTAACAAGAGTTTCACATGCAACTTTACTATTTGGATCAAAAGCTAAAAAATTATCTAGTATACCATCACTAATTTGATCTGATACTTTATCTGGATGTCCTTCACTAACAGATTCGGACGTAAACAAATACGACATAATGTTGTTTAGTGAGAAAAAATAAGATTGATTGCGAGTAGAATAATTACTGCTTTAGCAATTTTTTTGAGAGGTTGCAATCAGTCAAATCATTCCTCTGTTAGCCCCAAATATAAAAAAAAAAAACTTATTTCAATTTAATCTTCTTTTTTCTTTAAAAAAAACCTGCTATTTTGGCTAAAAATTATGAGAATAGCAATTGCAGGAAATATTGGAGCTGGAAAAACTAGCCTAACAAAACAACTTTCTAAAAGTTTAAAATATAAACCATATTATGAAGATGTTATTGCTAACCCATATTTAGATGATTTCTATAATCATATGGAAAGATGGTCATTTAATCTTCAAATATATTTTTTAAACAGTCGTTTCAAACAATTAGTTACAATTGACAATAAAAAGGAAAATGTAATTCAAGATAGAACTATATA
>Ga0209091_10004574_pt1 | contig 10732 bp, 8 predicted proteins | sample ArcticOcean_MG_C_6_FD_187438 | JGI IMG/M metagenome (GOLD analysis project Ga0209091, IMG submission 187438) | Marine microbial communities from western Arctic Ocean - ArcticOcean_MG_CB8_128 (SPAdes) (version 2) | ecosystem: Environmental > Aquatic > Marine > Oceanic | place: Arctic Ocean... | reverse complement strand
TTGAAAGCGAAGAGGATTCCTCGTTGGCGTTTACCGTGAACGACGCGTATCGAATATCGCCGGAAAGAGACCCACAATGGCTTCGAGGACGGTACGAGATCCAAGATCTTGGCTCGCAGTTCATCGCGAGCTGTTGTCGCGCGAGTAAAGACGACCGAATTCTCGACTTTTGTTGCGGAAACGGAGGTAAAACGCTTGCGCTCGCGGCAAAAGGTGCGTTTGTAACTGCGCACGACGTCGACCAAAGACGAATAAAGCATCTAGAAGCGAACGCGAAACGTGCAAAAGTTTCGCACTTAATAACGACGGCCTTGGATGCGAATGATTTGAAAAGAAATGGATGTTATTACGATTCGGTTTTAGTCGACGCGCCGTGCTCGAGCGCAGGGGCTTGGCGACGCACTCCGTCGAGTCGCTGGTTGGCAAAAGAGGAAGATGTCGTTATCTTTTCAAAGCTTCAACTGGAAATTTTACTCGAAGCGGCAAGTATTCAGCTCGAGAACAGAAACATTTCGACGACGAGAAAGACGACGACGATGGTTTACGCCACGTGTTCGATTTTCCAAGAAGAAAACCAAGACGTCGCGAGAGCGTTTGAAACTTCCGATATTTTCAAAGAAATGGGATACGAGCCGTGGCCTTTTGAAAAAGAGAAAGAAGAAGAGCAAATTTCACACGGCTATAGTGCTTTCTCTCACGAGATGCAGCTGTTTCCGAACGTTCACGAAACCGATGGATTTTACATCTGTCGATGGAAAACAAAATAAAGTACGAAAGAAATAGGGGCAATACCGGCTCTCCTATGATAATAGCAGTACTAGGTAGATGTAGCTCTTCTAATGGTTGATTTTATATACACAAACAGAATGGACTCTCTGTTTGAAATTTAGTTTTACTGATGGTACAAATGTCAGCTGCGCGGCGCTCTTCTGTCTTCCTTCTCCCTTTTTTTTCTTTTACTGGCAAAACTTCGCCCCGACGTGTGTTCGCATCAACCCTCTCTTTAACGCGTCGAAGTGTAACTTGGCCCAGTTCGCTTTTCCGCCATCTTTCTTCATGTCCACCAAAAACTGATTCGCCACATTCTCTGGCACAATCCGTAACGCTTTCCCGGTGCTCATCGCTAAAATCTGCACTTCCGCCGCTCGCTCCAAATAATACAAATCATCGAACGCCTCGGCGACGGAATCTCCGCAAATAATCACCCCGTGATTCGCGTGCATCAACACCCTCTTCCCATTCATAACCTTCACCAGCCTATCGCCTTCTTCTCGGTCCAAAACTAACCCGTTAAACGTTGGATCATAAGCGACGTCCCCGGCGAACCGTAACGAGTTTTGATGGCACATGTGCAACGTAAAATCTTCCGTGCAACACAACGCGGTCACGTTCGGCGTGTGCGTGTGTAAAACACACACGACCCCAGTCGCGTGAATCGCCGCGTGTATAAAAAACGCCGTCGCGTCGATTTCCCCTTCCCCTTCCAAAACGTTCCCGCTCTCGTCCAACATCAACAAGTTCGAAGCCGTCACTTCGTCCCAAAGCAATCCGTACGGGACGCACAAAAACCGATCCGTCGTCCCTGGAACCATCACCGTTAGGTGGTTACAAATCCCTTCGTTCAAATCCATCTGGTTGCACAAGTGGTACGCCGCGGCTAAATCGCACCTAGCTTGCCACGCAATCGGGTCGTACCCGGCAGGTTTCCCGAAACCTGTCGTTTGCGAGAGTAAAACTCTTCCACCATTCGCTTCCCCGTTTCCTCCTATTTTCGGGTACGAGGTTGTCATCCGTGCACGTATGTATATATATATAAACGTATCAAATCTCTTTCTCTCTCTCTCTTACAACTCTCGTCCACACAAATCGCTATTATATCCCGTGTGTTCAGAGTTTGTGCGCGTGTTTATGAAACAGAATCTGCTCTTTAAAATGGATAAAATGGAACATTTTGAAGTCGATTTTAAGCCACGAATTTTCCTCAGACTCAACCAAAGTCACATGTATATGTATTAAATGGATGACGATGATGACAACGAGAACGACCACCGAATAATGATGACGAGCAGAGATAGCAGCATTCAAAAACGACTATGGCAACACAGTTTGGTACGTTTTCTCTTCTTGTTTTTAAACCACACACATCGTCATTTATCGCGCGTGATTATGTTCTCTTTTTATTCTGTGACGGCTGCTTTTTTTCCCCACTGACGCTTACGATATTACGCATGTATTAATTCCGAAACAGGAGCTCGGACAGATCGCAAACCTGTGCGAACAACTCGAATCGCACTTACTCGCCGACGAGGAAGGGTTCGAACTGACGAAGAAGTTAGTCGACACCATCGTCGACGATTCAAAAGCGAAGATGAAAATTGATGATGATGAGACGGAGGAGGATGACTTTTTACGAAGCGAAGAGAAATCCGCGTGCTTGGCCAAACACAACGTGGAGAGTTTGCTGCAAAGAATGTTCATGAAGATGACAAAAATAGGCGAGGACGAGATGGCAGGGAAAGTTGGAGATGCGATTTCTTCGCTGTATGAGATAAAGAGGACGAGGAGGAGGAAGAAGAAGAGCGTTAAAAGTATTGGCGATGAGAAGAAGAAGAAGAAAGACGCAAGGAGGAGAAGCGCTTCCACGTCGGAGGAGGAGGAGGAGGAGGAGGACGACGACGACGACGAGAGAACGATTGAATTGAAAGCGGTGGCGTGCAGTCAAATTGGCGCAGAAGCAACGCAGAGGAATCCAGAGGTGCAAACGTTTCGAATGCGAAAGAATAAAGAGGTGGAAGTTTGCGTGCACGAGTCGAGTTGGTCGGATGCCGGGTTGGCTTTCAGAATTTGGGGCGCCGCTAGAGTCGCTTTCCGGGTGGTGGATTTCGCGAGTGAGTATTTTATAGAGAAAGAAAAGACGTGTTTAGAGTTAGGAAGTGGATGTGGGTTAATTGGCGCGGCGATAGCGAGTTTAGACGGTGGTCGCTGTACGGTCACGGAAGGTGCTCCGGGCGCTTTGGCGGCGTTGCGTAAGACTGCCCTCGGCGTAAACGAAGCGAGTAAGAAGGAGTCGATGAAGGTTGCCTTTTTAGATTGGAGGGACGATTTAGCCGCGCTCGAAGAAGAAAAGAATGGCACCGTCGAGTGCATCCTTAATATTGTTAATATTGCAAGTGCGCTTTCGACGAAGTCTCCGACTCCTTCTTTCTCTCCTTACTCCACCTGCAACTTTGTGCACGCGAACAAGGCGACGTTCGAGAACGCGCACGTCAACATGCGCTTACAAGACGACGCCCGATTCGATTGCCTCGTCGGCTCGGATTTAATGTACGACCGTCAACACTGCACCGCATTAGCTGCATCCGTCGCCCGGCGCTTGCGTCCAAACGGTGAAGCCATAATCTTCCTCGCCGTGCGAAGCGAAGAGTTATTAATCGCCTTTGGTAAAAAATGTGCAAGACGAGGCCTCTCCGTCGGCGTCTACGCGCCGACGAAACCGCACGAAGATTTAGAAGACTTTTCCGAAACTACCGGAGGCCACGCGAACAGACCGTTACCAGAATCTTGCAACGAGTATTGGGACATCGTTGCAGAGAAGTTCTCGACGTGTTTGCTTTCCAAAGACTACGCGTCGTTCGCGCCTCTTTTATCCTCCTCCTCCTCGTTAAAAGACGAAGACGAAACATCCGCGAGGAGGATTACTCTCGAAGGCCGATTCGCCATGGTGCGCGTCGTCGTCGCCGAGAAAGAAGAAGAAAAAGAACAAAAGCAACAACAGGAAGTAGAATCAGAAGAAAACGATGATGAATCGTTGAAAGGTGTCCCGGTCGGCGATGTCAAATCTATGCGCGTGAAGCTGTAATTTTAGATTTGAAATTCTGCAAATATCTGCACAAATTTCAACACGAAAAGCGCATTAATACACTCTCTTTGCTCTTTGCTCTTTACTCTTTCTCTCTCTCACACAAACCACAAACGCGAAGCGCACGAAACAAAACAAAGGACAAACGCGCGAGAAAATATCGATATATTTTATATTAAAGAGGCGTTTTTGTTGCAGAGAGAAAATATCCAAAGCGCTGCTGATTATGATGATGATGATGCGTAAAACGTTCGCCCGTTGTTTCCTCGTCCTCGTCCTCGTAAAAAGTTTTTGTTTCGCGATGGACGAAGAGCTAGACATGTCCAACGAGATTTCCGAAAACACTCGGAACTTAGTCTTTGGCATCAAGTGCGGATGTTGCAAAGCGGTGACCGCGGAAATTGGCATCCAGTTTGGAGAGATTTTACTCGAAACGACACAAAAGACGAGAGGGGAAGAAGAAGAAGAAAGTAGTTCTTCGGGGAAGACGGTTTTCAGATCGAAATACGTCGGACAGTTCAACGAGAAGTTACAAATCGCGTTGGATCGAATGTGTCGACCACCGCCGACGGCGACGAGTTCGAAGAGGGCGATTGAGAAATCCGCGTCCGCGGCGAAACGGTGGCGGTATTCTCAATCCGGAGCGAAGGCGATTCAGAACTCGATGTTACACATAAACACGTTAGGACAGAACGCGACCGACGATGATTTGAAAGAAATCGAAAGAGTCATGTTAGGCATTCAACTTCTCACGAACGATGTGAATAAGCAATACGTGAACCCAGATCCGAAAGTCGCGGAGAACAGCGGAGGGACGAATTTAATGGCGGATTCCTACGTCACCGGGGAACTCTTGGACGCGTGCAATCGAATCGCGGAGAGTTTAGAACTCGAAGACCAACTCGACGAGGCGAAAAAGAACGGCGAGTTTGGAATCAACGAACAGCACAAAACGTGTTTAGATTTGGATTATTGCAAAGTTCGCCAAGGCGGCGCCAAGAAGAAAGACACGCGAACGCGATCGCAAAAAGACAAAGACGAAGCGTTTGAGAGAATGAAAAAGCTCTTCGTGTCGAAAGAAGATATGGAGGAGTTTGAGAAAAACAACCCGGGGTACTCGCTCGAGAAGGATGATGACTTCGTGGACCCGTTGGAGGAGACGTTAGACTCGCCGTCGCCGAAGAAGAGGAAGGAAAAGAACAATAATAAAAACGAGGAGGAAGAAGATAATAAAGAAGAAGAAGAAGCGGCGGGATCGACGAAAACGAAGGCGGCGAAAAGCGACTTTACCGACGAAAGCCTCCTCGCCTCGGTCAAGAGAAAGTTCAACGAATATCTCCACCGAATTAAAGTCGGTCAAAATCGTTTGCAAAAATTAAGGAGAAAACCGGGCGGAGCAGCCCCCGCGACGACGCCGAACGAGAACAACGAAGGAGAGTTGTGACGAGATGAACACTATTTGTAAAAACAATACAACTAATACTAATGAATGTAATAACACTACCCATCGTAAATGTTCAAAGTCGTAATAAAAGAAGGTTTCATCATCCATCGCCTAGTAAAACGTGTACTAAAAATCCTAGCGAGGGAGGACCAAAACCAAGCAAAACTCTCCCGCCAAAAAGAGGAAGATTGTGCCGCACAATCTCTTTCACCTCTCTCTCTTGAGTTACACGTGTATCTAAAAGTATTCGACCTTTTCGCGCGCCTGCGAATTTGACAGCATCATCAACATCAGCAACAGCAACGCTTTTCACGACGACAGCTAAAAGGAAGATTCTCTCGTTACAAATAGAGTAAGTACAAGAGAGAATCCAGCGCTTTTCCCCCAAAAGAGAGATCAAAATTCGCGTATGAAACACCGCGCAAAACAACTGAGCTACTATCGAATAACCGAAAGGATGAGAGCTGTATCGAATCAGTCGTCGTTTACGTCTTGCGGGGCGCCGTCGTGTTTCTACTCGTATTCTTCTTCTGCGCTCAGAAGAGGATCGAACGTCGTCCACCGTCGACGTTTGCCTTCTTTCCTCCAAGGCCACGCGCACCGAGGGTTGAGGGTTTTTGCCTCGCCGCAGCAGCAACAACAACGACAAGAAAAGAGCACCCCGGGGGGCGAAAAAAATGAAGACTTCCCCCAAACCACTTTCGGGAAAGAAGAGTTACCTTTACTCGAGGAACTCGAACGATTTAACTACGTCGGCGCGCAGTTCGTTCGAAGCAACGGCAAGGCGGTGAGGAACTTGTCCAGTAAAAACGGCACCGCGAAGAAGTCGCAAGAGAAGAATAAGATGGCGCTGGAAGAGCCGAAAAGGACGAAGAATAATATCGTGAATGCCGCGAACGCGGTGAATGGGAAGAGCGCGAACAACGGGCAGATGGTAGTAAAACGAAGCGTTGGGAGGCCGAAGGAGAGCGGTAACGTTGCGGCGGCGGCGGTGAGGAGCGCGACGGGCGACGAGGACGGAGCGTCGGTCGACGAATCGAACGAAACGCTCATACCGACCGGGTTGAGAGAAGAGGTGTTTTGCGTAACGACGGTGGAGGATGCGAAAAACGCCGTGGCAATTTTGAACGAGAATTTAGGGACGGACGAGGAACCGAAATATCACGCGTTGGATACGGAGGTGTCGCACATTGACGTGACGTGCCAGACGCCGGTTGGTCACGGGAACGTGATTTGTTTCTCCGTGTTTGCGGGTCCAGATGTAAACTTTGCAAAACCCGGTGAGTCAAAGAAATCGTTGTTGTGGGTCGATTTGTTGGATAAAGACAACGTGAGATTCAACCAAGAGATTTTTGATGTGTTTACGTCGTACTTGGAAAACGAGAAAGCGAAGAAAGTGTGGCATAATTACTCGTTCGATCGACACGTGGTTGAAAATCACGGCATTCAGCTCGGCGGGTTCGCCGCGGATACCATGCACATGGCGAGGTTGTGGAATACGAACCGAAAACTAGACGGTGGGTATTCGTTGGAAGCGTTGACGTCTGATGCGGAAGTCATGGCGGATTGCGGCGAGATGCTTTCCGCGTCGGAAACGATGATGCGCGCTAAATTTGGAATGAAGAAAATCTTCGGGAAACCAAAGTTAAAGAAGGACGGGACGCCTGGAAAAACGATCGAGTTACCACCGATGGAAGTTATTCAAACGACGGAAGATTCTCGAGACCGATGGATTGAATACGCCGCGTTGGATGCCATGGCGACTTGGTTTTTGCGAGAATCCTTGGAGGCAAAATTGCGAGGGATTTCCTGCGACGCGTGCCCGATTTTGTCGGGCAAACCTCAGTTTAAGAAATCAACAACGTTGTGGGATTTTTACACTCGATACACGCGACCGTTCGGTAACCTCCTCACGCAGATGGAACGAAACGGCATGCGCGTGGACTTAGAACACTTGGCAAACGCGGAACAGCTAGCCATGAGCGACAAGAAAGTCGCCGAAGAGTATTTCCGCGAATGGGCGGCGTCCAAATGCGAAGACGCAAAATACATGAACGTCGGTTCGGGATTACAAATTCGTCAACTCTTGTTCGCGGGTGCGAGAAATAAGCGAGGCAACGACAAACCTGGCGTGGAGAAAACGAGAGAGTTTACGCAAGAATCGCAAGAATGGCTCGAATGGGACGCCAACGGACGAGAAGGCAAAGCGCCGAAAAAGACTTCAAAGATTACTTTACACGGAATAACAAAGAGACCGTTGCCGGTGTTGACGTTCACGGCGACTGGCCTGCCGGCCGTGTCGAGCGTTGTTTTGCGGCAGTTGGCGGGTAAACCCGGCGCAGCTCGTGAAATTTGCGACAACTGGGACTCCTTGCCGGAGCAGGATAAAAAGAATGAAAAATTATCCAAGATTTGTGGCACGGCGTTTGAGGCGTTTGGGAGAGGTTTCGAAGGCGCACGAGCGTGCGCCGCCATCGACGCACTCAACGACCTCGCCGCCGTAGACACGTTGTTGTCTAATTTTATCATTCCGTTACAAGGCGACGATATTCGAGGCCCGGAAGGACGCGTACACGGCGCCGTAAACATCAACACGGAAACCGGCCGATTATCCGCGCGAAGACCTTCGTTACAAAATCAACCGGCGTTGGAGAAAGATCGATATGGGATTCGCCGAGCGTTCACCGCCGAGGAAGGTAAAACCTTGATCGTCTGCGATTACGGACAGTTGGAACTCCGTTTACTCGCGCACATGGCGGATTGTAAATCTATGAAGGAGGCGTTCATCGCAGGCGGTGATTTTCACTCGCGAACGGCGCTCGGTATGTACCCAAACATTCGAGAAGCGATGGATAAAGGTGAATGTTTACTAGAATACGGTCCGAAACGCGAAGGGGAAGATGAGGACGCTCCTCAACCGCCGTTGTTGAAAGATATGTTCGCCTCGGAAAGACGTAAAGCGAAAGTGTTGAACTTTTCCATCGCGTACGGTAAAACGGCGCACGGTTTGGCGAAAGATTTCGGAACGGATTTAGAAGAGGCGAACAAAACGGTCGATTTGTGGTACTCCGATCGCCCCGAAGTTCGATCGTGGCAAGAAGTTCAACGTAAACACGCGGAAAAGCACGGCCACGTGCGCACTTTGTTAGGTCGAACCCGATCTTTACCGGACGCGAAATCGCGAAACGAACAGTTCAAATCGCACGCTTTGCGCGCTGCGATTAACACGCCCATCCAAGGCGGCGCGGCGGACATCGCGATGTTGGCCATGTTGAAAATCCAAAGGTGCCCTCGATTAAAAGAGCTCGGGTATAAGTTGCTCATGCAAATTCACGACGAAGTTATTTTAGAAGGTCCGGTAGAACACGAAGAAGAGGCGTTGGCGTTGACAAAGGCGCACATGCAAAATCCGTTCGAGGACGCCAACGGCGAGAACGTGAACTTGTTAGACGTCGAATTAGTCGTCGATGGTGATTCCGCGAAAACGTGGATGGACGCAAAGTAATTGAAAACGTGAATTATTAAATTTGTTGTACAAAAGCTAGAAGATTACTCTATTATACTAAAATCTAAATGCATGAAAAAGAAGCTAAAAATCCGCGTCCAACATCTTTTGCATGAGCGCGTCTTTTCGCAACGCCTCGAAGTACCAACTTCCAATGCCCACGCCAAACGAGAGCACAACTAACGTCATAAAACCCAAGACGGTCGTCACATCTTCGATTTGACCTTGTTGATCCTCCATTTCATCTACGTCCAAAGCCCGCATGCCCGGCACGGAGTAAATGTCTACCTTCGCTTCTACGATTTCGTCGTACGACTTGTAATCCATGCCTCTTGGTTTGCGCGTGTCCAGAAATTCTAACAAATCTCTCGCAATTCTCTTGTTTCGCACTCTGTTGGAGTTCACCGAGTTTACCAGAGACAAATTCTCCTTCATGGCGGACAGTTCGCCCTCGTCGTCAAACGTCATCTTCGTCTGCCCTTCTATCTTTGCCACCGGAATGGTCAACTTTTTCTCTGTCGCCAACCTTTTCATCGTCCGAAACAACGCCTCGTACGTAAACTTTGTCGTCTCGCCCATTTTATTCAAAATATCTTTTCTCTCGATGTCCACGTCACCGAACGGCCAATGCAACGCGACATTTTGTAACCACGCTAACTTTGCCGGCACGAACGTCGCGTTCCATCTCACCAAAAACACGTTTAAATCAATCGAGGAAACGTTTTCAATTTCCGATTCCACGTCCACCAAGTCCGCAAAAAACCTTCGCTCAAACCGACTTTGCATTTTCGCAAACTGCTCTTTTGTTCCCGAAAATTCGTAAACATCGCTCGAATATCTCATTTTTCCATCGTCGCTGATCCTTCTCGATGGATAAAACGTTGGATTCGACTTCGATTCTGTGCGTAAAATCTTCGTCACCGTTTCAACTGTCATTTTTTCCCCATCTTCAAAATCACTTTGTGAGGTCGTCGTTGTCCTCATCGCGTCGTCAGCAGCAGCTCGCGTTCGCACTCGCGATGAAACACCTCCTCCTTTCTGCGCAGAGAGGAGGAAGAACGAGCCGAAGGAGGAAGCGCTCGTCATTTTTTCACCCCTTAAAGCGCACTACTATTGTGAGTAAAATGACGTGTTAATACGTGTTATATGTTTTTTTTTGTATGTCCGTTGCGCGCGCAGTACAAGTATTATTATTCAAAGAATTCTGATTCTGATTCTGATTCTGAATGGTCTGGTACGTGGAGCTCTCCGTTCACGTACGACCAGCCTTCTGGTAATGGGCAGTTATTGTCGAGGAGGTATTGTACACATTCGGGTTGGTCGTTCGCGTGAGCGACTCGTACGGCGTCCTCGTCCCAAGGCGCTTTGGCGGTTTCGTGCAAGTACTTCAAACAGTCTAAGTGGCCGTTCATGGCTGCAAGCTCACACGCATATTCGCTGTATTTATCATACTTACGCTCAAAAAGATATTCGAGTATGTGGAGATGACCATTTTCAGCCGCCCAAGCTGCAGTAGTCGAATCCCAAGGCGCTTTGACTTCTTCACGTAAGTATTTGAGGCACTCGAGATGACCGCCATCGGCAGCATATGCACACGCACTCCAATCGATAGGACACTCATTTGCAACGCAATACTTCACCATTTCCAGATTACCTTGTCCTGCGGCCACAAAAATCGTCTCTTCATCCCACTTACACTTTTTATCCTCTCGCGCCCACTTGAGCAACTCGAGTTTATTCGTCTGAGCAACTTCACGGCAGAAAGATCTTTCTTTATCTACCCAGTAACTCGGCCACTACGATTTATGCTCCCACGCTACTTCCAAAGTCGATATCGACGACATCTCTTTGACCTTAAACCTCTCTTTCAAATCATTCGCGCGAGATGATCTCTTAATCAACTTTCTCGTCTCCGTATTCACCT
>Ga0209091_10004567_pt1 | contig 10745 bp, 8 predicted proteins | sample ArcticOcean_MG_C_6_FD_187438 | JGI IMG/M metagenome (GOLD analysis project Ga0209091, IMG submission 187438) | Marine microbial communities from western Arctic Ocean - ArcticOcean_MG_CB8_128 (SPAdes) (version 2) | ecosystem: Environmental > Aquatic > Marine > Oceanic | place: Arctic Ocean... | reverse complement strand
ATGGAGATATCCCGTCAGAAAGCTAGTGAAAATAAAGGTATCACTCACGAGGAAGATCCACATCATGGCCTTACCCCAAGGCACATGGTAGGCCTGTTTATCTGCGCTCCAATCTTCGACTAGGGTCGAGTTTGGTTCGCTTATAGCTGCGTCGCTCATTCTTATTTCCTATTAATGTTCTAATTAAACTTTATTTTTCCAATCCCTAATTATTCGGTCTTAACTATTAGGTATTGGAAAGAATTGCAAAAATAACCAACCAGACAATTAGCAAAAAGTGCCAATATAAAGTACACAGCTCGATGCTTAGGCGCACGTCTTCAGGCTTGCTTCCGGATATCAATCGTATTGAACTCTTACTCCATACCCAAAGCCCACCTAGTAAGTGAGCGATATGCAAACCTGTTAGTAGATAGAAGAAAGAGTTGGCCGGATTGGAGGCCACGTAAAAACCTGAAGCTTGAAGGTTTTCCCAGATAAGAATCTGTCCTGCTATAAAAAGCAAAGCAAACACACCTCCACCGATAAAGGCGGCTAGCAAATTCTTCTGCTTGCCTGCATTTGCCGTATTTCTTGCCCACTGAAACAGAATACTGCTGATGGCAAGCAATCCAGTGTTCAGCCATAGCTGAGCCGGTTCGGCCAGTGGCTCCCAGTCCGGCAATGACATCCGAATGACATAGCTGACACCGAACATCGAAAAAATTACCGAGGCTATCGTAAGAAAGAAGCCTAGCGCGACGCGCTCCGGGGGGGACTCGAAAGCGCCCTCCGGATTTAACCCTCCGATTATCCCCTTTCGTTCCCAAGGCTTCTCGGTAAGCGTCTTAAATAGGCTCATGCGCCTGCCTTGGATACGCCATGATCCAAATCGAAATGTTGCTCATCCGCAGCTGGCTCATCACCATCAGGTACATTCTGTGGAATAAAATCTTCTTTTGCACCTGGCACGCTATAGTCGTAAGGCCAACGGTAAACAGTTGGTAGCTCATCACCCCAGTTGCCATGTTTAGGCGGAGTATCAGGTGTCTGCCATTCTAAAGAGGCAGAACCCCAAGGGTTAGGGCCTGATTTCTTGCCGTTACGCAAACTCCAGAATATGTTGACGAAGAACAAGATCTGCGCTGCGCCTACCACTAGTGCTGCGATTGTGATCGCTGCGTTCAAGTCTTGCGCAGACTCTGGGATAAAGTCTGTGGATCCCATTGCGTAGTAGCGACGCGGAACACCCAAGAAGCCAAGGTAGTGCATCGGCAAATAGATCGCGTAGGTACCTAGGAAGGTAATCCAGAAGTGTGCCTTTGCCATACCCTCATGGAACATGCGACCTGAAACTTTTGGAAACCAGTGATACAGAGCAGCAAAGATAACTAGCACAGGTGATACACCCATAACCATGTGGAAGTGGGCTACGACAAAATAAGTATCCGAAAGAGGCAAGTCGATAACCACGTTACCTAAGAACAAACCAGTCAATCCACCGTGGATGAATGTAAAGATAAATCCGATGGCGAAATACATTGGCGCGTTGAGGCGGATATTACCTTCCCAAAGCGTAAGCACCCAGTTGTATACCTTAAGTGCAGTAGGAACAGCGATGATCAATGTGGTTGTGGCGAAGAAGAAGCCGAAGTAGGGGTGCATGCCACTTACATACATGTGGTGAGCCCATACGACGAAGCTTAATCCGCCAATAGCGATGATCGCCCATACCATCATTCGGTAACCGAAGATATTCTTTCGTGCGTGAGTAGAGAGTACGTCAGACACAAGGCCGAACGCTGGTAGCGCCACGATATAGACTTCGGGATGGCCGAAGAACCAGAACAAGTGTTGGAATAAGATTGGGCTACCACCATTGTGGTCAAGCGGCGTGCCTGACTCGATAACTGCTGGCATGAAGAAGCTAGTGCCTAGGAGGAGATCGAAAAGCATCATGATTGCTGAAACAAGCAGTGCTGGGAATGCAAATAGACCAAGAACTGTCGCGGTGAAGATGCCCCATACTGTAAGAGGAAGACGCATCATAGTTAACCCGCGACAACGATACTGTAAAACTGTAGTCACGTAGTTCAGGCCGCCCATTGTGAAGGCAACAACGAATACAGCTAGCGAGAGCAGCATCAGCACGATGCCCGCATCATGACCAGGCGTACCGGCCAAAGCAGTTTGAGGAGGATACAACGTCCACCCTGCCCCAGTTGGCCCGCCACCGACAAAGAAGCTCGACAGAAGAATAATTACTGAAAGAGCGTATACCCAAACACTTAGCATGTTCAGGAACGGAAACACCATGTCTCTAGCGCCGCACATGAGTGGTATTAGGTAGTTTCCAAACCCGCCTAGTAACAAGGCAGTCAGCATGTAAACAACCATGATCATGCCGTGCATAGTTACCGACTGGTAGTAAGAACTCGGGTCGATCAGATCAAATGTGTCTGGGAAACCCAATTGCATGCGCATTAGAAGCGAAAGCACCAAAGCAACAACCCCAACAGCGATGGCGATGCCACCGTATTGAATGGCAATAACCTTATGATCTTGGCTCCAAACGTATTTCGTAACCCAGCTATGGGGGTGATGCATTTCCATTTCGGAATCTTGATCAGCTAATGGTACGTAAGCCATTAAATCCTCCTAACTCTATAATCTTTGTATCAGCCAGCTATGGCTAAAATTTGTTGACAATCTAATCTAATATTTTTGTGTAGCAAGTTATCTCAATGTATTGATGTAGGCCGCCACATCTTCAATTTCTTCGAGCCCTGACATGGCAGTGGCCATGCCAACCATCTGCTCGCCATAGTCATCGCTTGGGTGTAAGCCACGGATACCAGCTCTGAAATTGCTGATCTGCGTAACGAAATACCAATCGCTCATACCCGCAAGTTTAGGAGCATCGGTGTACCAAGTGCCAACACCGTTATCCAAGTGACAAGCCGCGCAATTGCGATCATATATCTCGTAGCCATTGTCGACGTCACCAGTCACGGTTGGGGTGGCAGCTGTGTCAGGCATTGTGGCGATATAGGCAGCCATATTTCGAATGGCAGTATCGTCTACGAGCATATTCGCCATCGCAGTCATTGCCTGGCCATTGGTATCGCCTTCGCCACCGCGGACGCCTTCTTTGAAATACTTCAGCTGTCGTTCGATATACCAAGGCGATTGTCCAGCTATTTTCGGGCTATTCAATGCTTGGTTACCCTCTCCCTGTGCTCCGTGGCAAGCAGCGCAAACTGCATACTGTGCTTGGCCAGCGGCTGGGTTAGCAGCGGCAACCGACTGTGTTTCTGCGAATGTAGGCTGCGCATCAAGCCAAACGTCATATTCAGCTTGAGTTTCTACGACTACGGCGCCGCGCATGGCGAAGTGGCCTATGCCACAAAGCTCTTCACACATGAGGTCGTAACGGCCCGCCTTGTTTGGCTCAAACCATATGTATGAAATTAGACCAGGAACCAAGTCCATCTTCACGCGGAACTGAGGAACCGTGTAGTTATGTAACGTGTCATTGGAGCGAAGCAATGCTTTAACAGGCTTGTCCAGAGGAAGGTGCATTTCAGGAGCAGTAACGATTACATCATCCTGACCGTTCGGATCTTCAACATTGACACCAAAGGGATTGCCCTCGGTCACTAGCTGAGTGTCTGCTATACCCATAATGCCATCGGCACCGGGATAGCGGAACGCCCACTGCCATTGCTGGCCCATGGCTTCGAATTCAGTGGCATCGTCAGGCGGGGTAACAATGCTAGCCCATACGAAAAGGCCAGGCGCGAGCATTGTGACAACGCCGACAGTCGTAATGACTGAAAGCCAGATTTCCAATCTATGATTTTCAGGCTCGTAAGCGGCTTTTTGCCCTTCTTTGTGCCGATACTTGTATACACAGTAAGCTAGGAATAGATTCAATAAAATAAATACTACTCCGGTAACCCAGAAAGTGACATTGATGGTGAAATCAATTAATCCCCAGTCAGCAGCAATATCCGTGAACCACCAAGGGCTGGCAAAATGGAAAATAACAGATCCAATTACCAGCAAGAAAATAACGACCGCTAAAGCCATAAACCCGCCTTCCTTCTAAAAAATTACGAACGTATCCCAAGTGTCGTGAAGACAAAATATCGCCAAGCACTAGGGGAAATTTATTGTTGTGTACATCGCGTCCCAGAGGAACAAGAGTTGAAGCTCTTTGCCATTACTTTGTCGGCAGGCTTTGACAATGGGTGACCTCATTGCTATTCCCAATTCCAAGTTTTGACTCGCCGCTATCCTTGCAAATTATTGTTATCTGGATGGGGAAGTTTCAGCTCTCTGAGTGCCTCGGAATTACCCGAGAATTCACAGACTTTTTACTCACCTCACGCGCACCGGAATGCTATAGAATATTGGTATTCACTGCAAGTGATCTGCGGCCTAAAACCCCTAAAACATTCACGAAATCAAGCATTTTTGACACCTTCCTGTCAGTGTCAAATTTGCGACAGGGATTTGTACAAATTTTTCTAGAAAAACGCTTAAAACAACCAGCCAGTTCGAGGCGTTGATCTTGAGATTCAAAGCCAAATATGATTGAATGCCCGCGCTTCGAAAGCACGACACGAAGATGCGGCTCGGTATCTGTTATAGTCCGCTCAATAAACTCATCATGCCTAGCGTAAAAGTTGACCCGTGAACGAAATAGCTTCAAATATTAGCAGTAGCAGTTGGCGTGATTTCTACGAGATGTGCAAGCCGCGAGTTGTCATGTTAATGATCCTGACTTCTCTGGTCGGCATGTTCCTCGCAGTTCCGGGCATGGTTCCTCTGGATGTACTTATTCTGGGCAACCTAGGTATTGCCCTAGTTGCCGGCTCGGGCGCGGTCGTTAACCACCTGATCGACCGGAAAATCGACATAATTATGAAGCGCACCCACAACCGACCGGTTGCTCAGGGTCGCGTGGAGCCCAAGCAGGCCGCGCTATTCGCGATTGTCATCGGTGTCGCGGGAATGGCAATACTACTGTTATGGGTTAACCCATTGAGCGCCTGGCTCACGCTGGCTTCATTTATTGGTTATGCATTTATCTATACGGGCTATTTGAAGCACGCGACTCCACAGAACATCGTTATTGGCGGGCTCTCCGGGGCCATGCCACCACTATTGGGCTGGTCTGCCGTAACCGGCACTATTGATGGAGGCGCGTTAATTCTAGTTCTAATCATATTTGCCTGGACCCCTCCTCACTTCTGGGCTTTGGCTATTCACCGCAAGGATGAATATGCGAAATCGGGTGTGCCTATGTTGCCCGTTACTCACGGTGAGCACGTAACCAAGATTCATATCATCGTCTACACGCTAATGTTGGTAGTCGTAAGCGTCTTCCCATTCTTCTCCGGAATGAGCGGCTTGCTCTATCTCGTCTCGGCGCTTGCGCTGGGTGCTGGTTTCATCGGTTGGTCCGGTTTGCTCATGTTTAAGCCAAAACCAAGCACCGCAATGGATACCTTCCGTTACTCGATCATCTACCTGGCAGTGCTTTTCATCGCCTTGGTTGTTGATCACTACCTGATTTAATCTAGAATCCTCCGCATGCAACTGACTACGAAGAGAAAGACAGCATTTATTGCCTTTCTAGTCTTCGATGTTCTTGTCGTTATAGCTCTGATTGCCCTCTTTCAGCTGCGCGGTGAACGAGCGAGTGAAGCAGCGCTGCGTGAAATAGGCGTCACCATCTACCCAGAAGCTCGAACCTTGAGTGAATTTCGCCTGATCGACCAGCAGGGTGAATTCTTCACCAAAGCCGACCTTCAGGGGAGCTGGAATCTTGTTTTCTTTGGCTTCACGCACTGCCCGGATATCTGTCCTCTCACGATGGCCGAGTTGAGTCAGTTTTATGCGGGCTTGGATTTTAACCAAGATGTTAAACCGCGCATGTTCCTCGTAACAGTAGATCCCAAGCAAGACAATCCTGAGTCGATGGCTGCCTATTTGGCAAACTACAACGAAGAGTTTATTGGGTTGAGTGGAGACCCTGAGCAGATCGCACAGTTGGCGGCACAGTTGTATGTTGGTTACGGGGATGCGGTGAAATCTGAGATAGCTGCAACAACGCATGAGCATGGCGGCCCACAGTCTGAAGCTGATGTAGCCCAGGGTGACTATTTAATTGAGCATAGTGCTCACATCGCAGTAATAAATCCGCAGGGAGACTACTACGCAGTGATGCGAGCTCCGCATCGTGACCAAGACTTGATAAAGGCTTTTCGCGAACTAGTTAAGTAAAAAATACTTAGCTTCTAGTCTTTAGAACGTTCGGATAAAAATAGAATGCAAGAAAAATTAGTGTAGCCACTACGACGATAGCCGGCCCCACTGGCACATCGAAATAGAATGCAGAAATTAGGCCTAGCACTACAGAGATACAACCTATAATACTTGCCCTTACTGCCATTTGTTCTGGAGTAGTCGCCATCGAGCGCGCCGCCGCAGGGGGGATTATCAGCAGCGATGTTATTAACAATACCCCTACTATTTTCATCGACACCGCGATAGTTAATGCGATCAATAAAACCAGAATTAGGTTCAGTCGATTCACGTTTACGCCTTCAATTTCAGCTATTTCTGCGTGAACTGTAATTGATACGAAGTCATTCCAAAACACCGAAAGAACGATGGCTACGAGAGACACAACGACCAAAACCCAGATTAAATCGGCGTTGCCAATGGTGAGCAATGCCCCAAATAAATAGGCTTCGAGATCCACTCTAACCGAATCGGCTAATGCCAGTACCACGATGCCAAGTGCGAGGCTGCTGTGAGCTAAAACACCCAACAAAGTATCAGTAGAAATAGAGGGCCTTCGGTCTAACAAGGTAAGCAAGAAAGCGAATACAAGGCAGCTTAATATTATACTTAATTGTGGATTGCTATCGGTGAGTAAGCCCAAGGCTATTCCAAGCAAGGCAGAGTGCGCGAGCGTATCGCCAAAATAAGACATGCGGCGCCATACAATAAATGAGCCTAACGGTCCTGCCACTAGCGCAAGAGAGATTCCGGCAACTAGGGCATAGAGCACAAAATTCGCAGTAAAGAACAGCACCATCGAATCAATCATGGCTGTGTTCCTTCACGCTGCCGCCGATCCCGTGCTCATGATCGTGATGATGAGTATAGACGGCGAGGTTCTGGGAGGCATTGGCACCGAATAGGCTTAGGTACGCTGGGTCATTGGTGACGTGTTCGGGCTTGCCGTGGCAGCAAATATGATGATTGAGACAGATGACTTCATCGGTCGAAGACATGACCAGATGGAGGTCATGAGAAATCATTAACACACCACAGCGATGTCTATCACTAATCTCGCTAATGAGCTGATATAGCTCTGCCTGCCCCGCGAGATCGACTCCCTGCGCGGGCTCATCTAGAATAAGCAGCTCAGGTTTACGCAGTAGAGCGCGCGCAAGCAGCACGCGTTGTAGCTCACCTCCGGATATGGCGGTTAGTTGTCGGCCTTCAAGATGGCCTATTTTCAAATCTTTCAGGGTATTGGATAGCAGCGCTTTATCTTGCCGATTAGCGAGCTGAAGAAATCGGTTAACAGTCAGTGGTAGCGTGGGTTCTACGTGGACTCGCTGCGGCATATAGCCGATCCGCAGGTTGGGTCTGTGATAGATGGCGCCTGAGTCGGGCTGCAGTAGCCCAAGGGCGACCCGCACCAGGGTGGTCTTGCCAGCCCCGTTTGGGCCGATCAGGGTGACTATCTGGCCTTCCTCTATAGTAAGGCTGATATTCTCGAGAATTAATTTCTCGGCAAAATCCTTGTTGATTGATTTTGCCGCGAGCAGAACGCCCGGGGCATGAACATCGCTTGAAGAATTGGAGGCTGCATTATTGCTGCTATCGGGAATACTCATTCGAATTACTCGTCACAGTCTCGGCAGTCTACACTATAGATGTTGTCACGTTCTCACTCGCGTAGGAGCAGGCAGGACAATGGGTTATCATAGCATTGATGTCAAATATTCCCTTGCTGCCTGAGACTCTAGAGATTAACTAAGTCTGCCTGAATTTTACTGATGCCTAAATCTTATTTCATTCTTTTGTTAACTAGTCTGCTTTGTTCGCTAAGTCGTGCTGACGTAAATATCGTTACGACGATTAAGCCACTGCAGATGATTGCTGAGGCAGTAGTGCAGGAATATGGTAGCGTTTCTTCTATCGTGGATCCGCAGCAATCGCCCCATCACTTCACCGTGTCACCCTCTGATCGCATCAATTTAGCCCGGGCAGACATGGCAGTATGGATAGGCCCCCTGTTTGAAACCCACATCAGCGATTTTTTTGTGCAGACCCAGTTCAAAGCAAAGACAATCACAGTTATCGATATATCCGGGCTGCAATTGCATCGCGTCGGTGATGGGCAGCTCGATGCCCACCTTTGGCTTGATAGCTCAAACGCAGTACGAATTGCTAAAGCGATAGCAGAACGGGCTGCGAAGATGGATCCAGTCAATGCGACATACTACCGCCAGAACCTAGAAAAATTTAGCGTAGAAATTGAAAGCAGAAACCAGCAAATCGCACAGAAGTTTCAGGCGCCACCTGCGACGAACTACGCTGTCTATCACAATGCCTACCAATATTTTGAACAACAGTTTGGCCTACAACATGACATGATTATCTTAAGGGATCCGGAAGTTCAGCCAGGAATTCGAGAAACTATACAGCTGCGAAGCCAGGTGAACGACCAGCGACCCTCTTGTTTGCTATTGGAGTTCGACTCGAGCTCGGATTTGGTTAGCACTGTGTTGAATGGCCACGAGTTGAAACAAATTACCGTTGACTTGCTGGGCAGCAATGTAAACTCTAGCGGGAATGCCTATAGCGAATTTATGGCTAACCTAGCAGATGATTTTTACGAATGCTTGTATGAATAGGCGCAGCGCAAAACAAACTCGTACGAACTTGTAAAAGGAAAGTAAGTTGGCAGAATCAAAACAGCTCATTCTTGTAGATGGATCCTCCTATTTGTTTCGTGCATTTCATGCGCTTCCGCCTCTGGTTAGCAGTAAAGGGCAGCCGACAGGCGCAGTGAAGGGAGTCATCAACATGATTCGTAGCCTCATAAAGAACTATGAGGACAGCAATATTGCGATCGTGTTTGATGCCAAGGGGAAAACATTTCGCAGCAAAATTTACACGGACTACAAAGCCAATCGGCCGCCAATGCCAGATGAGCTTCGCTCGCAGATTCAACCGATACACCAAATCATCGAAGCCATGGGCCTGCCGCTTCTCATTGTCAGCGACGTAGAAGCAGATGATGTAATTGGCACGCTGTCACAGCAAGCGACCGAGATGGGCATCTCGACTCTAATTTCTACGGGCGATAAAGATCTCGCCCAGCTCGTGAACGACAAAGTCACACTGATCAACACTATGACAAACGAGCTGCTAGACAGTGAGTCCGTCGTTGGAAAGTTCGGTGTTGCGCCTTATAGGATTATCGACTATCTCGCTCTCATGGGTGATAAGTCAGATAATATTCCAGGCGTGCCGAGCGTTGGCCCGAAGACGGCTGTTAAGTGGTTGCAGGAATACGGCTCGATGGAAGGCATAATCGAAAACGCAGGAGCTGTCGGTGGGAAAGTCGGAGAGAAACTGCGTGAGAATATCGACCTACTTAGGCTCTCCTATAAGCTTGCAACAATAAAGATGGATGTAGCTCTAGATGTAAAGATACCCGAGCTGGTAGCAGTAGAAGAGGATCAGCAGAAGTTACACGAACTCTTTTCAGAAATGGAATTTAAGTCGTGGGTAAAGGCATTAGAAGATCAAGGTGTAGCTGGTTCACCTAAGAGTAAGAAGCCCACAACTAAAGAACTAGCAATCGAAGAAGTCGATGTGTCGATTGCAGAGGAAGACATAGACTATAAGTTAGTTCTAGATAAAAAAGATTTTGCATCTCTACTCGATCAGGTTGCGGCTTTATCGAGTTTCAGTATCTCTTTGGAAACGATCGGAGATCATTTTCTTGATCAAAAAATTCTCGGTATCGCAATCTGTATTCAAATGGGCAAGGCATTCTACATTCCTTTTTTGCATGATTACGATGAAGTGCCAGCCCAGCTTGATAGCGCGGATTGCCTGAATCAGTTAAAGCCAATACTGGTAAACCCCTCGATCATAAAAGTCGGCTTCGATCTAAAGCATATAGATCATGTTCTGAAAAACTACGGGATTAACTTACAGCCAGTTAAGAATGATGTGCATCTAGCGTCGTACGTCACCAATTCTGTCGCAACGAAACATCAGCTGCCACAGATAACTAGAAACTATCTAGAAGTGACACTCATAGAAATCGAGAGTCTGCTAGGCAAGGGCCGAGGGAAGCTGAGCAGGGAGCAAGTGGCGGTTGTGGATTATGCACCTTACGCCGCACAAAAAGCAGATCACATCTTGCGCCTGTCTGCGACCTTACAGCAGAACCTGAGCAGTAACGGTAATTTGCTAGGGCTGTATCAATACTATGAACTACCACTTATCGAAGTGTTGAATAAGGTAGAGCGCAATGGCATTCGGGTCGATGCAGTTGCACTTGCTAAGCAAAGTAAGCAGATCGGCAAACAGTTAGAAAAACTGCAGTTGCAAGTCTTCGAGATAGCCGGAGAGGAGTTCAATTTGAGTTCGCCGAAACAACTGCAAACAATATTCTATGAGAAACTAAAACTGCCAATTTTAAAGAAAACGAAAAC
>Ga0209091_10004561_pt1 | contig 10754 bp, 10 predicted proteins | sample ArcticOcean_MG_C_6_FD_187438 | JGI IMG/M metagenome (GOLD analysis project Ga0209091, IMG submission 187438) | Marine microbial communities from western Arctic Ocean - ArcticOcean_MG_CB8_128 (SPAdes) (version 2) | ecosystem: Environmental > Aquatic > Marine > Oceanic | place: Arctic Ocean... | reverse complement strand
TGGTGGTGCTGCGATTCAAAAAAATCTAGAGCAACTAGGGGAGATAAGTTACACTGAAGAGGAACAAAATTTTGCCTATAAAATTCAAGAAGCTACGTTTAAACCAACTATAGGAATAGATGGTTCAATTAATCCATTAAAAGAAACAGCAGAACATCCAATGGGAGGTTCAACGGATGTAGGAGACGTCAGTTTTCTAGTGCCTGTTGTTCGCTTAGGCGTTACAACAGCTCCAAAAGGAACCCCATGGCATTCATGGGCAGTAGTGGCTTGTGGGGGAATGTCTATTGGACACAAAGGCATGGTTTATGCAGCAAAAGCACTGAGTATGACCATGGTAGATTTATTTACTGACAAAGTACTTCTTGAGTCAGTAAAAGAGGAATTTAAAACAAGAAAAGGGGACTATCAATACCAAGGATTACTTCCGTCTGGACCACCACCTTTGGGTGAAGAATAAATTTAATAGAGACCTTGAATTCAATTGCTCTGATGCCAACAAAACATAAATCTACTCTAATTGTAATTAGAAGAAGTTCTTTTTATATATTCGGAACACAAACTTTATGAAGAGACTAAAACAATTATGTTATGTTACATTATTTTTAACTGTAACAGGATGTGTTAAGAATGATGCTAATAATAATTCAGAATTAGGTTATTCAAATACAAATGCTCAAACAATACTGCATGATGGTATCAATAGAGAATATCTACTGTATATACCTGATTCTTATGATGGAAAAACTTCAATTCCACTAATGTTAAATTTTCATGGTTTTGGAGGAAGTGCAAGTGAACACATGATAGAAGCTGATATGCGTTCATTGGCAGAATCTGACACCTTTATCCTGGTTTATCCACAAGGAAGTTATTTAAACGGTTATGCCCACTGGAATGCTTGTCCAACGGGAGGAGATAACAAAAGTGATGCTGATGATTTTGGATTTGTCGAGTCTATGATTAGTGAGATTTCGTCTCAGTTCAATGTCGATATGAAGAGAATTTATGCCGCGGGATATTCAAATGGTAGTATGATGGCATATGGGCTTGCGAATTATAAAAGTGAGTTAATTGCGGTAGTCGCATCTGTTTCTGGGGGAATGTTAGATTGTACTGGGAACACAAGTCATCCAATGCCTATATTACATTTGCACGGAACCTCTGATGGCATCCTTCCTTATAACGGGAGCTTTGGATGGAACTCAGCACAAAGTACTTTAGACCATTGGATTAACTTCAATAACACGACTACAAGCCCAAATGTAAATAGCTACAATAATGAAGGAATGACAATTGAGCATTATGTTTATGACCAAGGTGATAATTCAGTTTCTGTTGAGCATTACAAATACATTGGAGGAGACCATGAATGGTTTAGAGCAGCTTATCAAGGTCAGAGTACATCAGAATTGGTTTGGAATTTTGTATCAAGGTATGATATTGACGGATTGAGATGAAAATACAGTATAGCGAATATTCAAACTAAGTTATAAATCAAAAACGGCTACAATTTCCTCATTAATGTAGCGGGTAGCTAAACTATCCAATGTCGCTCTCGCATTTCTTTTTTTACATGTTTTGAAAGATATAAAATGGCAATCATATTGGGAATGCACATTAATGCAAAAGATAAATCAATAATGCCAATAACAACTTCTACCGTTACAAGCGCAGAGAAAATAATACTACCTATATAGAAATAATTATAATAGTTAGCCCAGCGATTGTTCGTTAGATACCCAAAGCATTTCACCCCATAATAGGAATATGTAAATAAGGTGGAAATCCCAAAAATGAAAACCATTAGGAGTAATAATACATCACCAAAGCCAAAGAATAATCTTCGAAAGGCCTCTAGGGTTAATACAATTCCATTTAAATTTTCAACTAGATAGGCACCGCTTATAATTACAATAAGACCCGTAATAGTGCAAACCAACACAGTGTCTAATAAAGGCCCTAACATGGCAACAAGACCTTCATCTGTTCCTTTTTCACTTTGAGATTGCCCATGATACATAGGAGCATTCCCAACTCCACTTTCATTTGAAAACACCGCCCTTCTAACCCCTAAAATCACAAGGCCCCAAAAACCACCCGTTACTATGGTTTTAAAATTAAAAGCTTCAGAAAAGATTAAACGAAAAGCAGGGATAACTCCTTCAATATTTACTGCAAGGATATAAATTCCAATAAAAAAATAAAGCCCTACCATTGCAGGAACCAGGCTCGAGGTAACCTTTACAATGGTTTTTAATCCTCCAAAAATTACAAAAGCACTGGCAATGGACAGAATAATACCCACAATAAATCTCCATTGAAAATCTCCAAGAGCAATAAATTGATCAGGTTGTACCACATTCATAAAGGTTAAGGTGAGTTGGTTAGCAGTAAAAGCAGGAAGAACTCCGAAAAGCCCTGCTAATGAAAACCAAACGGCCAGTGGTTTTCCCCATTTTTTCATGCCTAATGACATGTAATACATGGGTCCTCCTAGCGGCTCACCTTCTGCATCTATTTCTCTTAGTTGAACGGCCAAGGTGCAAGAATAAAACTTTATAATCATTCCAATGGCTGCAGTAACCCACATCCATACCAGCACGCCAGGTCCCCCTAAGTGAATAGCAATAGCAACACCTGAAATATTCCCCAAACCTACAGTTGCTGCTAGTACAGCAGATAGGGCCTGAAAGCGAGAAATACCTTTGTTTTTTTCTTTTGAAAGGAGTAAACCAAAAGCAGTTTTCATTTTCAAAAATGGATATCCCTTACTATGAAAACACAAATAAAGGCCACCACCAATTACGGCAAAAAGCATAACCCATTCTAATGGGCGAATGAGGTTTTGTAAGATTGATTCAAGAGTTGAAATCCATAGGTCCATTAGGGAAAAATAAGGATTAAATTTTGTTTTCTAATTAAAAAGCCCAAACTTTATAAAAAAGAACTTATTATGCAAACACGTAGAGATTGGCTGCGTTCCTCCCTTGGAATTGGAGGCTTACTGTTAGCTCCACCAAGTATACTGAGTGCACAAGAAAAAAGTGATTTTCAACCAAGAAGTCTAGACCCTGTTATTCGGTTAAGCTCAAATGAAAACCCTTATGGCCCCTCCAATCGTGTTCAAGAACGAATTAAAAGTTCTTTTATTCATGGTTGCCGCTATCCTTATGCCTATTCAGATAATCTAGCAGAACAGCTTGCTATAAAACATGGCGTTTCTCCAGAATCTATCATTATCACAGGAGGTTCAACGGAAGGCTTACGAATTACAGGCCTAACTTTTGCCTCAAATGGAGGAGAAATAATTTCAGGGCAACCTACTTTTTTAGCCATGATGACTTATGCTGAGCAGTGGGGAGCATCCATTAATTGGGTTCCCGTTGGAGCAGATAAAGGGTATGATTTAGATGAAATGGAAAAACGTATTTCTTCAAAAACGAAGTTGATTTTTTTATGCAATCCAAACAATCCAACAGGCACTTTAGTTCCAGCTAAAAAACTAGTTGATTTTTGTGATTCAGCCAGTAAAAAAGCTATTGTGTTTTCCGATGAGGCTTACTACGATTTTATAGAAACCCCAAATTATCCCAGTATGATAGAAGCTGTAAAACGGGGTGATAATGTGATTGTCTCTAAAACGTTTTCTAAAGTATATGGAATGGCCGGCTTACGGATTGGTTATTTAATTGCTAAACCAGAAATTGCTGCAAAAATTCGAAAAAATGTAGTGGCAATGAGTAATGTTTTGGCAGTAGAAGCTGCCAAAGAAGCACTTCAAGATGATGCTTTTTATCAGTTTTCTTTAGCAAAAAATAGAGAAGCCAAAAAACGTATCTATAAACTTCTAGACCATTTAAACTTAAAGTATGTTCAGTCGCATACTAATTTTATATTTTTTCACGCCAAAAAAGACATTAGAGAACTAGGACCAGCAATGCTGGCAAAAGGAGTCCGTATTGGGCGTCCTTTCCCCCCTTTTTATGATTGGTGTAGAGTCAGTACAGGGACTTTAGAAGAGGTTGATTTTTTTATTAAAGGGATGCTAGAAATTTACGAATCGTGAAGCTTATTTTTCTTTAACAATAATATAGGTAGCTTTTACACCTGTTGCTAAATTCCACCGGTTTGCGCCAACTAGTTTTCCTTCATCATCAAAAACGCGCACTTCAGCAGTATTTGGACCAGAAGTTCCTTGGTTTAGGGCTACAAAATCTATTTTATTGAAACCCATCACTAGATCAATAGAGATGCTTTGAAAGCGCTCAAAAAGCATAATTCGAGGAACCACTTCCTTTCCATTTAAAAGTATTCTGATTAAATCACCATCTGGTGATTCGTGATCTCTAACCGCAATTTGAACATACCGCCCATTATTTTTGAAGTCCCCTAAGTATTGATCAGTTTTAAATTGATTAGGGTTTTTTTCTTTTTCACGGCCTCTATTTAATCTACTTAAATATTTTTTTCCAGGATCTAAAAACTGTTCACCAGTTCCAAAATTTATGGGTGGATTAATAAGATCTTTTTTAGGATCTTTAAATTCAATACTGGGGTTAAAAAAATCTTCAGAAAGAAAGGCTTTCTTTTTTTTAGGCTGTAATAAACTAGGCCCTTTATTTTCTGGAGGAGGAATGACAACTTTTGATGCTTTTTTTGAATCAACAACTAACTGTCCCCAAATGGATTGGGAATAAATAGCTAAGACACTAAAAAATAAAAGCTGTTTGATTTTTAACATAACACTAATGTACTACTATCGAACAAACCTAAGTGGATTTCATCTTAATCTCAAGGTATTTAACAACAATTTAATGCATATTTGTTTTTTTAAACAACGATATATCTAAAATTAATAAATTAGAATTATGCAAATTGCCACGATTGACTGGGTCATTATCTTTTCTTTTTTTGCTATTACACTAAGCATTGGAATTTATGTTTCCAAAACATCTGGTAAAAGTGCTAATGACTTTTTCTTATCCGGTAGAACTATGCCTTGGTGGTTGTTGGGACTTTCTATGGTTGCTACAACATTTTCTACAGATACCCCCAATCTAGTCACGGACATTGTTAGAACCAATGGAGTATCAGGAAACTGGGTTTGGTGGGCCTTTTTAATTACCGGTCTTTTAACGGTTTTTGTATATGCCAAGTTATGGCGAAAATCAAATGTTAATACAGATTTAGAGTTTTATGAACTCCGCTATGGAGGAAAGCCCGCTCGTTTTTTACGTCAATTTCGTTCCATTTATTTAGGGGTTGTTTTTAACGTAATCACTATGTCTGCAGTAACCTTAGCAGCCATTAAAATAGGCGGAATTATGTTGGGTTTAGACCCCTGGCAAACCGTTTTAACAGCAGGCACAGTAACCGTTATTTTCAGTGCTATCGGGGGCTTTAAAGGGGTTGTTTATACCGATGTTATTTTATTTTTTGTAGCCATGGGAGGTGCAATAGGAGCCGCTTATTATTTAGTAAATCTTCCCGAAGTGGGGGGAATACAAGCCTTACTCGCCAATGAAAATGTGGCTGGAAAAATATCTATTTTACCTGATTTTGGAAATAAGGAAGCGGTTATTACGCTTCTTATTATTCCTCTTGCCGTTCAATGGTGGAGTTCTTGGTATCCTGGAGCAGAACCTGGAGGAGGAGGATATATTGCCCAGCGAATGCTTGCTGCGAAAGATGAAAACCATGCCATTGGAGCAACATTTTTCTTTAATATAATGCATTATGCCCTTCGCCCTTGGCCATGGATTTTAGTGGCTTTAGCATCTCTGGTTGTATTTCCTGATTTAGCGAGTCTTCAAACAGCTTTTCCAAATATTACCGCAGACAAATTAGGCCACGATTTAGCATATCCTGCAATGCTTACAAAGCTTCCAACGGGATTACTTGGACTGGTTTTAGCCTCCTTAATTTCTGCCTATATGAGTACTATTTCAACACAATTAAACTGGGGGTCTTCCTATATTGTATATGATTTTTACAAAACACAAATCAATCCTGAGGCTTCCCAAAAAAGACTGGTTGCAGTGGGTAGAATTTCAACAGTAGTCTTAATGGTGTTAAGCACATTACTAGCACTTCTTCTTCAAAATGCAATGCAATTATTCAACTTACTTTTGGTGTTTGGCGCTGGGACAGGGCTTATTTTTATTCTACGATGGTTTTGGTGGCGTATAAACGCTTGGAGTGAAATTACTGCTATGGTAGCCTCTGGAGTTATATCGCTATTAATCACGATTCCTTCTATTAAAGCTGGTCTTTTTGGTGAAGTGGGTATTTTTCCTGCATGGGCTGAATTTCCGTTTGTTGTTTTTGTAACCACAAGCCTATGGCTTTTAGTCACGTTTATTACGCCTTCAGAAGACCAGAGTGTGTTGCGTTCTTTTTATAAAAAGACACAACCAGGAGGACCAGGATGGAAAAAAGTTATTGATGCTGCTAAGAATGATTCGGTGGAGCTTGTTGATTCTGATGAAGGCTGGAGTGTTCCCTCGGGAATTTTAGCAATGCTGTTGGGATGTTTGATGATTTATAGCACCATGTTTGCTACGGGCTACTATATCTATGGAGACTACCAACTTGCCTTTCCCCTTACGGGACTAGTTATAGTTTCCGCTTTCTTTTTAGTTAAGATCTGGAAAAAGGTAAAGGCTACAGTACTTTAGAAAAATCCTTTTAACCCAGAATAATACCTGCTATTGTTGCAGACATCAACGAAACAATAGAACCTGCAATCATTGCCTTAAAGCCAAGTTCTGTTAACATTTTGCGTGTTTTTGGTGCAATTATACCAATGCCCCCCACTTGAATACCTATGGAGGCAAAATTAGCAAAACCACAAAGCATGTATGTGGCCATGATAACAGATTTTTGATAGGTGAAATGAAGACTGCTAGCACTATTTTTTAAATCCACCAACTGGGTATATCCTACAAATTCACTAGCCACTAATTTAATTCCTAAAAGCTGTCCCATTAGTGTCATATCTTCTTTTGCCACCCCCACTAACCACATTAAAGGAGCAAAAACATAGCCCAAAACAAATTCAATAGAAAAACTATCATAAACGGTATTTGCATCAATCCAACTGTTTAAACCAACAAAGGATCCTATACCAGAAAATATACTATTGGCCATTGCAATTAAAGCAATAAATACTAATAACATAGCGGCTACATTAACTGCCATTTTAATCCCCTCTCCAGTTCCTATAGAAATTGCTGAAAGGAAATTTTCACCAATTTTAGTGTTAGAAACTTTTACATCTGTTATAATTTCTTCAGTTTGAGGATATATAATTTTAGCGATTACAACGGCTCCTGGAGCTGCCATCACCGATGCAGCTAAAAGACTTTTAGCAAATTCAAGGCGCTGCACCGGATCATCTCCTCCTAAAAAGCCAATATAGGCTCCCAATACACTTCCTGCAACGGTTGCCATTCCGCCCACCATTACCAAGAAAATTTCAGAGCGATTCATTTTTTCTAAATAGGCTTTAATAAGAAGTGGAGCCTCTGTTTGTCCTAAAAATATGTTCCCTGCGACTGAAAGACTTTCAGAGCCTGATATTTTAAAAATTTTAGTCAGCCCCCAAGCAAGAAATCCCACCACTTTTTGAATAATTCCAAAATAATATAAGATGGAGCTTAACGCGGAGAAGAAGATAATTACCGGAAGAGCCTGAAAAACAAATATAAACCCATAGGTTTCTATATTTCCAAATTCACCAAGCAGCATCTTGGTGCCGGCGCCCGTATATTCTAAAATCTTAATAAAAAAGCTCCCCATTACTTCAAAAACACGCTTGATTATTCCCACTTTTAATACTCCTATGGCAATAATAATTTGAATTAGAAGACCAATTCCCACGGTTTTCCAAGCGATTTGTTTTCGATTGTTACTAAAAAGAAAGGCGATAAATAAAAGTACTCCCATGCCCAGAACCCCCCTTAAAAGAGATATAATAGAAAGTCCTGCATTTGGTATCAAATCCATGATATAATTTATAAATGTTAAATATAAGAAATCGGCTATCTTTAAACCCTAGAATTAATAATCTAATGAAAAATCTTTTTTTAGTGTTTATTGCAGGCTCTTTTTTGACCAATTGTCAATCAGAAACATCTGCTCAAGAAAACACACAAATAGCTCTCGAAACAAATTCTATGGTTGAGCTAGAGAAGCCAGAGCTGGCATTGGTATGGTCTGATGAATTTGACGCTACTACTTTAAACCTTGATAATTGGACTTATGAATTGGGAGATGGGTGTCCTAACCTTTGCGGCTGGGGAAATAGTGAATTACAAGAATATACCGACGATAATCACCGTTTAGAAGACGGGATGCTTATCATTTCAGCGCAAAAGATTAGTACCAGTAACTATACTTCTACTCGCATTATTACCAAAGGCAAAAAGGAGTTTCAATATGGTCGGATAGAAGCCCGTGTAAAGGTTCCTTCTGGGGCTGGAATGTGGCCTGCTTTTTGGGCCTTAGGGAACGATATTGAAACCAATTCATGGCCCAATTGCGGCGAGATTGATATCATTGAATATGTTGGTAAAAACCCAGGTCAAATATTTACTTCAGTTCATACCGCAAGTAGCTACGGTAACACTATAAACACACAAATCACTCCTACCCCAAATGTTGAAGATGATTTTCATGTCTATTCTATTGAGTGGAATAAGGATTTTATTGAATTTTTCTTTGATGATTCTCGCGTTTACCGCTATGCCCCTCAAATTCAAAATAATGAAACATGGCCCTTTAACAAGCCCTTCTTTTTTATACTCAATCTAGCAGTTGGGGGAAATTTTGGAGGACCTGTTGCAAATAATATTGAATTTCCCAGGGAGTTTATTATTGATTACGTTCGCGTGTATCAATAAAATTAAAACTCGGTTGCGAGTATTTTTTGAACGACATCACGAGTAGTCATTAGTTTGATTTTATGAACACTGTCGGTGTATTGTCCAGTTTCAAGTTTTGTTTCTAAAAGATGTAATAGCTCTTTGGCGGTTGGTTCTGTCATAATTATAATTTCATGGGTACTTCTACCAGTAATATTCTTGAATTTTCTTCTGCAGTTATTGAGAAACTCTCTGTTTCCCAAACTCCTAATGCATCCCTTTTTTCTAGGGACTCTCCCTCTATAGATGCTCTACCTTCAATCATAAAAGCATATACCCCATTTCCTTGTTTATGGAGGCTATAGGGCACCGTTGTTTTTTGATTGAAATCTCCTAAGTGAAACCATGCATCTTGATGAATCCACATGCCAGCAGCGTCATGATTAGGGGTGATAACAGGATATAAGGCATTGGTTTTTTTGAGAGATTTAATATTTTTTTGATCGTAACGGGGTGCTACATTTTGCTGGTTTGGAAGCACCCATAGCTGTAATAAATTTAGTGGTTGATCTTTGTTTTTGTTGTATTCACTGTGCGACACACCTGTGCCTGCGCTCATTACCTGAATTTCATCTACGGCTACAACACCTATATTATCCATACTGTCTTTGTGCTCCAGAGCACCCTTTAAGGGAATGGTAATGATTTCCATATTATTGTGGGGGTGGGTTCCAAAGCCCATACCTGGAGCAATAACATCATCATTTAGTACTCTAAGAGCTCCAAATTGAATGCGCTCGGGGTTAAAAAATTGAGCAAAGCTAAACGAGTGTTTCGCGTGAAGCCAACCATGGTCTGCTTCTCCACGGGTCCCTGAAGTGTGAAAGGTCTTTTTCATTATTTTTCGCTTCTTTTTTTAGGGTCTAATTTTTTATTGGCCTCAACAACGGTATCAATCAATTTTTTTTTAGAGTCAAAATAATTAATCAGTGTTTTGATTTTCTCTTCATTTTCCTTTTTTTCAGTGGCTTTCTCTTTTTCTTCAGCAATTGTACTTTTTATTTCCATGTACGTACTTGCCACAAAGCCAATCACAATTGCAATGGCAACAATGAATGCAACAATTTCTTCTAAGTCAGATAGGTACATAAATGAGTATCTTTGTCGCAAATTTAGAAAATACAAAGCAAGATGAACTACACTCAGGGAAGAATTTGGAAGGGAATATTATTGGGCACACTTCTTTTTTCGGCCAGTTGGATCCAAGCACAAAACAACACTAAAACCACTACCATTACCTTGGATGAGGTTGCCATAAAGGCCTCGAAACTAGAAACCCCTAGAAGCCTACTGCCTTTTTCAGTGAGTGTTATAAATTTGCAAAGGGTTCAGGCCATGCATCAACAACTTTCCCTTCAGGAGTATTTAGGAGCAGTTCCCGGATTGTTTTCTTTAAATGCGACTAACTATGCTCAAGATTTACGTATTTCTATTCGTGGTTTCGGCGCGCGTGCAGCTTTTGGAATCAGAGGAATTAAACTTATTGTAGACGGTATCCCAGAAACTACTCCTGATGGACAAGGGCAACTTGACAATCTTCCTTTGGGACTTTTAAAAAATATTGAAGTGTTAAGAGGCCCTTCTGCAAGTTTATATGGAAATGCTTCTGGGGGAGTACTTTATCTCAACACCTTAGATAGCCTGCAAGGAGAATCGGTTCACTTTAGAAGCACTCTCGGAGCTTATGGTCTTCAAAGCTATCAATTATCCGCAGCCCTTACCTCTAAAAAAACAACAGGATTACTTCACTTAAATAAAACGTCTACAGCTGGGTATAGAGCTTTTAGCGCTTTAGAGCAAATCACTTTTAACGCCAAAGTAAAGTAT
>Ga0209091_10004559_pt1 | contig 10755 bp, 20 predicted proteins | sample ArcticOcean_MG_C_6_FD_187438 | JGI IMG/M metagenome (GOLD analysis project Ga0209091, IMG submission 187438) | Marine microbial communities from western Arctic Ocean - ArcticOcean_MG_CB8_128 (SPAdes) (version 2) | ecosystem: Environmental > Aquatic > Marine > Oceanic | place: Arctic Ocean... | reverse complement strand
AGATTGGGCAAATACAAGAATGAACAAGCCATACAGAGTTCCTGCATTTAATGTAAACGACAGAACATCACCTAATCAAATACTTTACACAGGGCTTTACAGTCCTAGTATGAACTCTTATTATACGCCTGATTATGTTAGTTGTAATAATTGGGCTTTAATTGATTCTAAAGTTTCAGAGTTTCACTTAAATAACATATCTAACGGATTTACAGGATCTTTTATGATTTCCTTTGCTAACGGAATACCAACAGCTGAAGAACGTAGACAGATAGAACAAAGCCTTACAGATAAATTTACATCAGAAAAGAACGCAGGAAAGTTTGTTTTGACATTCTCAGATGACAAGACAAGAGTACCTGAAATAACTTCTATTAGTCCATCAGATTTGGATAAACAATTTTTGGCACTTCAAGAACTACTTACTAGCAACATCCTCTCAGGTCATAGGGTAACTTCTAAGACACTTATGGGCTTAGATAGTGCTAATGGGTTCTCAAGCAATGCAGACGAGCTAAACGCAGCTAGTAATTTTTATCTTAATACAGTAATTGTTGGCTTCCAATCTCAAATATTAAAAGTATTACACAAGATATTCCAAGTAAACAATATGGATATGCCTGTTCAGTTCGTACAACTTAAACCAATTACTGTTAAATTTACTAATCAAGACTTAGCTGCTGTATTAACTTCAGATGAAATAAGAGAAGAAATGGGTTATGCTCCTTTAGATGTAGACGTTGATGTAAGGGAAGACTTTTCTAAAGTTGGTATGATAGACGGAAAGCCTGTTTTTGATACCATAGATGAAGCCTTAGCAAGTGCAAAGACTTTAGGGTGTGAAGGGTATCACGAACACGAATTAGAAGGTAAGACAGTCTATATGGCTTGTGAAGGTCATAAAGAAGCTACAGAGCTTTCTAAGTTCATTGAGGAGTTTGGAGAAGATATGTCTGATGAATGGGAATTAGTAGAAGAAGAAGTAGTAGATGGAGAGCATCAAGACTTTAACTATGAAGAAGTATTAAACGAACTAGCTAATGAAAAGATAGAACTAGCATCAACAGGAAGGGCTATTCCAAGTCGTAAGTCAGAACAAGATGGTATATCTAAAAAGTCTTATGATTACTTTAGAGTTAGATATGTTTATTCTAATGACAATTTCTTAACTAACAAATCAGGAGAGAAAAGAGAATTTTGCCGTAAGATGGAAGGAGCTAAAAAGCTCTACAGAAAGGAAGATATTATCAATATGGGAAGTAAGGCTGTTAATCCTGGCTTTGGAAAAGGTGGAGCTAATACTTACTCTATATGGCTATACAAAGGAGGACCTCAATGCTTTCACTTTTGGAGTAGAAGAATCTTTAAAACTGTAATAGGAGAATCTAAGACTACTAAAATAGAAGACGCTGATATGATTGGCTACACAAAAGCTAAGTCAGAAGGTTTTACAGCTAAGAAGAACGACAAGCTAGTAGCAACACCACCAAGAAAAATGAAAAATAACGGATACGTAAACGCAAGATAACTATGAGCTATGTACTATTTATATCAGAGGCTAAATTAAAGGACTCTACAGCAATCAATCTTAATGTGGATGTGGACATATTACTTCCGTTTGTAAGGGAAGCTCAGAAAATTTATGTTGAAACAGCTCTAGGGACTGACCTTAACAACAAATTGAAAGACTTAATAGTTGCAGGAACAGTTGGAAATGTAGGTAATGAAGCTTACAAAACTTTACTAGATGACTACATAGGGGATATGCTTCCTTCGTATAGTCTGTATCACGCTTTTAATTATCTTAGACATAAGGTTGAGAACGGGAATATTTTTTCCAAAACATCTGAAACGGGTACAGCATTAACTACAGAAGAAGCTCAAAGTTTTAGGGAAGAAATTTTAAATACTGGAAGTTACTATCGTGAAAGACTAATAGACTATATCCGTAATAATACAGCAAGCTTTCCTGAATACAATACAAACACAGGTGCAGATGTAAATCCTTCAAGGGAAAATTATTACAATAATATGAATCTTGAAAGACCAGAACAAGGAACAAGACTCACTTTAAGAAACTTTCTAAACGCTTCAGATTAATGAAGAAACACTACAAGCCAAAATTAATTAATATAACAAAGCTTAAATCCTACTTGGATAAAAAGCCTAATAATAAAACAAATGCAAGACAGCCTTCAAGTAGGAATAGCAAATAGTACAGCAATAGGATTAAGTCTAGGTCAGGCTAATCAAGTTCTAACTCTAGTTTCTTTGACTCTAGCTATAGGATTTACAATTTACAAATTTATCAAGTTTGATAAAAAAAAATGATAAACCTCTTATTAATTAGAGATACATTTAGTAAGGAGAGTACGATTGGAGAACTCTTTATAAATGGAGAAAGAATATGCGACACCTTAGAGAATTCTTGGCAAGATAATCAAAGAAATATAAGTTGCATTCCTGAAGGGGTTTATCCTGTAAGACTTAGACTAGCTAGAGAATCAGCTTCAAGAGATTACTTACATCTCTTAGTACAAGACGTTCCTAATAGGGATTGGATATTATTCCACAGAGGTAATTACCCTAAAGATACAAGCGGCTGCATTCTAGTAGGACTAGGCAGCCAACAGGACGTTGTTAATAACTCTGTCTTAGCTATGGACTTATTAATCAAAGAAATACTACATTTGGGCGGAGAAAATATTAACTTAATAATTAAAAATAAATAATATGAAAAAGTTTTTTCAAAAGTATCTTATCGGACAGATGTTAAAGTCAAAGAAGTTTTGGTACGCAATCAGTTCAGTAGTCATTCCTGCAATAGTAACTTACTTAGGAGTTGATGCTGATACAGCAAAAGAGTTATATCACGCAATCTTAGTTCTTATTGTTGGACAAGGAATAGCTGACGTAGCTAAGAAATAGTTTGTCTAAAGAAGGAAAAAGACTAAGACTTTCCTCTGAAGAAGTTGAGTTAATCAATGAGAGCAGGGGAAAGGACTTACAAAACATTAACGGCAATACAGCCTTAGACATACATCTTAAAGATAGAGGTATAGATAAGAATGATATTGTAAGCGTTAAGCATTGGCAAAATATGGGGGGTGATTTACGCTTTTCTATAGTTACCAAAGAACAATATGGTACAGACCAAAACGATCTACTTGAAGACATAAAAAGTCTAATTGAAAATCATTCTCCAAAATACCCTGAAATCAAAAGAGTTAAAGGTGAACACTTATTAGTGATAAATCCTGCTGATATTCATATAGGTAAACTAGGAGTAGCTTTAGAAACAGGTGATGACTATAATACAGAGATAGCATACAATAGAGTATTAGAAGGCGTTACAGGACTTATAAGCAAGGCTCAAGGGTTTAGTATAGATAGAGTCTTATTCTGTGTAGGTAATGACATTCTACATATTGACAATGTCTATAATACAACTACAGCAGGAACTCCACAAGATGCAGATGGTAAGTGGTGGCAACATTTTGAAGTCGCTTTAAAATTATATGTTAAATGCGTTGAGATACTTAGACAAGTAGCACCTGTAGATGTTGTACATTCAATGTCTAATCACGATTATCAAAGTGGATTTCATTTAGCACACTCTTTAAAGTCTTGGTTTAGAAATACTAAAGATGTAACATTTGATATATCAGTAGCACACAGAAAATACTATAAGTATGGTTCTAATCTTATAGGACTAGAACACGGAGATGGTGCTAAGATGGATAAACTCCCTATGTTAATGGCTAACGATAGACCTTTAATGTGGGCAGAAACTAAATACAGATATTGGTATCTTCACCATATACATCACAAAGTAAAATACAAATGGCTAGACGCTAAAGACTTCATAGGTGTAACTGTTGAATATATGCGTAGTCCTTCAGGTACAGATTCCTGGCATAATAGAAAAGGATTCTGTGGAGTACAAAAAGCAGTTGAAGGTTTCATTCATTCCAAAGACTCAGGGCAAATAGCAAGGCTAGTACACTATTTTTAGCACCCCGTATAGCCGTTTTAGGCACTTTCTTTTCTTTTTAATACTAATATACTAGACAAGCTATAAAGTTCGTCCTAGATGTAAACACCTTAATTGTTAATAACTTTGTAAATAAACTTGTTTATAATTGTGTGAGTAACTTAAAAGGTGTAGTTTTGTCAAATATTAATCAATACAATTAAGATGAAAAATTTTAGAATGAAGGAAGCAACAAGCAAACAGGAAGCAATTATAAGTTTATTAGATGTTCAATCTAAACAACCTAATCTATTACCTGATAATACAGTATTAACTGAAGATGGACTTAATATATTAAAATTTCAAGTAGTAAGAGATTTATTTATTAAGGTAAAAACAGCATACTATAATTCTCAGGATAACTCAAAAAAATTTTAAGATGACTATACAAGATGCAGAATACTTAGAAGATACTACTTTCATTGACTACAACAAAGCTCACTACTCTAAGTTTATGGGGTATCAATTAGACAATAAGAAAGTAATAGCTGAAGAATGGCTTTTAAAACCTCAATACTTATCTACAGGAATTAATACTTATGATAGAAAGTCAGGACACTTCAGTAATGACTTGAGTAATAATGGTAGGTCAGTAATTGTAATAGGAACTGAACTACAGACTTTCAGGAAGTTTGAAGAAATGCTAAAGACTTACGGTTGGCAAACTCAAGATGACTGGAGAGTAGAATTGAAACCTCAATATTTAGAATACTATAAAGAAAACAATAATTCACCAATAATAATAAATTTAAAATAAAATGAATCTAGAAAAATTAAAAACAGAGATACCTTTCAAATGGAGGGTTCAATCAGCAAATCAATACGGAGCTTCTTGTGTAGCTTATATAGACGCAAGAGATTGCCAAGACATATTAGATCAAGTATGTGGTCAGGAAAATTGGCAAACTATATATTACGAAAGTTCAGGATTGTTATTCTGTAAAGTAGGAATAAAAATTGAAGAAGATGAATGGGTATGGAAGTCTGATACAGGTTCGGAATCTAATGTAGAAAAAGACAAAGGACACGTTTCAGACGCTTTTAAACGAGCTTGTGTGAATTGGGGAATAGGAAGATTCCTTTATAGTATGACTATTGTAAAGCTACCAGTAAAGGAAAAAAATGGTAGGTTTGCACCTTACTCAGCAAAGACAGGAAAGTTCATCTATGGAGATGACATAACAAAATGGTGTAACTCAATTAGTAACAAATAATTTAACCGAGAAAAGTCCTACTCACTAATCATAGGCGAAATATATAATGGAAGTAAAAGGAAAATTAGTAAAGAAGTTAGATGTAGAATCAGGAATCTCAAAGTCTGAAAAGGTTTGGAAAAAGCAAACTGTAGTAATTGATACAGGGGCAGAATATAATCCTGAAATAGCAGTAACAGCTTTCGGAGATGACAAGTTAAAAGACTTGGATAAACTATCAGTAGGAGATGAAGTTTTAATCAAGTGTAATGTATCTTCAAGAGAATACAACGGAAGATACTTCCACAACATAGATGGTTATTGGTTTGCAAAGACTACACCTGAAGATACTAGAGCATTAGACGTACATTTTCAAGGTACTACTCCTGACGATTTACCATTCTAAGATGACTGATAAAGAAAACTTTAAAAACCTTTGCAACCTTACTACAGAATTAGTAGGGTTGCCTAAAGGCTCACTATCTAAAAAGTCTAGGGAACAGAAGTACCAAATACCTAGAGCTGTTATAAGTATGATTGCAAGACTAGAAGAAAATATACATCAAACAGTAATAGCAAAGGAGTTAAAAAGAAATAGGAGTAATATATATCATTATGAGAAATTTCACCAGGCTAATTATATTTCATTTCCAAAGTACAGAAAGACTTATATAAATGTTTACATAGCTTACTGTAATCAAAAGAAGAAAAAGAAATACTTTACAACTCAAGCTTCTTTTCATAAATTCCTAGATAAGCATCATATTAAATCAAGTCCTACTTACAATACAGAATTAGTATTAAGATCAGGAAACTTTTATGTTAATTTACAATTAAGCCACCAAGACTTCTATAATGTCATTGAAATTATTAAGTTTGCACTCAAAGATTATCATTATGAATACAAAGTTATATAAATGAAACAATTACTAAGTAGCACAGCATTTATAGTATTAAACAAAGAACTAGCAAGGCAGGTAGGATTAAAAGAGGCAGTCCTACTTGCTGACCTGATTAGTAAAGAAGAATACTTTATAGCTAATGGTATGACTGACGGTTGGTTTTTTAATACAGCTAAGAATATAGAGAAAGATACAAGCCTAACTTCACACCAACAAAGAAAGGCAATAAAGCACTTAAAATCTATAGGCATAATAGAAACTAAAGTAGTAGGTATTCCTGCAAAACAACACTTTAAAATCATTGAAAACAAGTTGTTAAGTTATTTCACTACTAGTTGTGAAGAAAGTGAACAACAAGTTGTTAAAAAAACGCAAACTATTAATAAGAATAACAATAAGAATAACAATAATAATAATATATCTATAAGAGAATTAAATTTTATTAATCAAGTTTCTTTATTAGATTATGATGTAACATTAAAAAAAGAATTTTGTGATTATTGGACTGAGCCTAATACTTCAAATACAAAAATGAAATTTGAATTAAACAAAACTTGGCAAACTGAATTAAGATTAAAGACTTGGGCGGCAAATCAAAAAAAATGGGATAAACCTAAAAATAATAACACTACATCACATAGACATCAAAAAGGTCAGGACTATGGGGATGGCTCATTTTAAAAAAAAATATGAGAACAATAGAAGATACATTTAAAATAGCTGAATTTTTAAAACCTAAAGCTTATAACAGGTTTAAGCTAGGAACTAAAGAGGAACTGAAGGAAATGTTTGTTAAGGCTTTTAAGCACTATGACAGAACGATTGACACTTACACACACCTACCTGCTTATGATGAAATTATTGATTGGATGGTAGATAATAAAGGTAGAGGTTTAATGTTAATGGGTGAATGTGGTTTAGGGAAGTCTACTATTCTAAATTATGTTATTCCTGCAATCTTTAGAACTAAGACTAATAAGGTTCTTAAAAGCATATCAGCAAAAGACTTAGTAACAATAGAGAAAAATATAGCTACCTTTATTATCATTGATGACTTAGGAACTGAAAGCATTAAGAATGACTATGGAACTAAGATTGATGCTGTAGCTGATGCTATCTCTTATGCAGAAGATAGTTCAAAGACTTTACTGATAACAACTAATTTAGCGTCTAAAGCTTTAAAAGAAAGATATGATGAAAGAACTTTAGACAGATTAAGAAAATGCAAAGTAGTAGTAATAAAAGGCGAGAGCTTTAGAAATTAAAAATAAAAGAAATGAAAAAAGAAAAACTTTACGATCCTGAAAAGACAGGAACATTCCAAATGATGTTTGGATTTCCACAACCTGGAGTATATCGTCCACATAAGTGGGTGTCAATTAGAAAGCCTAAAACAGAAAAGAAATGAAAATAAATAATTTTAACGACATTATGAAAAAGTGTTTTGGAGAAAGATTAATAAATGTTCCATCAGAACCAATAAAAATCGACTACAAAAAAATTGACAATATTGAAATAGATGGAATAGATACTAAAGACTATCCTGATTTCTGTGATGCTTTCATTGTAAGTGCCGATTATGATGGTGTACCAATGACTGATGAACAGTTAGATGAAATCAATGAAGATGGAGATTTTCAACACGAATGTATAATGAACGACTTACAATAATAAAAAAATGAATAAATATTATAGACTCTTAGAAAAAATTATTTCTAATGGTAAAAAACAAACAAATAAAAAAGGTGATATTACTTATTTAATAAATGAATCACTTAAATTAAATGAAAATGATATACTAAGGATACTTAAAGAGCACCCTATAGCTAAAAAGAAGCTCTCTAGTGAGTTAGAATTATATTGTAGTGGGATAACATTTGTCAAAGAATATAATGCGGTAGGAATCACGTGGTGGGATTATTGTTATCCTGAGATGATTAATACGTATCCTACTTATTTTAAAAAGCTTCCGGCTTTGATTGAAAAGATTAATAAAGAAAAACGGTCATCAAAAAACTATATGCTTTTTATTGGAGAGACTGGAGTAGAGACTAGTCAGCTCCCTTGTTTATCGCTTATGCAATTTCAAATTAGTGAGGGAAGATTACATGTTACAATATTTCAAAGGTCAGCAGACAGCAATTTAGGATTGCCTAGTGATATATTTCAAGCTTATTTAATAAGCCAAAAAATTGATATTACATTAGGAAGTATTACTTTTTTTATTGGCAATGCCCATATATATGATAATAATCTTACTAAAACAGGGCAGCTATTAAAGGGAGATAAAGTGAAATTTGAATTAAATGTATAAATATGAAAACTAAAGACGAAGTTGAAAATTTATTAATAAAAAGTCCTCATTTAAAAGATAATGATAATAAACTTATTTGCTCATTTTGGTATTACGAAATGAAAGTTAAAGGTATTACTCCAGAAAATTTTAGTTGTATGGAGTTTATGAATTTAATAGCAGAAAGTAAATTAACTAATGCTAAAACAATTAGAAGGTATAGAGCAAAGCTTCAGGAAGAAAAGCCATTGTTAAGAGGTAGGTTATATATAGATAGACAAACAACAAAACAAGATATTGTTAAAAGAAATTTGGGGTATGAAAAAAACAATTAGTAAGTTAAAAAAGGAACTAGATACTATTTTTAGTATTTACATAAGGTTGCGTTCAGCAAATGAATATGGTATGTGTCAGTGTTTCACGTGTGGCAAGGTAGGTCATTACAAGACAGGAGGTATGCAAAATGGTCATTTCCAAAGTCGTAAGCATATGGCTACAAGATTCCACGAAGATAATTGTCAAGTGCAGTGTATCAAGTGTAATATGTTTAGTCAGGGTGAGCAGTTTAAGTTTGGACTTAATCTAGATTCTAAGTATGGAGAAGGTACAGCAGAAGAACTAGAATATTTAGCTAGGACAATTCACAAAGTATCAAGAGTAGAATATGAACAGCAAATAACTTATTATAAAAAAAGTGTTGAAAACTTAAAAAAAATTAGAGGAATAGAGTAACATTTTTATTATCTTTGGCGTATGATAGAACCGATTTATGCAAATAATGAACACAAAGTAATAATAGAAACATACATTACAATGTGTAAAGAGTTTGCAAAGGAAGTAAGTACAAAAAATAGATACAAGAATTATTTAGAAGTGGTTGAAATTATTTTAGAGTATTCAAATCATTACGGAGAAGGGCAAAGGGAAGAAAACTTTTGGGATTGGTTGTTAATTATACCGATTAACTTAGCAATAGCTACTAATGGTTTTTTTGCAGGAGTAGAAACAAAAAGCAATTCAGCAGTTGTAAGGGCGTATCGTTTAGTCCTTGATGAACTAACACAGGACACAGTAAATAAAATTGACAAGATAGAACCAATTAATGACTGAGATATACGAAGAAATAGCAAAGCTATCAGATAAGTTTAGGTCTATGGCTTACGGGCTTAATCCGGACGAGAATGAAGTTAATGAAGCGGTACAAGAATTGATGCTTTATTTACTCCAAGCCAATCCTGATGTAATTAAAAAAATTTATGATAAAGATGGAATACAAGGAATAACAAGATATGGAGCGGTTGCATTAAGGAGAGCATTAACAAGCCCACGAAGTAATTATTATTATAAATACAAAAAATACTATCGCCATATTGATAGTTTTTCAATGTCAGTTACTTATGAAGAAACAATATCAACAGGAAGAGTTAATGCTAAACACCTTTACAACATCCCTAACGACATAGCAGACGATTATCAATGGACTAGTCTTGAAAAGATAGACAAAGCTTTAGAAGATAATTTTTCTTGGTACGATGCTAAAGTTTTTCAATTATATTACTATGAATCAAACACACTTGACTCACTCGCTAAGAAAACAAAAATATCAAGAGGTAGTTTATTCACAACAATAGATAAGGTTAGAAATATGTTAAAAGACGATTTAAATGAATAAGTTTTTTGTACCTAAAGATATATATGAAGATAGGATAAGTATTTGTAAGTCTTGCGTCTATTACTTCAAGCCTTCAGGTCAATGTAAGAGGTGCTTATGTTTTATGAAAGTAAAAGCTAGAATATCAAGTCAAGAATGTCCTCAGAAGTATTGGAGTAAAACAACAGAGGTAGAAGTTAGAACAGATATACCTGAAGAAATAATAGCAGAGATAATTGCTTTGTGGCCTGACTTAAAAACAGGAAGGGCAAAAGATCAACAAGCAAAAAAATCTATGATAGAGATTTACAATGCGTTATACAACACGAACTACTCAACAGGTACTAATTGTGGTTCTTGTATAGCAGCTTGCTTTGATGGAATAAAAAAAATATATAAAGAATACTCAGGAAATAATTAATCAATAAAGGGTAAGACCTAAAAGCTTTTAATTTTTCAGACCTGAGTAGTAGAGGGGGGGTGTGGTTACCTCCCCAATACAATTAAAATAGTAATAATGAATATAATAGTAATATGGCCGTAGAAAGAACATACAAAACGATTAAATGGATATTGAAAGACAATATCAAAAAGAATGTCAGAGCTTTGTGGACTTGGAAAGATGACAACTTTACCTGCATATATGAAAACTATGATGGAGATGATAGGATTTATACTAGCAG
>Ga0209091_10004554_pt1 | contig 10764 bp, 12 predicted proteins | sample ArcticOcean_MG_C_6_FD_187438 | JGI IMG/M metagenome (GOLD analysis project Ga0209091, IMG submission 187438) | Marine microbial communities from western Arctic Ocean - ArcticOcean_MG_CB8_128 (SPAdes) (version 2) | ecosystem: Environmental > Aquatic > Marine > Oceanic | place: Arctic Ocean... | reverse complement strand
AATGGGAGATGGCAGAACATACGATTTTGCTTGTGCATTAAGAGCGGTCACATCCGTGGATGGAATGACCGCAGATTATTATCCTTTCTCTCATGACTTTTTAGGTCAAACTGCAACCAGAATTGTTAATGAGGTTAAAGGTATTAATAGGGTAACATACGACATTACGTCAAAACCACCAGGAACTATAGAGTGGGAATGAGGACAAATGTATTGTATTAAAGTAGATATACCTCAAAATATTTGCGATATCGACGACGAACTTAAAGCTATTTATCACAGCAAAGATACAGTTTGCATTTGGGTTTTTAAAACAAGAATTCATAGAAACAGGTTTATCGAAGAAACTGCCGGAATGATAAAATCAGACAGAGAAAACTATTATGCAAAATATTACGCTTAAGATTTACAAACTAAAAGTAAAATATATTATTATCAATAGGTTGCTGGTGTGTAATTATTGAGTGGGAGTAACAAACAAGTTGGAATGTTGAAGAAAGAAAGAGAAACATATTTTGATAAATTTTACAATTAAAGTTACAAATCTAATTTAAGTAATTTTTTTAATAAAAGTGAATTCGAACAGTAAAATGAGAACAATAAGAAAAACTATAAAAGCTGATTTAGAAGAAGTTTTTAATTTAATTTATGTTTCATTTACCAACATGGTCGAATCTGACTTGGTTAAACAATTAATTTTTGACGAGGATGTGTTGATTAATCTCGTCGTTGAAACACCAGATACCATTATAGGGAATATTGTGATTTCAAAATTAACGATGGAAGCCGATGTGGGATTGTTCTGTGGTGGGGTTGCACCACTTTCAGTATTACCTGATCATCAATCTTCTGGGGTAGGCACGCAATTAATGCACGAAGCTATCAAAAGGAGTAAGGAAATGGGAATGGATGCATTATTTCTTTTAGGAAACCCTAATTACTATAAGAAATTTAATTTTATTGTCTCAGACCTTGAGAGTGATTACAGTACTGAACATTTCCAACAACTAGAATTAACTAAAGGCTGTTTAATAAATCTAAAATCAAAAGTTACTTATGCAAATGCTTTTTTGAATTTATAATGATGAGAGAAGAGAAAACCATTGTTACCTTTAACAACCAAAAATGTAATTGAGACTTATTTGGGAAGAAAAGAAGATCTATCTTGCAAATTAATGCATTACAGAGTTGAAATTTGAGGTAAACTTAAATTTTATTCAAAGGGAAAAATATTGATATGAAACACTCAATCCATGTCTGAACAAAAAACAGTATCAATTTTTGTCGATGTTCAAAACGTATACTATACATCACGGCAAACTTATAAACGAAACTTTGATTATAATAAATTCTGGTCGCTAGTCACCAAAAACAGAAAAGTGGTTAATGCCATTGCTTACGCTACATACCGAAATGACCAAAAACAAACTGAATTTCAAAACATCCTTCGGGCAATTGGTTTTAGTGTTAAACTAAAACCTTATATTACTCGCATGGATGGTACCGCTAAAGCAGACTGGGATGTTGGTATAGCAATTGATATCATGGAAATGGCAGAAACTTCAGATATTATTGTATTAGTTTCAGGTGATGGTGATTTTGATCAATTGTTAAATAGAATTAAATCAAAATATAACAATGAATGTGAAGTTTATAGTGTTAAGGCCCTCACAGCAAACTCCTTAATAAAAGAAGCGACTAGATACTACCCCATTGTTGAAGAGCTGCTTTTATAAGTATCGTATGCGATAATTGGTCTTGATATGTATAGTTATATACTATTTGGCAGCTTCTAGAATAGAACAATAGTTTGCAACTCCAGAGCCACCCATATTAAAAATACAACCAATATTTGCATCTTTTTTCTGCATCAATCCGGCTGTTCCTGTTAGCTGAGCTGAAGTCAAAGCATGCATGGAAACACCAGTAGCTCCTACCGGATGCCCCTTAGCTTTAAGGCCTCCAGATAAATTAACAGGCAAAGCACCGTTAGAATATACAGTTCCATCTAAAATTGCGCGATCACCCTGCCCTAATTTAGTTAATCCCATTGCTTCATAGACCAACAATTCAGCAATTGTAAAACAATCATGAACCTCAGCGAAATCTATATCTTTAACAGTAATTCCAGCGTCCTCATATGCGTCAAAAAATGCTTTAGCTGGTCCTTCGAATTTCAAAATTTCCCTCCGAGACATAGGTAAAAAATCATTGACCTGAATGGCGGATCTAAATTTAACGCTTTTTTCAAAATTGTTTTCCAAGTCATCAGACACCATTACTAACGCGGCGGCGCCATCAGAAATTAATGAACAATCTGTTAATCTTAATGGAGGGGCTACTAATGGATTACGGTCACTTACATTATTGCAAAAATCAAAACCAACGTCTTTTTGCATTTGTGCAAGTGGATTGTTAACAGAGTTTTTATGATTTTTTGCTGCAATTTTTGCAAGTATTTCAGATTTATTTCCATATTTTTGAAAGTAAGAATCTGCGAACCTTCCAAATACCTGAGGAAAAGATACTTCACTTTCTTCTGCTTGATAAGAAGCCGTCATCAAAGATTTAGTGACTCCTTTGGTGTCTTGTTCAGTCATCTTTTCAACACCAATGACAAGAGCAATATTAGCCTCTCCTGCATTTATTGCATTACGAGCACCGTGAATAGCAGCTGAACCAGAAGCACAGGCATTTTCCAATCTAGTAGATGGTGTAAAACGAAGTTTAGGGTCGATTTGTAACGCTAAAGAAGAAGGAAAACCATCTTTGACGAGACCACCATTATAGTGAGCCAACCAAATTCCATCGATGTCAGCTGGGTCCACTCCCGAATTATCAATTGCTTCCCTTGCTGATCTTACTATCAACTGTTCCAAGTTATCTTCTAAGCGGCCAAACTCTGTGTGCCCCCAACCTACAATCCTCGCACCCATTTTAATCTCCACAAATACAACTCAGTTAAAATCAATCATCTTTTCTAAAAAAAGGTATCAAGAACGCTATACAGGCCATTAAAAAGAAAATGCTTCCAAACATAGCCCAAAAGCTTCCGATACTAGCAATGCAAAACCCTAAAGCCGATATTATAAAAAGTATCCATCCAATAAAATCTATAGACCTATTTTTCATTTGGGTACATTTCCTTGTCTGAATAAGGAAACCACCAGAAATCTTGAGGCTTTGATTCAGGGTCGATCATTATCATTTTAGTTTCTCTAAACGTATCGATTCCTTCAGGGCCCAATTGCCTACCAATGCCACTCATTTTAGATCCACCGAATGGCCCTGCATCATTATCTAGAAGTGGGGCATTGACCCAAACCATACCACCATCCAATTCTTCCGTCGCTCTAATACCTTCGCTCAAATCTTTTGTATAAATGTTAGCGCCTAATGCATAGTTTGAATTATTAGCTAAAGATAATGCCTCATCAAAATCTGAAACTTTGCATATTGGAGCTACTGGTCCAAAGCTTTCATTATTAAATATATCCATTTCAGACGTGCAATCCACCAGTACTGTTGCGTCAACGAACCATCCTTGATTAAATTCAGCTGGTCTTCCACCTCCAATAATTGCATTTGCTCCTTGGTTGGAAGCATTAGCTAACAGTTTTTCATACCTGTCCCGTTCTTTAGAAGACACAAGTGGGCCCATATCAACTTTATCCAAACCATTTCCGACTCTAACTTTTTTAGTCTCGTTAACTAATTTTTCAACGAATTCATCATGAATTTTTTCATGAACAAAAAAGCGTTCTGCTGATACACAAATCTGACCGCAATTCATATAGGCTGAAAATGCGGCAGCACGCGCAGCAATGTCTAGAGAAGCCGAAGGCATAACTAAAAAAGGATCATTTCCAGAAGTCTCAATAAGAGCAGGCTTCATTAAATCACCACATATCCTTGAAACTGATCTTCCAATCGGAATGGATCCCGTGAAAGCCACGCCATGGGTATCAGAGTGTGCAACCAAATATTCCCCAACTGCGCCACCACCAGAAACAACTTGAAATAATCCTTTTGGAAGATGATCAAACGCCTGTGCAAATAACATTGTAGTTAAAGTCGTATATTCCGATGGTTTAACAATACACGCATTACCTCCCGCTAAAGCCGCACCCGCCTCCCAAGCAAGTAAAACTAACGGAAAATTAAATGGCATAATAAAGGCAACCGTACCAACCGGCTGCTTGATCGTATAATGAAACTGACCAGCCACAGCAGGCCCCATCACGCGCCCCATATCTGATCGACCAATTTCTGCAGAGTACCTTAGCGAATGAACGCACCAATCTACTTCGTCTAAAGATTCCTTATAGGGTTTACCCATTTCTCTCGTTAAGGATTCGGCTAACAATGGTTTCATCTTTTCTATCTTAGCTGCTACTTCGTGCATAGAGTGAGCACGATCAACAGCAGACATCACTTTCCACCATTTTTTTTGTGTGACATTACAACGATCAATAATCATATCAATTTCAGAATTAGTCGTTTCTAAAACGCTACCAATAACCACCTCAGTAGCAGGATCGATCACGTTGAAACCATTAACTCCTTCACTTTTGTGAAATTCTCCATCAGAATAAAACTTCTCGCTGACATTTTCCAATTCCGCCAAAACATTAGTCATATAAAACCCCATCTAAAACGCTATTATTTAATTACCTTTATCTTCCAAATGATATAATGTTCAAATAAATATACTTTGCAAGATGGCTTTAATGTTATTTTATAAAAAATTCGAAAAGATTGAAATTATGATGAATTTAGAAACCAAAATTCCGCCACCGATTGTTGCTACAATCAGTGGGATTGTAATAAGTGCATCATCTACAATAATTGATCCATTCGAGTTTTATGGTGCTAAATTAATAGCAATATTATTTTTAACTCTTTCTTTTACCTTAATAGTAATTTCAATAAAGAAATTTAAACATGCTGAAACTTCTGTTAACCCAATAAACCCCAAATTAGCTACTAAATTAGTAACAACAGGAACTTATTCTGTTTCACGCAATCCAATGTATCTAGGGTTAGTTGGCATATTATGTGGGATCTCAATATTTTTAGGTTCTTGGTTTGGTTTTTTAATAATTCCAACATTCGTCTTGTACTTAAATAAATATCAAATAACCCCTGAAGAACGAACGATGAACGCATTATTTAAAGACGAATACCTATCTTATTGCAACAAAGTTACAAGATGGCTTTAACTTATCATATTGAAATTCGACTTGAAGCGTAAGGAATATAATTGGAAAAATCTCGCCCACTCGTAGCTGCATTTTACATGTGTGGTGTTATATTTTCATTCACAATTATGGCAATTTCTGGTCGTGCTATCAGCTTCCAATTAGATACTTTCGAAATAATGACATATAGATCTGTTATCGGCGTGATTATTGTCGTCATAATTGGATCTGCCACAGGAAACCTAAAAAAACTGCGTTTTAAGAAATTAAAGTTACATTTTGTTCGAAATTTAGGACACTTCATTGGGCAGAATTTATGGTTTTTTGCGTTAACTTTAATACCTTTAGCCCAACTATTTGCCTTTGAGTTTTCAGTGCCAATCTGGGTGGCAATATGCGCACCATTTTTTCTTTCAGAAAAATTAACACCAATAAGGATTGGTTCTGCAATCGTAGGTTTTTGTGGTATTTTGTTGGTAGCAAGGCCAGGTATGGAACCTATCAGTATAGGGATTATTGCAGCGGCAGGTTGTTCGATACTGTTTGCATTTACGTCAATAACAACCAAACTTTTAACTAGAACAGAAGAAATTACTGACATATTATTTTGGTTAACTTCAATGCAATTAGTTTTTGGCATAATTTGCGCTGGGTATGATGGTGATTTCAAGCTACCAAACAGCTCCACTTTACCATGGCTTTTTGTAATTGGTTGCTGTGGATTACTAGCTCATTTTTCATTAACAAAAGCCTTATCATACGCTCCAGCTACAATAGTTACACCAATGGACTTTGCTCGATTACCAATAATAGCAATAATTGGAATGGTTTTTTACGATGAACCTTTAACCATTTTTGTGATTATTGGAGCGGTAATAATATTTCTGGCTAATTATGCTAATATCCGAGGTGAGGTAAAAAAAAGTAATTAACTCCACCACTCACTTGGGTTTAATCTTTTTCTCGGTTTTCTAGAGTCCTCCCACAAAATTGCCAACCTTCTAAAGGATGATGTGGCTAACCACCTCCACAATTTATCAGCTAAAGTGAGGTATTTACGGTTAAAAGGACAAACCCGCATGCAAATGGCACAATCAGTTCTTATTTTGGCCCAATAGCCAAAACATTTTTCACAATTTGCTGACCATTTTTTCACACCTTTAATTGTTGAATTACTATCTTTTTTTTCATTAGGCTCCCCAAAGGGTAAAGCTTTTGGAGGACAAGCTGAGGCACATTTTGTGCAGCTATGACAATATTCTTTGATACCCAACGCAGTTGGAATATCAATTTCCAACGGCAGTGATGTAAAGATTTTTGAAAACCGTACTCTTGGGCCAAATTCTGGAGTTATTACCATCTGATTTCTTCCATACTCGCCAAGACCCGCCTTAATGGCATAGGGGATTACCAACGCGGTATCATTCATTGAAGCTATTGCTTCATATCCTAATCCTCTTATGTAAGCAGCTAATTGCATGCAAATAGCTGCTTCATGGCTGTACTCTCTCCCCGATGATGCTCCAGCCAAAGCAGAAGGATAAGTTTCTACTAAATCAAAATCCATCGAATGAGCCATTACTATAACTCTGTTGCAAGCAGACGGTAGATCATTCGAAACAGCTTCAAATTTTTTCGTATCCACACGATGACTATAATGCCACCTAGTATCAGACGAAGTTATTCCGACTAGGTCCGCACCAAATAACTTTGCAACATGTTTTATTTCCGCAGACTGCTTACTTAAATCATCAACAATTACTTTGTTTTTTGCTACTCCAGTATCATTTTGGATAGCTGATTGAAAACCCTCACGCATCCCTTCTTTGGAGCCTCTATTTGAAATTAAATCAGAAATAAGCCAAGACGCATTTCTTAGAGCGAAATCCTTCTGATTAAACCCATCTACGCGTTTCGCTGTAAAGTTAGAACGATAACTATCAAAAAACGCCTCTGTATCTTTTGACATTATTGTTTCATCCCAAAATGCACGAGAAAAAATATCATTTATTTGATTAAATTGCTCAAAATCTTCAGTAATTTCAAAACCAACAAGTTTGTCTGTATCTTCCAATATTATTACCTTCTTTTAAGTGCTATTTTCAAAAATTATTTCAAGCCTTTAACTCAGCATCCCAGTAAAGATAATCCATCCAACTCTCATGAAGGTAATTAGGCGGAAACTTTCGTCCTTGATTTCTTAAATATTCAGGATCTGGTTTTTTTGGTTGCTGCTTTAAATTTAACCCAGCTTTTTTAAGACTTCTGGAACCTTTCATTAAATTGCATTTTTGGCAAGAAGCTACCACGTTTTTCCACGTTGTTTTGCCACCTTTTGATCTTGGAATAATGTGGTCAAAAGTCATTTCACCCTTTGAACCACAATATTGGCATTTAAATTCGTCTCGTAAAAATAAATTGAACCGTGTGAAAGCGCTAGCGCTATTGGGCCGAATATACTCCTTCAAAACAACTACAGAAGGAATTTTTATCTCCACAGAAGGTGACCTTACTACTTCGTCATATTCTGCAAGGATATTAACTCTATTTGAAATACTGGCTTTAATTGAGTCTTGCCATGTCCATAATGATAATGGAAAATATGAAAGTGGTCTAAAATCAGCATTTAACACTAAAGCGGAGCTTTTTTGGAGGAAATCACCATCAGCTAAAAATATATCAAAAGAACCTTCAGTCATATTAACTCCTTAAAATTCCGACACAATTTTTAACTCACAAGTCATGAAAATGTAACGGATTTTAAACATACTATATAACGAAGAAACAATGCATCAAGCGCAATTTATAAATAAATGCTTCAATCAGATCCAACAAAACCCAACATGTTATTCATAAATTGCAATGCTGTCCCAAGCCCGTCTGGAGAAATTCCATGGCCAACCCCTTTTGCTACATGACTATAAACTGTAAAACCATTCCTTGTTAAATTATTTGCAGCGTCAGCTAAAGATTCAAAAGGCACAACATCATCACTATCACCATGAACTAAAAGAATTGGCATCTTTGATTTGACTTCTTCTTCCAAACTTTCTGGTTCCAGTAAGCGTCCAGAAAAGCCCACAACGCCCGCTAAGGCAGTATCACGACGAGGGGCTAAATGAAGACTAAGCATCGTACCCTGACTAAAACCCAATAATATGGTATTATTTATGTCAACATTCTCAGCTTTAATCATTTCGTCTATAAAAATATTTGTTGTATTGATTGCTTGCTCCATAACAAGGCGTGCATCAACTTCACTAGACCCATCAATCCAAGGAATAGGAAACCACTCACGTCCTGATGGATTCATTTGACATTTATGTGGTGCATCAGGTGCAACAAATACAGTATTTGGCATATGCTGACCTAAAGAATTAGCAAGTCCCAATAAATCTGTTCCATCAGCACCATATCCATGTATCAAAATAACTAAAGAGTCACAATTGCTAGAAAAAGAAGCTTTTCTTCCATATTTTAATACACTCATCTTATTCCTTCTCTTCTTTTCATATGACTATAATAAGACCATAAACCTCTCGCAGCGACAGACATCCAAGGAGACCACCTTGCTGCTAGATCTCTCATTTTCTTTTCATTAGGCCGTTCCGGAAGCTTATATAAAATTCGATACGCTTCCTGCAATGCTAAATCACCAGCAGGGAAAATATTTGCCCTTCCTAGAGAAAACATAAGGTAGATTTCTGCTGTCCATCTACCTATTCCTAAGACATTTGTAAGGATCTCAATTACTTTATTGCTTTCCAGAGATTCTAGATCTTGATAGTTAATTTTCGCTGCTGCTAATGCTCGAACATACTTAATTTTTTGCCTAGATAAGCCAAACTCTTTTAATTTCTCATCTGTGCTTATTGTTATCAATTCTTCAGACGAGATCATTTCATGGCCCATTTTTTTTAATATAGAATCAGCAGCAGCTACAGATATTTGTTGTGATACGATTACGGAAACAAGGTTTGAGAAGCCAGGTTCTCGCAAACGTAATTGCATTGGGGATCCAAGCTTAAAAGCTTCTTTAAGAACTGCATCATTTTCCGATAGAGACTCAATACCTTCACTTAAACAAGCATTTGAAAAAATTATTCTTTCATTCATTAGATAGTCCATATAACTGCTTAATCACTTCAGTTGTGTCACTGTAGTTGTGACCTTCTAAAATATTTGGTCTATTAATCATAGCCACCCTAATACCCAGTTCTCGCGCAGCAATTAATTTTGCTTCACTTTGGCTTCCACCAGAATTTTTTACCAACAACCAATCAATATCCAGTTCTTGAAACAGTTTGATTTCACTCTCCAAAGAAAATGGAGGCCGTCCAATAAGGTAACTCCCATTGTCATGTGGAAATGGGAGCTCCGGATCATCAATTTGTCTACAAATCAACTTAATATTTTTATGTGACTTGAAATAAGCAACACTTTGTCGACCAGATGCAACAAAAATCAAATCCCCATCGGACAAATATGGCTTAAGTTGATTTTCGTTATCAATTTCAAACCATTTATCTTTAGTCGTTTTTATCCATGGTGGCCGTTCACATAGTAAATATGGAATATCAAGCTGATTACAGACAGTTTTTGCATTATGACTAATTTTGGTTGCAAATGGATGTGTCGCATCAATTATGCAATAAATATTATTTTCACTAATAAACTTGGCCAGTCCACTTTGACCACCAAAACCTCCACAACGCATTTTTTTTGAAATTTTAATTGGATTTTTAGTTATACCAGCTAAGGAAGAAATTAACGAATATTTTAAATTTTTATCAATAACTTTGGCGATAATTCGAGCTTCATAAGTGCCTGCCAGTAATAATATTTTCAAGACGCTCGACCCATAATTTTACCTGCCCTGTCAACGACAACGACATCACAAACTATCTCAGATTGCCTAAGCTGAATTTTAATGCAGCTAAGTGCTTTAACAGCAACAATTTCTGCTAACTTTGGACCACAAATATCTAAAGCATCTAAAGCAGTATTTGCATTGGACACATCACCAAGTTCGTATTCTGAAGACCAATGATTTAAAATGTCAAAATTTACCTGTGATCTTCTAGAATGTAAGTCTTTTGCACCTTGAGCAAGCTTAGTAATCTTCCCTATTCCCCCGCCTATTGTAAGTTTTTGAACGGGATGACGTCGTAAATACTTTAACAGGCCACCTGAAAAATCACCCATATCTAACATCGCATGATCCGGTAACTTATATAGTGATTGAACAACCGCTTCAGAAGTAGAGCCAGTACATCCAGCAACATGATTTGTTTCTGTAGCAATAGCCACATCTATGCCTCGGTGAATTGAGGCAATCCACGCAGCACAGCTAAATGGACGAACTATTCCTGTGGTCCCCAGGATTGACAGTCCGTGTTTTATGCCAAGTCTTGCGTTCCAGGTATTTTCTGCAATTTTTTTACCGTTTGGAATAGAAATGGTAACTTTTATATTAGGAGATTTATTAAATACTTTAGCAGTTTCAACAATTACTTCTGTAATAAATTTTCTAGGCATAGGATTTATTGCGGGCTCTCCAACA
>Ga0209091_10004550_pt1 | contig 10770 bp, 9 predicted proteins | sample ArcticOcean_MG_C_6_FD_187438 | JGI IMG/M metagenome (GOLD analysis project Ga0209091, IMG submission 187438) | Marine microbial communities from western Arctic Ocean - ArcticOcean_MG_CB8_128 (SPAdes) (version 2) | ecosystem: Environmental > Aquatic > Marine > Oceanic | place: Arctic Ocean... | reverse complement strand
CAACGCGTGTTGTGAAAAATCGAGGAAGTTATCGTCTCTAGCGGCGAAATCAGTTTCTGAATTAACCTCAATAACGACACCATAGTTGCCGTCCTCAGCAATCTTAGTCAGCACCACGCCTTCGGCAGCAACACGACTCGCTTTCTTCGCAGCTTTGATGCCACTCGCCTTTCGCAAATCATCAATTGCCTTGTCCATGTCGCCTTCGGCTTCTGTCAATGCCCTCTTACAATCCATCATGCCTAAGCCGGTTCTTTCACGTAACTCTTTAACCATGCCCGCTGTAATATTTACCATCTCTTAATGCCTCTTTCTAATCATCTTGAAGAGCGCGCTCTTCTATTAAATCACCTGTAAAAAGGGGGCTATCCGCCCCCTTTATTCAACTCTATCCTCAGTACTGCCAGCAGGAAATTCTGTTAACAGTAAAGCCTTCTATTAAGAGTCTTCCTCTGCAGCCTTTTTCTTGGCTGGAGCTTTCTTCTTAACAGCTTTCTTCTTAACAGCTGCCTTCTTCGCTGGGGCTTTCTTCGCTGGGGCTTTCTTCTTAGCAGCTGCCTTCTTGGCCAGCGCAGGCGCAGGCGCAGGCGCAGCATCAGCTTCAACTTCTGCAGGAGCCGCTTCAGCAGGTGCAGGTGCAGGTGCAGCTTCTGCTACCACTTCTGCAGGAGCTTCTTCAGCAGACGCAACTTCAGTTTCGGTTGCCGTCTCTACAGCCGGGGCTACTTCTGTTTCTGCAGTTGCTTCAACAGCCGCATCATCTTCTATCTCGATGAATTCACTAGTTCCGCCTGCAGGGCCATTTTTCTCACGCCCTTCAACACAAGCATCGGCGATCGCTTCTACATACAACTGAATTGCACGTATCGCATCATCGTTACCCGGAATTACGGTAGTGACCCCGTCAGGGTTCGAATTGGTATCAACGATTCCGATCACTGGGATCTTCAGATTGTTTGCTTCAGTAACCGCAATACGCTCGTGATCTACGTCGACTACGAATATCGCGTCAGGCAAGCCGCCCATATCCTTAATGCCACCGATACTGCGCTCAAGCTTTTCCTTGGCACGAGTTCGCATAAGGGCTTCTTTCTTGCTCATGCGGCTCAACGTGCCATCTAACTCCTGCTGCTCAAGATCTTTCAACTTCTTAATGGAGCCACGAATAGTTTTGTAGTTAGTCAACATACCACCGAGCCAGCGATGATTTACATACGGCATTCCTGCGCGCTCTGCTTCCTGCTTAATGATTTTCCCAGCTGCTCGCTTCGTGCCGACAAAAAGTATTTTCCTTTTCTTTTCAGCAAGATAAGAAACTTCTTCAAGTGCGGAATTGAGCGCAGGAACCGTGTGCTCGAGGTTGATGATGTGGATTTTGTTTCTGGAACCAAATATATACGGATCCATTTTTGGGTTCCAATAGCGACACTGGTGCCCAAAATGTACTCCTGCACGGAGCATATCTTTCATACTTACAGTCATGTTGTTTCCTTCGGTTTGGGTTAGGCCTCCATACACCCCATGGTTCAACCAATCTGAAATACAGCTACAGAGAGGCACCCAGAACTCATGTGACGGTGTATGTGCGACGTTAGTTAATGTTAATTTTAGCCTTCTAGACCGCTTACCTCCTACCAGACTCATATTAAAGTTAGAGGCAGCAACCACGAAAACGCGCAGCTTTATACCACAATAGCGCCGCTACTGAAAGAAAATATCGCAACCAGACTATTGACCAGATGTGCTCTATAGCCCATACCAAGCCGGTTTCATCCGCACTCGAAAGCCCGCAGGCCCTGTTACAAAGGTGGCTCCTGCATTACAATACTCAGCCTCTGCCTATAACGGTATTATCATCATCAACTCTGGAAATAACTGGCACTTCAATGACGATTCATATTAAAACATCTGACGACATTTTGAAAATGCGGGTAGCAGGCAAGCTGGCCTCCGAAGTATTGGAAATGATTGGCCCGCATGTGCAGCCTGGGGTTAGCACCGGCGAGTTGGATAAGATTTGCCACAACTACATCGTCGATGTGCAGAAAGCCATCCCAGCCCCACTGAATTACAATGGCTTTCCTAAATCCATCTGCACGTCGGTAAACCACGTTATTTGTCACGGTATTCCCAGCGATGGGAAGACCCTCAAGGCAGGCGACACCATAAATATCGATGTCACCGTCATAAAAGATGGATTCCATGGCGACACCAGCAAAATGTTCTGCGTCGGCGAAGTACCCGAGCATGCGAAGCGCCTTATCAAGGTCACGCAGGAATGCCTGTACAAGGCAATCAACATTGTCAAGCCTGGCGTTACACTCGGCGATATCGGACACATCATTCAACAGCACGGCGAAGCTCATAATTATTCGATCGTGAGGGAATATTGCGGACATGGCATCGGACGCGTTTTTCACGAAGAGCCCCAGGTACTTCATTTCGGCAGGCCTAACAGCGGAACGACTCTCGTGGAAGGCATGACATTCACCATCGAACCCATGCTTAATGCAGGCACCCGTTACACTAAGCTATCCAAGAAAGACGGCTGGACTGTAACCACTAAGGATCGAAGGCTTTCGGCGCAATGGGAACACACCATGGTAGTTAACAATGATGGTTGTGAGGTCTTTACTCGACGCTCCGACGAATCATTTTGAATCCAGATACGCTCGCGATCGATGAAGAATATAGCGATGAAGGTTTCGAGCTGGGCGCGAAGCTTCTCGACATCACAGCTCTGCAGGCAGAACTCAATAGCGCTAACAATTTGGTACAACCTCTTAAACAGGTGATAGAGAGCGCTAGCAACATCCTGAATGAACGCTACAAAGCAAATCTCAGCATCACCGAGATTGTATCCGGTCGCGCCTGGGTAGTAGATCAAATACTAAAACTCGCCTGGCAGGCTCAGCCGTGGCCGGACGAGAAAGACATCTCACTAGTCGCTGTTGGTGGTTATGGCCGCGGCGAACTGCTCCCCCATTCCGACATCGATTTATTGATTCTCACGCGCAAAGATAATGCCAACCGTTATAAGAGCTGCATTAGCTCGTTCTGTACCCTGCTGTGGGATATCGGCCTCGAGATTGGCCAGAGCGTCCGCTCCATCAAGCAATGCAAGAGCGAAGCTGTCAATGACATAACCGTGGCCACAGCGCTGATGGAGTCACGCACGATCACTGGCCCAGCAGAATTGCATAGCGAGATGTACGCCCTTACTACTGGAAAGCGTGTCTGGCCGATCAAACAATTCCTGCGCGCAAAGTGGGACGAGCAAAACGCACGGCATGAGAAATACCATGATATCGACTATGCGCTCGAGCCTAATGTTAAAACCTCACCCGGCGGCCTTCGAGACATTCAGACTATCGCATGGGTGGCGAAGCGGCATTTTGGTGCAAATTCGTTTCAGGATCTAGTCGATGCTGGTTTCCTGAAAGAATCTGAGATGACGATGCTCAACAAAGGGCAACAGTTTCTTTGGAAGCTCCGCTATGGCCTGCACTTCCTTGAAGGCCGACGCGAGGATCGCTTATTGTTTGATAAGCAGAGGGAACTCGCGAAACTTTTCGGCTACCAGGATGACGATAAGAGTCTCGGTGTCGAGAAGCTGATGAAGCAGTACTACCGCGCAGTTGCGAATATGCGAGCGCTCAACGATGTGCTTTTGCAGCACTTCGACGAGGCGATACTTCGCGAGGGTGAACGTGTAAAGATTGAGAAGATAAATAGCCGCTTTCAGATTCGGAATGACTGCATCGAGGCGATAAGCCCGGATATCTTCAAGCGCCACCCATCGGCGCTAATAGAAATTTTCGTGTTGATGGCCCAGAACCCAAAAATCCAAGCGATTCGCGCGTCGACAATTCGCTTGCTCCGCGACAATAGACGCCTTATCGACGAAGAATATAGACACGACATTCGTAACGTCACCTTATTCATGGAACTCATACGTTCTCCGCACAAGATGACGCTGCAGATTCGCAGGATGGCTCGCTATGGAATTCTAGGTAGATATCTACCGGAATTTGAGCAGATAACGGGGCAGATGCAACACGACCTTTTCCATATCTACACTGTCGATGCCCACACACTGCAAGTAGTCGAGAACATGCGACGGTTCAGGCTACCCGATGCCGCTGAGAAATATCCGGTAGCAGCACATATACATAAGAATCTCCCGAAAGTGGAATTGCTGTATATCGCTGGCCTATATCACGACATCGCTAAGGGCCGTGGTGGTGATCACTCTGCCCTAGGCATGAAAGATGCCGAAGATTTCTGTGTTCGACATAGACTCAGCGCGTGGGACACCAAGCTGGTCGTCTGGTTAGTCAGCAAGCACTTGTTTATGTCGATGACAGCTCAGCGCAAAGACATCAACGACCCAGAGGTAATTCATGAGTTCGCTACATTGATAGGCGACAAGTTGCATCTCGACTATCTGTACGCGATGACAGTGGCTGACATTAGCGCGACCAATCCTGAATTATGGAATAGCTGGCGCGCTAGCCTGATGAAGCAACTATATTTGAATACGAAGCGCGCGTTACGGCTCGGGCTCGAGAACCCACGCAACGCAGAAGAGCGTATTAGTGACAAGAAAGAAACAGCCCTCTTCAAGCTGGCCGAACACGGCATAGACGAAGAGCCAATTCAGCAAATTTGGGCAAATGCCAACAACGAATATTTCTTGCGCGAATCAGTGGCAAATATTGTTTGGCATACAGAAGCCATCGCGTCATTTCTCGAATCGGGATCTTTAGTAGCAACCGACTGCTTGATTCAAAACGCGCTCGAAGGCGCCACGCAGATATTCATCTACACGAGGAATAGTAACTATCTCTTCGCGAAAACTGCAGCAGCATTCGAAAAATTGAACCTAAATATTCAAGGTGCGCGAATCTTTACCTCGGACAACGACTATTGCATGGACACCTACACGGTGCTCGAAGCTTCCGGCAAACCTGTGGGAGACAATCCGAAGCGCCTCGCTGAAATTGAAAAAGTGGTCACGAAATATCTCAATTCGGATATGGAGACTATCTCCCCTTCACAAATTCGTCGCACTCGTAAAGACAAATATTTTAGCCACACAATCGAAATCAATTGGCTCAATTCCCCCGACAGAAATTATTCGACCGTCGAGATTAACTGCCCAGACCAATCGGGTATTCTTGCCAGCATAGGCAAATCCTTTGCGGAACATCAAATAAACCTGCAGGATGCGCGCATCACTACTCTTGGCGAGCGCGTAGAGGACTTGTTTTTCGTCACCGACCAGTCCAATAAGCCTATCGGTGATCAAGACCTGATCGATAAGATAAGCTCAGAACTAAAAATAGAACTCGAGCGACGACTCGACACATAGACAACCTTTAAACTTTTAACCAATTTAGTAAACCAATCATGACTACGCTCTACGGAATAAACAACTGCGACACCATCAAGAAGACGTGTTCCTTGCTCACCGAATTGGGAGTCGGCTACAACTTTCATGACTACAAGAAGCTTGGCTGTGACGAGGCTCTTATTAAGAAATTCCTTAAGCACTTTGACTTCAAGTCCCTAGTCAACACGCGCGGAACGACATGGCGAAAATTACCCGATGCTGTAAAAGAAGACCTAAGCGAGGCATCCGCCATCAAAATTATGAGCGAGAACAATTCGATCATTAAGCGACCGATTATCGAGAGCAAAGGAAAGTGGCTACTCGGTTTCGACAAGGAAAAAATTCAAGCGTTAGCCCAAGATTAATCAGATGCACTCTAAGGATCACTACACCATGAATACAACAGTAATACATAGCCTAGGCCTAGGTTTGGCAACTCGCAATGCGAAAAACGAGATCATCGAAGTCTACTATCCAGCGCCACAACTAAGCCCGGATACAGCCCTGAGCGGTTTGCTGCTAACTAGCTGCACAATTCAACCCGGCGAGAACGCAGTTACAGAGATCAATGAAACGGCAGCATCCGCACTTGCTACCGTCCTGAAAAAAGCCGAATTTCATGAACACGCCGAGCAAGTTCAGCTAATGAGTAAAGGCCAAGGCCAGCTCATTCTCTGCGTGCTATTCACAGACAGTCCTCCTAAAAGCGTAGCCGAAGCCTATCTCAAGCTTCACCTACTCTCTCATCGTCTCTGTAAACCGCATTCGCTTAATCTCGAAGGGCTGTTTGCCGTATTGCATAACCTGGCCTGGACTAACGAAGGCGCAATCGACTTAGGAGAATTACCAGAACGTCAGTTAGCAGCAAGACTGCGAGGCGCAGCCCTTGAAGTTGCCTCTGTGGACAAGTTTCCCAAGATGACTAATTATGTCGTTCCTGCAGGTGTCCGCATCGCTCATACTGCCCGAGTTCGTCTCGGAGCCTATCTCGGAGCTGGCACGACTGTCATGCACGAAGGCTTTGTGAATTTCAATGCAGGCACCGAGGGGCCTGCGATGGTAGAAGGACGTATTTCGGCGGGTGTTATGATCGGCGCGAATAGCGACCTTGGTGGGGGCTGCAGCACTATGGGCACCCTTTCCGGTGGCGGCACTCAAGTCATTTGGGTAGGCGAGAACTGCCTGATTGGCGCCAATGCGGGTATAGGAATCCCTCTAGAGAATGGCTGCACAGTAGAAGCTGGTTTATACCTTACGGCGGGTACTAAATTAAATGTTCTCGGGGCCGATGGCGCATTACTGAAAACAGTAAAAGCGAAAGAACTGGTCGGTGTCGAAGACCTGCTTTTCAGACGCAACTCACTTTCCGGTGGCGTAGAATGTGTACCTCTAAAGTCATCAATCAGCCTTAACGATGATCTGCACAGTCATAACTAGCGTGTGCAGAGCAGTTAGACAAATAGCCACTAATCAAAAGATAAAGAAAATACCATGAGCAAAACTCTCGAACTGGCGCAACAGCTTATTCAACGCCCCTCCATAACACCATTGGATGAGGGTTGTCAGGAACTGATCGCGAAGCGACTAACCGCCATCGGATTCAGTGTTGAGACACTTCAATTTGAGGACGTGACAAATTTATGGGCAACACTAGGCAGTAGCGGCCCCCTATTCGTCTTCGCGGGTCACACAGATGTAGTGCCGGCGGGTCCCCAGAACAACTGGCAGTATCCCCCATTTAGCGCCACAGTTGCCGATGGCTTCCTGCATGGCAGAGGCGCCGCCGATATGAAGGGTAGCATCGCCGCAATGATAACTGCAGTCGAACGCTTCCTAGCAGTGTCTGAGCTCAATGCGCGCATTGGTTTCCTCATCACCAGCGATGAAGAAGGCATTGCCATAAACGGCACGCAAAAGGTAATCAAAGAACTCGGTGCTCGAAATATCAAAATAGATTACTGCCTCGTTGGAGAGCCAAGCAGCAGCGAGCAGTTGGGTGATACTATCAAGATCGGGCGGCGCGGCTCACTAGGCGCGAAGCTTGTCGTAAATGGTACTCAGGGTCACGTGGCCTATCCACAACTTGCGATCAATCCAATACATAAGACCTTGCCAGTGTTAACACACCTAACCGATATAACTTGGGACGAAGGTAATGCTTCCTTTCCGGCAACCAGCTTTCAGATTTCGAATATCAATGCGGGCACTGGTGCCACCAACGTAATTCCGGGACAAATAGAGGTCGTCTTTAACATTCGCTTTTCCACAGAGCTAGATGCACCCACCATTAAATCGCGAGTAACACAGCTACTCGACGAAGCTGAATTAAATTACCAGTTAGATTGGAATCTGTCGGGAAAACCTTTTTTGACTGACACGGGCAAGCTCGTTAAGGCCATTTCCGAAAGCATTCAGCAAAATTGCGGATACGACACTGAGCACTCAACCGCCGGCGGTACTTCCGATGGCCGCTTCATCGCACCCACTGGAGCTGAAGTCGTTGAACTCGGACCCTGTAATGCAACTATTCATCAAGTCGACGAGAAAATAACCGTCGCCGAGCTGGACAAGCTATCAGATGTCTACCAGGGCGCACTACAAGCGCTGGTAAGCTAGCTTCTAATGTGTGCTGTGCCCTAAGCGATAATATAAACGTCGTAACGGCTGCTGCTTCCCTTAAACTCTATGTCTGGTTTACCTGATCCGAGATGAGGCGAAAGCTTCGCTCTTTTAACCACTACTCGCTTCTTCGCGAGAAGCTTCGCGCAATCAAGTAACTCTGCTCCATCGGTTTGATGGCCAAGCAGTTGCTGCAAAGCAGCCATATCTTTCTTTACCTTCGCGCTCTTGCGCCTCTCCGGGAACATGGGGTCCAGGTATACAACATCAAACTTTTGGGAGTCCGCTACGAATTCCAGCAAGTCGCCAAAATGTAGCTTCATTCTCCCCAAGATAGCGTCAATTTCCTCGCCATAGTAGCCAGTTCGAGCTAATCCGTCTGCCAAGAGAGCGTGAATCACTGCCGAGCGTTCTAACAATGAAACTTCGCATCCTAAGCTCGCAATAAGGAATGCGTCCTTGCCCAAACCTGCAGTCGCATCCAATACCGCAGGTCTCTGACTACCTTTGATTCCCAATGCCTTGGCTATATTTTGACTCCTGATCGAGCTATTCGCGCGGCGGTTCAGTTTGGCATCGGAAAAATCGACACATAGCTCACCAGTTTGAGCGTAGCCAGTAGTCTGCAAGAGTAGTCTTGAGTCACGATAAACTAGCATATAGTCGAAGTCAGCAACTTCTCTAGGAGAGTAGGTGGATGGCAATTCTATAGTGGGCAAATCAAGATCAGTAGACAGTTTGATTTCCCGTTCTGCCGAATCGAAACCTGATATAGCAACCGCTACTTTCACAAGGCTAGGAGTATAAGCGCAATACCGAGCAGGACTCGGTATATAACAAAAGGCAAAAAACCGAATCGCTCAATCAATTGCAAAAAGTAGCGAATACACAAGTACGCGACCACGGCCGAGATAAAGATGGCATACAGCAATACAAGCCATTCAACTGACTCTGTGTCTGCCTGAAGCAATTGGATGCCCCTTAGCAATCCTGAGGCTGTAATAATCGGTATCGCGAGCAAAAAAGAGAAGCGTGCGGTGGCGGCTCGATCAAGATTGCAAAAAAGCGCGGCAGTCATTGTTACACCTGAGCGAGAAGTGCCAGGGATCAGAGCGAGTACTTGAGAGAAGCCTATTAGCAACGCTGTTTTCCAATTCATATCAGCCAGCGTCCGTTGCTTGCTACCAAAGCGGTCTGATACAAAAAGCAATAGCCCAAAACCAATGGATGTAACTCCGATGAGTATAAGCGAACGACCATACTGCTCTATCTGTGAGGCTAATAGCAAACCACTAAGGCCTGCCGGAATCGTAGCCGCAAGTAGCATACACGCGAACTTAGAATCTTCGGAGTGTTTTCTTTGAAATACGCTCAATATCAGAGCAAGGACAAGACGCTGCAAGTCGTCTCTGAAGTAAATTAATACTGCGAATAATGTTCCCACATGTACAGCGACATCGAAGGTAAGACCCTGGTCGTTCCAAGCAAATAAGAGTGAGGGCAATATCAAATGCCCTGAGGAAGAAACGGGTAGAAATTCAGTGGCGCCTTGCAGCACAGCCAAGATTGTTACCTGAAAAAAATCTAGCCCCTGTAGTTCCAATGTAATCCCTACGCCTCTTCCCATTTCTGCTTAGCGGTATCACTTACTGTCGTGAATCAGGCTAAGTATAGTCTAATTGTTCTTTGACGTAGTTTGGTCGCAACGCTGCGGCTTCGACGGCTTCTCCACAGTTAAAGCGCAGTAACGCTAGCTTTGCAATTAGCTGATTACTTATTACTGGTATTAGGGGCTGAACTGCTGCTGTACATCCCAGATGCTGCAGTATTTTACTCTGTCTTTCCCAGCCGCTGCCTGCGAGACACCAACTAGCACCTGCCAAATCCTCGGGCAGTGCGTCGATATCTTCAATCAGCGCAACCTGTTCCCTGCCAACTAACTTTACACCTTGTCGGTCTGAGCATTGATAGGCTGCAAAATAGAGTTCACCTTCTCTCGCCTGATCACTTACAAGTACTCTGTCAAAAGAGCTCTCTGAAGCAGCCGCTATTGCCAACAAGGCGAGCGATGAAAGCGATATAGCAGGGATTGCAGCACTCAAGCTAAGCCCTTGAGCCACCGCTACACCTATCCTAACTCCAGTAAACGAGCCAGGACCTGCAACTACCGCGATTAAATCGATATCGCTAATCTGAATTTTTGCATCAAACAGTAACTCAGAGATCATGGGCAGCACACGCTGAGCCGATTGCCGCTGAGCCTCAATCACACGCTCCAGCAGGACATCTCCAATTAGCAGCGCGACAGCACAATTGGTAGACGAAGTATCTATTGTCAGTATGGTATGCATATTAGTTTCAGTACTGCCTAGGCTCTCAGCGTTAGATTAGGGCGCTATAATAGAAAAAATCCCTGCTGGAGCTTACCAACAGAGATTTTTTACAAGTTTTGAGTATTCATCCACCGACTGCGAGCGGATACGCAGGCGGCGGATGTACTTGGCTAAAGTCACTCAATCCAGCTTAGGCCCTACTTCTTCTTTCGGGCTGCTTTCTTACGAGCTGGCGCTTTCTTTTTTACCGCCTTCTTCTTGACTGCTTTACGCTTTACAGCATTTTTCTTGGCTGGCTTGCGCTTGGCGGTCTTCTTCTTGGCTACTTTCTTCTTAGCAACCTTCTTCTTGGCTACTTTCTTCTTAGCAACCTTCTTCTTAGCAACCTTCTTCTTGGCTACTTTCTTCTTAGCTACTTTCTTC
>Ga0209091_10004548_pt1 | contig 10776 bp, 16 predicted proteins | sample ArcticOcean_MG_C_6_FD_187438 | JGI IMG/M metagenome (GOLD analysis project Ga0209091, IMG submission 187438) | Marine microbial communities from western Arctic Ocean - ArcticOcean_MG_CB8_128 (SPAdes) (version 2) | ecosystem: Environmental > Aquatic > Marine > Oceanic | place: Arctic Ocean... | reverse complement strand
TAATTTCCGAAAGGTATTAGCACTTGAAGAACATGAGGAATTTGTGCATTCATTTAAAGAAGGTGATATAACCGAAGTATTTGATGCTTTACTTGATACAGTTGTGATCGCGATGGGCACAGCTGCGGGCTTAGGTCTTGACTGGTCTAAAGGATGGGATGAAGTTATGCGAAGTAATATGCAAAAAGTCAGATCCGAAGACCCATCCAAATCAAAAAGAAAAGACTCTTTAGATTTAATTAAACCGAAAGGGTGGGTCGCTCCAAATTTATCCCCGCTTATCGGTCAATCTAGAAAACCGAATTTTTATCAAATTGCAGAAAATTTGGCTAAAAGAAAAGCTGTAGACTATCAACACTCGGTTCTCCGTGAAGAGTATTTTCCGTTCGGCTTGGTTTCCTATATGCAAATGATTCATATAAAAAGTACTAGGCTTAGATCTTTAGTAGATAATCCTAAACCGTCTTTTGAAAGTATTGAAGACACTTTAATTGATATGATCAATTATTGCAATTTTATGTTAGAGTTTTGTAAAAAGGAGGATTAAATTATGCACACTAGCTGGATCAGTGATTATAATTCACTTGTTAAGGAGGTAATATCGGAGGGAACTCTACAGCTTAATGAGAGGACTGGAGAGCATATCAGAAGTTTAAATGATGGTTCGCTTATTTCTGTAGATCTTAATTTACAAAGAATGCCAATCCCTGCAAACAGATCGTATTTTGTAAAATCGTCGGCTGCGGAGTTTGCATGGATGATCAAAGGTTCACAGGATTTGAGCTTTTTGCAACAGCATACAAAAATGTGGGATAAGTTTGCAGTTGATAATAAAATTGTTGATGCTTATGGGTATCGGTTGCAAAAGAAATGGTCCAACCAAATCCAAGAAGTTATAAATTTATTGCAAAATGACCGTTCAAATCGGAGGGCAGTTATGAACATTTGGGATCCATCCGATTTAAGTTCAAAATCAACAGCTCCGTGCCCAACACAAATAATTTTTTCAACTCTAGATAATACTTTGAACGGATTTTTAACTATTCGTTCTTCAGACATATTTGTCGGTTTACCATATGATATTATGGTTTGGTCATATTTTGTTAAAATGATGGCAAACACTTTAGATTTTGATAGATGTTTCCTTAAAGTATTTATTGTTGATTTGCATATTTATGAAAAGCATATAAAATTGTTTAATGATCGTGAAGACCATATAGTTGAAATTCCTATGCACCCGTTCACATACGAACAGCTAAAACTTAGACCCGAACGGATAATTGAATGGACAACTTCTTTAGAAGAGAGGTTTTGGCCTATAATACCGTATAACCCAAAACCGGAGGTATTTCTATGAAAAAAATGAGAATTAAAAAACTAACACTTGACGACAGAAAAGCGATCTTATCACTAAGGAGAAATAAATTTTCTGTCAAATACTTGGCGGAACTATTTTCAGTTTCTAAAGGTAGAATTTCACAATTAGGTCATGATACATATAAGGAGTCAGAATTCTTGGGGGAAACTGATGCAGAAGAATAAGATCAACTTATTGGTTTTTCCTTTGATCATTGCAACTACTATAATTTTAACAGTTGCATTAAATGATCATACTTTAAAACCAATTGAACGAAAAATAACCGATATAGAAAGGTTGTTAAGGTTGGTATTATTATTAAGCATAGTCGGAGTGGTGTTATATGGCGGATCCATTATTTACAAATAGAGTCGCATATTTATCGGCAAAACTCTCAAAAGAAGGAGTGGCCGATTATTATGGAGTCACAACCGAAACGGTTTCAAAATGGATCAAAGGTAATAATTCACCAAGAAGCTCAAAAACCCGCACTTCAATTATAAATCGCGGTAAAAGAATTGCTGGAAAATCCGGTTATGTTAACACAGCAAGTGGTAGAATCAAAGTTAATGATGGTTCAACCTTCAAAGCTGTTGGCACTATAAACGAATCAAGGCAACGGTTGAAAACCGCAGCTTTAAGACTTGCTACTAATGATCGACAAAGGAAAATAGCAAACAGAGAATTCAAAGACTTAACCGAACAAGAAATACGGGATTTAGAACGAAAATTCAATGAGCTTCAAAAGAACCGTGCACTAGGTAAAGAAGAAGCCTCAGAATCCGCAGGCCAAATAATCAAAAGAGAATATGCAACACTCAAAAACCCGTCTTTAGCTATGGATGAAGAAGAAGAAGAAATATCGCGACCGATCTCAAGAAAACGAAAGCGAGAAGCATTCTATATTTCTAAAAGAGGAATGCGGAAAAAAGTTTATAGAGGGTCAAGAAGTGGTTTATATTATAAAGAGCCTAGTGGCCGAAAAGTCTACATAACAGAGCAAAAAACTAGAGGTGCAAAATATGCAAAAAACGAATGAGGGGAAATTTAAATGGAGATCCAAAGGATTAAATTTTATGAAAATAATGGCGAAGGTTTAGGTCTACCATTGACAGAATTGCCCGAGTTCCGTAAACAAAACCGAAAAAGGCAAGCTATTGAATCCACTCCGGAGCATAAGATCTGTGGAGCCGATACGGAAACAATTCACGGGAAATGTTGGATTTTCTCAACAGAGTTCGGAGTGTATTACATTAATAATTTTGAGGAGCTCATCAATGTTATGTTTGATCGCGATCACGGAACTAAGTGGAAAAAATCAAAAGCAACTAAAAATGGGGTTAAGCGGGGTAGGTCATCCAAAGACTTTTATTTTTGGAATTTGAAATTTGACACACAAGCTGTTTTAAAATTTTTGGCCGATGATGTTATAAGGAAATTAATTTATGGGGACGAAGAAGGCAGCAAAAAAGTCCGTATAAATGCTAGAACCGGTCAGTTCACCGAAGACGAATATGCAGTTGATCTTGAATACCTTGAAGGGAAACATTTCAAAATTTCACCGGTTAAGTGGACCATCGGACAATATACATTAGGTTCCGTTGACTGGTGGGACATTTCTCAATTTTATTATAAAATCCGACTAAATTCGGCAGCTCAGCGATATTTAAATAAATCTAAGCTTGAAACCTGCCATGATGGTTCGGTTCTTGATGCTTCAAGGTTTGACGATCCGGAGTATAGAAAAAAATATAAAATTGATATAGAAAAATATGCTTTGATTGATGCACAGCTTTGTGGTGATCTTGTCCGATTAACTAGAGAGGATTTCATTTCTCAAAAAATCCGATTTATTAAACCATATTCTATGGCTAATGTGGCACAAAGAGCACTTCTTGATACTTGCAAAATCCCGACTATAAATCGGTATTTTAAACCCGATCTTGTAGATTTATTACAAGTTGCACATTCTGCATATCATGGAGGGTGGTTTGAGACTATCGGTTGTGGGATTCAAAAAAATATCCAAGCTTTTGATTTAGCCTCAGCTTATCCTTACACTATGTACTGGCTACCGGATATTTCTAATGGTGTTTGGATCAGTGGTGACAACGAAGACGAATGGTTTGAATATATTGAAAAACGGAAACCGTTAGAAATTGGTTTTGTTGAGGTTTATATTGAGTTCCCGAAAAATAGAGCTTGGAACCCGCTCATAGTAAAAAGTAAGATCGGGACATTGATAAGCCCAAGAGTTTTTAAAGGGTGGATTTCTGCGGAGGAATTTGTTGAAGCCATGAAATGGGATCCGGAGTTCGTAGTAGTCGGCCAATGGCATTATTTTGAAAATACAAACGGTTACTATCCATTTAGAAAATTTATAGAAAAATTCTATAAAATAAAAATGGAGAGTGCTGAAGATCCCGTAGCTTATAGAGTGGCGAAGGTGGCACTCAATAGCATTTATGGGAAAACCGTGCAAGCTGTAGATGATGTGATCGGTAAATTGTGGAATCCGTTTTATGCAGCCACAATTTGTGGTGCCACTAGAGCTCGGTTGTGTGAATTAAATAGGTTGAATGGAATGAAAGCAATTTCTTATGCTACTGATGGGGTAATTTTACCACAGGATGCTCCGATGATTATCCCTCCAAGACCGTTAGAAGCCCCTTATAATTTGGGAGAATGGGAGGATGATGGATCGGGCGATGTTCTCATATTAATGTCGGGAGTTTATTCGGTCTTAAAAAATGAAGAAATAAAAACAACTTTTAGAGGTTCCGCCTCTTATTTTTTACGGGAATATAGAGACAGAGGTTTGTTTGACTTTTTTGAAATTAATAAAAATAAAGATCTTTTAATGACGACAGTTCGTAAGCCGTATAGTGTAAAGCAAGCGGCAATAAAAAAGAACTTTGACTTGATCAATGTTTTTGAATCGCATGACTTTACAATAACTCCGAACGGTGATAGCAATAAGAGAATGTGGCCTTATGAAGTTCCCGAGAAGTTTGGTGACCTATTGAATGGCTGGTTTACGAGCTATTCTCATGAAAAGGTTCAATAAGCTTGGTTTACAGCACTTAGCATATGGAGTGGAAAGAGGACCCTGAAATTTGGAAACGGTTAAGGGTTTTAAGTGATCAATCATGGCCTCCAATGAATGATTTTCTTACTCGTTGCTCAAAATATGATATTGATCCAATTGCTCAAACTTTTTTATATGGTATTCTTGGTAAATTTCTTGCGACCCATCAAAAGGCACTATCAGAGGGGATTGATGATCAAGAAGCACTAGCTTTAGCGGTTGAATCGGTTTATACAGATCCCCGTTTTAATCAGTTAGCACAGAATTCAATTAATTCAAAAATAGACGAGGTGGTCGGTAATGTCGCAAAAAATTGAACCTCATCCTGAAATTAAAGACAAATACCAATGTCCGAATTGTGAATACGGGCACGAAAAGCCAAAATCCCGACAAATGATCTATAAACACTATAACAGCACCCACAAAGAAACAGCTCCACCGTCCGGCGAATTTGAAGGTTCTCCCCCTCCCCTTTCAGATTCGGGCTCTCCGGACGGGGGGGAAACTTCTGGTACAGAATGGGATCAAATAGAATGGCTTCATGAATCCGAAGACGAATCAATCCCTCATACAATTCCCGCACCTATACGGGATATGGCAAATTCTAAAAGCACGAAAGCTTTGACGAAAGCTCAAAAAAATATGGAGCGAGCTGCCGTTAGGTGGTCATTTATCGGTTTAGATCGGTTAATTTCATGGTGGGGAAAAGGTGTAATGTCCAAACCCGATTATGAATTAATCAGATCGCAAAAAGACTATGATGTGCTCCAAGAATCAACCGTCGGATTAATGGACAGCTATGGGATCACAATTCCCGCATCCCCACTTATGATTTGGGGGACAATTATGGGATCTGCATATGTTCCCCCAGTTTTGCATATTAGAAAAAATGCGGATCCATCGCGAAAGAGGAAATTTAAAATCCCGCTTATCGGTCGGTTGTTTAGCAAGCTTAGACCTAAGAAAAAAATTGAACCTCACCCAATAATAGATCTGGAGGAGCAAAATGTCTCTTAATATCAAAGATCTATATCACTCGGACGGTAATAAGCTCGGATCTTTATTTGCAGGTCAATCGGGCAGTGGAAAAACGGTCGCAGTGATCTCAACTTTACGAGCTGCGATCCTTTCAAAAGAATTTGGAGAATACCACCGGTTTGTGATCATAGACCCGAAAAGACAAGTAGGTGATTATGATCTTTTAGCCGATTCGGAAAGAGATCTTGATAAATTTATGGATGGAATTGCTACAAAAAGGGTTTCTTTATTCTATCCTGATCTAGAATTTATTGAGGATGATGTTTCAGCTATTGTTGATCGTGTTTTTGATCTTAGTGATATGGAACCGAAGTCAACATATACAGTTGTGCTTGATGAGTCTTCAATTTTAATTACTTCAACAAAAATCCCTTTGAGTCTTCAACGGTTAGCTGTTCAAGGCAGAGCTAAAAGAATAATCCCGATCTGGATAAGTCAAAGACCGATAGTTAACAGATGGACCGATGCGAATTTGTCATCAATGTTTCTATTTAGAACTTTGCAAGTGGATGCCGATAATTTGAAAAAACGGTGGGGGATAGATTTTGAAGAGTCTTCTAAAATTATAAACGAAAAACCGTATTCATTTATTTGGTTTGACCTTCAAACACTACAGACTCATAACATTGATCCGGTCCCTTTACCAAAGAGAATACCACGAAAAAAGAACAAAAGCAACCGATTTACAGACTTTTTCAAGTTTTAAGGCTAAAATTAGTGCTCAAAAAAGGCTAAATATAGCCTCCTGCCCCTATGTATTTGCATCAAAAGAGCAAAAGTTGAAGCTTTATTTAATGTCCAAATCGGTCAAAAGGTTGCATAGACTCCCGATAGCAGAACCTTATCTAAAACTGTTTATATACTATTGGCCACTACATTAAATTATCGGGCACTAACCGACCAAGAGGGATTAAAATGAAAGGACAATTTGGAGTAGAACTTGAAAGCTGTGGTTTGAGCATTAAAACATTGAATGATATAATAGCGGTTAATGGCCGCCGATTGATAGACAATTCTCATACTCATAATGGAGGCACATATTTTGATGGAATAACTTGGCAGAGCATGGCCGATGGTTCAATAAAGAATATGGATGACACAAGAACAAAAGCAAGGTGGAATAACAAAGGAACCCATGAAGTAGTGTCACCGGTCTTGAAAGGAAACAAAGGAATGAAGGCAGTTGAAGAAGTAGTAAAAGCAATGACTAGAGCCGGTGCAAAAGTTAATCGGTCTTGCGGTCTTCATGTTACTTATGACTGTTCAAATTCCCGTTGGACTAGAATGGGAGCAAACAAAAAAATGAACACTCTTGAGGAAATAGCTGATACTTATAATTGGTTCGGAGAAGTCATTTGCAGTATGCTTGCACCGTCCCGCCGATTTTCAAGTTATGCCCCAATTCAAAGTTTTAATAATATGCAAAATAGAGGTTTCCCTAAATACACAGCAATCAATATGGGTAAATTTGCCCGTCATGGTGTTATTGAATTCCGACAGCATCAAGGCACACTAAATGCAAAAAAGCTCCGTGAGTGGGTCAACTTTTGCCACAGAATTATTTGTGTCGCAGTCAATGAAGAATTTAAAGAAACACACTTCTCAAACTATCCAAAAACTTTTGAAGGAATGTGCGAATGTCTTCAACTCAATGAAGCACAAGTTAGATTTTGGTCTAAGAGAATCCGAACATTGAACGGAGTTGTTGCTTGATGTGTGGAATTGGTGGATTTTGGGGTCTTAATAATAGTGAGGATGCAACAAAATTGTTTGCATCAATATCCGATCGGGGCAAACATGCTTGCGGTTTTGCTGTATCATGGCCTCAATTAAGAGAACCTTCACTCCCTATACTAGTTATGAAAAGACCCTTTTCATCTACTAAGTGGTTAAATAATAGCAAAGCTCTACCATTTAATCGGTTAGATTCTGTTCTTATGTGTCATACTAGATATGCGACAAAAGGTGATAAATACAACATGGATAATAATCACCCAATTATTTATGGCAAAACTATTTTGACTCATAATGGAATGCTAAGAAATGATGATGAAATTTTCAAAACATTGGGTTGCGAACGAATTGGCCAAGTAGATTCGGAGGCTTTAGCCGCAGCAATTGAGCTCAAAGGTATTGATTGGGCAGTTCAAAATTGTGTTGGGTCTATGTCAATTGCATGGATGAATCAAGACAAACCGACAGAATTAAACTTTTTTACTAACGGTTTAAACCCTTTGTGCTTTGGTATTTATGATGATGAGACCGTAGTTTATGCTTCTTGGCCCCATCATTTGAAGGCTATCGGTAAAAAAATAGAATGGTATTATGCACAGACCGGTGTTCATTACACCGTTAAAGAAGGAAACATATTCATGAGGGATATTGAGGGCAATTGGTCGGATCCAATGCTTGAACAAAATGGGGTTTATTGACCGATTTAACAGAAAAGCTTTTAAACCCGCCCGATCTCCAACAAATCATGGTAACTAATAACCTGATGGCAGGATTTGGTATGGTGCTCGGACTAGAAGTAGTTTTGACCGTCTCTAATGTTTTGTCTTCGTATCTAATGAAGAACGGCCAAACACTGCAAGAATATCTAACCGCTAAAGTAGGAGCTGTTGCTTAATGTTGCCAACACCATCCTTTAAAGGATTAGTTGATTATTTCGCTTTCGCATCAGGAATCATAATCGGTTTCGCGATCCTTACAACTCCAATGCAAAATTTAACTGCGACTCTTCGCAAGAACTGAGGTGATTTGAATGGCTGTAACATATACAAAAATTAGAGAAGACAGTACAACCGTACCGGCGGCTTCTGCAAAAACTTATACTTGGGGAGAAAATGTTCCTTCAGGTCCAATTGAATCAATAATTCTCCGATTCACTACAATTAACACAACCGCAGCGATCAATGGCGATTTTGGCAGTGCAATTAATTCACTCCGATTAACTTTAAACGGAGAGGTTCTTCATGATTTCAGATCAGGTTATAATGACACCGGAGAAGCGGCACCGTCACTTTATTCATATTTCCTTAATTCAACAGGCGGACGAATGCTTGAAAGACCTTCGGATTTGACAAAAGAAGCATTCTTTGTTATTCCTGTTGGAGCTCAAGCACCAACCGGTGTATCAAGACTTGAAGCGGTTATTTCAACAGCGGCAACAAATGCAGCTGTGGCTTCAGGAACTTTTCAATGCTGGATCCGTTATAATGATGCAACACAGACCATGACAAGAGTTGTCCCTTCAACTTCATTCGTTCACTCCGCTTCTATTGAGCAAGTAGTTGTCCGAATACCACAGAATTTACCACAAGGTTCCGTAGTTTCTGCAGTCATGATCTCTAATGATACAGCCGACGATCAATTTGGCACTCAAGGTGTCCGCATTATGAGTCAATCAGCTTATGGATTGGATCCCGATTTCTTCAGATTATTCAATGGCGACTTAGCAAATGGTTTAATGTTTGCAGCTGATGGAACTTCTACAGTTGTTCAAACCCTTGCTATCGGTTGCTCCGGTGGATTATTGGTTCCTCTCTACAATCTATCAACTGATGGAGATCTAATTCTCCAAGTAGATTCAAGCACCGGAACAACTAGAACTTATACACCCGTGATCACTGCCCCATTCGGTGGCAGAGAGACGAGTAAAGCGGTTCAAACAAAAGCTGCACCGGCAAACACCTCAAAGGCTATATTGGCACGAACCCTTGAATGATCAGGGGTTTTAATATGTCAAGTGTTGCAAATATATCCCGATATAATGTGGTCACGGCTGAGCAAGCTTGCTTTCAAGGCGGCATAACATTTAACCGTTTGATCATTAGAGTTTCCGAAGACACTCGGATGGCTTTCTCAGCTGGAGAACTTAGCTCGTCTTATTTGACTTTATCGGGTAATACAACCATGATCATAGACCCACCGAATACTTTGAGTGGTACTGATATTTGGTTCATGCTTGATAGTGCGAGCACTGGGGTTATTGAAGTTTTAAGGAGTTGATTAGATTTCTTATATTCTCACTCCACCTTTATCAACACCCGTGTCTATTGCTAATGGTGGAACAAATGCGGTTTCTCCGGCTGCAGCAATGACAAATTTAACTTCGGCTGCATTCTCTACTTCTTCACAACTTTCCGGATGGGGATCAACAACTTCGGACAACTCACCCGCACCCGATGCAGCTTTAAACTTTGCAGCTATAAACGGTTTACTCTCAGTTTTAAGGGATTTAGGAGTGATTGGCGAATGATCGACGATTATCAAAACGACAGACTAGCGGATCTTGAAGCTAGGATGAGGCTAATTGAAAAAGCTGTAATTGAGCTCGGTGTCATGTCAAATTATATTAAAATCGGAGTTGTAGTTTTAGCGGCTTCGGTAGGTCTAGATATAACGGCGGTGATTTGATGGCACGAAAACCGCGCAAAGCTCATTTCAAGGTTGTGAGCACTAAATCCGAAGCTTCAAAGATCTTAAAACAAAAAAGAAATTCTGTTAAAGGACGAAAGAATAAACATGGCAAAGGTGTCGTATATTCTTATTCAAAAATAAAGAGTGGATGGGCTCTTTATGCAAGGAGGAAAAAGTAATGGCGAAAAAATATATTGTTATGGGTTATACAACTAAAAAAAGTAGGGGTAAAGGCCTAAGGTATAGAAAAACCAAAGGGAAAACAGGCGAATATATTCAATTCGGCTCATTAAAAGTCTTTAAGTTTATGAACGGAGGGAAAAAGTAATGGCGAAAAAACGAACATATAAGAAAACAAGATCCATTTATGTAAATAAATTAAGAATGGATCCAAAACTATTTGAAAAATACTTTGGGAGGAAAAAGTAATGCCACGAAAACCGAAAACAAGCACTCCTAGATTCATTGATTCAACTAGCCAAACCCCTTCACAAAGAAAACGAAGAGGTGTTAGTTATAACTACAAAAAACGAACCATATTCGGGTTATGGCAAGGTAAATGGCGAAAAGAATCAAGCGGTGTTTATGATAAAAATATGATGGCGAATACATTCGGTTGGTCGTTTAGAAGGAAAAAGTAATACCACATAATAAAGGTGAAAATAATGACACTCCCGATCACTACAGCTATTTTTAATCAACGGCTGGTAAGCTCAACCCCCCTAGTAGGTGGCGGAAAAGCTTATGCTTTAGCTTCGGAAACAGAGATCGGCGGATCAGGTCAAATGTGGACCCTAAATTTTAATGTCCCGAATAACTCTCTAAATAACCCCGACTATGGTAACGGTGAAATAGTGATCATAAAAGGAAA
>Ga0209091_10004547_pt1 | contig 10777 bp, 10 predicted proteins | sample ArcticOcean_MG_C_6_FD_187438 | JGI IMG/M metagenome (GOLD analysis project Ga0209091, IMG submission 187438) | Marine microbial communities from western Arctic Ocean - ArcticOcean_MG_CB8_128 (SPAdes) (version 2) | ecosystem: Environmental > Aquatic > Marine > Oceanic | place: Arctic Ocean... | reverse complement strand
GCTTTTAGTAGGGGCGAAGCAAAGTGCTACAGATCTATGGCGCCTGCAATGTTGCCGGCCTTAAAACAGAGGTCTTTGGTCGTGGCGTGGTGTTTAACACCGCTTTTTTGATCTGCTGCATTATTTGCCGGGCTGGGCTATTCGTCAATTTCGTCTGCTTGCATTTAGATCACGACTCCTTGGTGATAAGACGAAGGATTCTTTCATTATCGGGCCTTATCGGCAACCAGCTTTTAGAGAGGCCTGGGTAATGCGCTATGAAGGGTAGCGGATGATTGTTGTCGTGCCTATATAGAGTTTAATTCTACTGGTACCCAATGTGATCGATAAACTAGGGGCCATTTGGTCATCTAAAATTTATTGCTTCAAGAAAGCTGACAACATCCGCTGCAGACCGTTCGGGGATCTCTTCCATCGGCATATGACCAACATCGGCGTAGACGACTAAGGTCGTGTTCTCTAATGCGGATGTAAACTGATCGGCGACGCTCACAGGTATTATGGTGTCTTCCGAGCCCCACATAACTAGTGTCGGCAGGCTCAAGGCATTAGCGTCTGCGGGTTCTTGACTGCGCTCACCAAACCTACCGAAACGGCTAATAGTTGCTTCACGACTGCCCTCCCTTAAATTTAACTCGTAGTAACGGTTAATGAGTTCCCTCGTAACCACCGGCGAGTCGTTATAGGCAGACTTAACCCCTTGAACCGCAAGAAAGTAGGGGTCTAGGTAGCGCGCGGTAGTTCTAAACCACGCCTTACGCATCAATGCAAAAAATAAAGGGGCTTCCATCTCTTGTGCCTTTCGGCTTTTTTTCAATTTCCCTTGGTTCGTTATCGATTTTCTTCTGAATTGAGGTAAACCACTAGCGTCAACCAATAACATTGCCTGAACTTTTTTGGGATGTTGCAGGGTGTACCTCCAAGTGACCCCTCCACCCATTGAATTTCCGCCCAAAACAAAAGATTCTAGACCAAGGTGGGAAACGACTGCCTCTACTGTATTGATTTGCGCCTTAGACGAGTAATCTCGATCCGGGGTTGCCCCAGTTAACCCATGGGCGGGAAGATCCATGCTGACAATGCGATAATTTTCTTTAAATAATTTAACCCAAGGTTCCCAGGTATGAAGAGAAGCGTTTGAGCCATGTACCAAAACAATAGTGGGATTTGATGGGTTGCCTTCGTCACGATAATGAACGACAGCACCGTTTCCCATGGTGAGGAACCTTGACTCGTCGTTGCTGTATTTTTCGTCCACGTATTCGGCGGAAAGATCACCCTTGTAAAGGTACGCGGAGGAAGCAAGCAATAAAACAATGGTCGTTGCCATTGATATTTTGAATATTCGCATTAAAAGTACTTTGGAATAGAAGCTGTAAAGAGGATAACCCGCAAGTGTGACTCGATTCCAGGCCGTGCAAGCAAGTCGCCGAGGAAATGTGGTAGCAAGGTCGGGCTCCCGAAATGAAAATTGGCATCAACAATTAGCTCTATCTCTCGCGCTCGTAGCCTGTCAATTCCATGTAGCCAAGGCCTGATCGGTTACCTTCAATATCAAGAACTTCCACCATCCCCTCCCAGTAGAGGATCGAAAGGTCGACGGTTTGCTGATCCAGTAATGCGTTGACTGTAAATTGCTCATCAGCGATGTTAAGGGTCCAACTGACGGGCCAATTGATTCCTCTAGGGTCCTGGTAAAATCGATTGGGTATCAGCGAAAAGTCATCCGAGTGGAGTAACTCGACGCCCGGGTCGTCTTTATCAACGATGAATCGATGCTCCACTTGTTGATGATCTACGACTAAGCCGTGATCATAGTTGTCTCGCTCTCCATCATGCCTGCGTAAACGGAACGCCATGATGCTCCGTTGATCCATCAGTTGTAAGGAAAACCAATCCCAGCCGGAAAGTGATTCACCGAGTACTGACGTGCTCCATTCACGATCGAGCCAGCCGAGTCCTTTCACTTTCACGGTGCGATCGTTGAGTTTGAGTACGCCTTCGAGCTGCATACGCGGTATAGAATAATAGTAACTCGCGGCATCAGGTCCTTTCTTAGATAAGCCGCGATTCCCCTGTAAAACGATAGGCCCCATTTGTTGGACCTGCAAATCGACTCCAAACTGACCGGGCTCGCTAGCAGATAGTGTCAGGTTCAATTGGCCTTCTGCGGCGCCTTCCAGCGTCCAGTCCTCGATCATTGCGCGAAAATTTTCGCCAGTAGAAACGCCAGCCAGCGCTGGGTGGCCGCGAGCGAACCGCTCGGATTTAAGATGCCTGCCGGTAGAAATATCGGTGACGGCTAGGTGACCTAGGTATGCCTGAGCAGTATGCCACGGTCCTTTCCCCGTCGGATCTGGTAAAAGTGCCTGCCGGAACAACGTAAAATGAACACCATACTCGTTGCTATTTTCATCCTCAAGAACGGCAGTTAGGTACCACCATTCGCTTCGGTATCGTGGGTGTGGTCCATGGTCTAGTGGGAAAACGAAATCTCTTTCTTGTTCTGCGCGAGCGAATCCTAGGGCTTCAGGTTCGCCCAATAAGTTGTTTAATCGCAACCCCGTGACCGCAGATGAGGTAGGTTGCGCATCCGGCTGGCATCCAACCATCAGTGACATCAACACCATTAATAAAAACGCGTTAGGTTTAGCGTCCACCAAAGGCTCCTTCTTCGTGATCTCCACCCTGCAGTATTCCGGCTGCGATAGCCGCGAGCATTCCCAAGGAGCAGGATTGCAGCAGTGCTTCTGCGGAAAGCTGCAATTCGATGGTCCAGCCGAAAGCTCTCGGATTGATGACGTTGCAGAGAATCCAACCGAACATTAGGCCGAGCGGCAGGGCGATAATGATAGCGACGAGGCCAAGCCCTGCGCCCAAAGCAACGTTCATCATCAGTTGCTCGGTGCGATTAATACCGAGTGTATTGAGCAATAGTCTGCCCGTTTGTCGATTGAGACGCATGGTGGTGACAGCGATATATACGCTGATTGCAGCGACTAACAACGCTATAGTGATCAGTACAGTGGTAATGGCGAAGGTCTGGTCGAATGTTTTCAGCGCAACGCGCCGGATATCAGACTGCAGCCTCAGTTCAAGCAAAGGGAATTGTGTTCGCAGTCCAGCGGTCAAGGCCTCTGGTCGATCACTCTTAAACGCGACTGAATCTACCTCAAGTTCGGCTGCTAAAGCATTGGCCAGTGGGTTGCGATCATCCGCAATGAGCCTGGGCTTTAAATCTCCAAAAGAAGAGAAAATCCCTGAGATTTTGATTGTTTTGCCGGCTACGGTCAGTGGATCGCCGACAGACAACTGTAATGATCTGGCGGCTTGTTCACTGAGCAAAATGTCTCGACTATCAAGGGCCCCGTTGTACCCGTAGCGCGAAGACTCAAAAGTATCCATGCGGGTGAAGTTCAGTTCCATCGATAGTCCGTTCACGCGAACATCAGTGTTCCTGTATACCTGTATTCTGTCGGCGAGCTTCGTTGTGTTTTTGGTGGTGACGAACTTACCCAAGGCAGCTTTGTCGCCCTGCGCGATTAAATCGTACTTTAGCCTGTGATCGAGCATCTGGCTGAAATCGACTCGGAAACTGTCAACCATCAACGCTACGCCGATAGCGGTTGCAATCGCGAGTGACAAGCCGGCAAGTGCAACGCTGAGTTCCGCTGGGTGCCAGAGCGCCTCCCTGACACCGATGCGCAGCAGGTAGGAGCCGCGAATCACCGATGCCCCTCGCTTAAGCAAAATAAGCAGCGGCGCTATGGTTTGTGATGCGACCAGACTTAATGCCGCAATCGCGAAGAACCCACCCGCTATGCCTGTCTGGGGTTGAAAAACGCACCAGGTAGCTGCGGTTAATAACAATATTGTCAAAATGGCAGGCAAGTAGGAACGGCTAGTCTTTCCTTTTGATCGGTGAAAAGCCCAGGTACCACCAAGCAGACCAACTGCGACGGCAGATCCTACCGCTTTAAAAATCACCCATCTGTCCATCTGTAAATTGATCTCTTGTTCAGGCGAGGCCATTTCCAGCAGCCAACTGGCGAGCAACCACCCTGCTGCAAGCCCGAGTGCCGCTGCGAGGATAGCAATCAGTCCAATCGAAAAAAGGAAGTAGGCTCTGAGCTGTTGCCATTCAACCCCCAGTACGTGCAGGCGATCAAAGACAGGCCAAAGGCGCCGCAGCCACGAGACAGCAACCTGATAGATTAGTAGCCAGGCTACGAGCAGGGCGAGCATGCCTAAGGCAGAAATATTGAACAGTATCGATTTCCCAAACTCTCGAGCCGGGTACTGTTCCGCATTACTTACTAGTTGCCATTCGGGTGCTAGGTTTAAAGTTGGCTTGGCTGACGGAAATCCTGCGCCAAAGCCCGGCAGGAGTTTCTCAGCTGTCTCGATGGTGCCGGCAAAGGCATTACCGAGGGTTAAGCCGACGTAGGATAGCTGATTGGTTGGCCAACCCAGTAGGTCGTGGGCTGTTGCAATATCTGCCAGTAACGTGCCTTTTGGCGCGTCTATGATGCCGTTGATAGGAATCGACAATTGACCTTTAAGGCTTTGGTCCACCCAAGCGCCGTTCCACGAAAATTGTTCAGCGAGATCCGTGGTGCCGTTAGATGGTGGACCTGCTAGTAAGTCAGCACCGAGCACCCGAACACTTTGACCTTCAATTGTCGTGGTTTCATCAACCAATGGAGAAAGCTGGGTTATGGCAGGCAAGGTGCCGGCTCGCCATTTTTTGCGCAGCGCGAAATAGTCTGCTGTGTTCAGGTTGTCGCGGTGCAGGTAGTGGCTGTACTCAGCTAGTGCGCCAGGAACTAAACCATCGAGGCGGCTGGAAATACTGGCGCTGACTAGGTGAACACTGACTATAGAGGTTACGCCCAAAGCCATACCTATTAGTGCCATGGCGGTAGACCAGGGTGTTCGTGCCAGGAAACGTAGCAGTGCTAGGGCAATCATTAAGGCGATTGTCTATCTTGTGACGGCGGGTTCTGTTGTAACTCTGTGTCTAGGTGTAGCCGTGTATCTGCCATTGTAGCTACCTCTGTACTGTGTGTGGCCAACACGAGAGAAATATTTTGCTCGCGACAACTGGAAAACAGCAGGTCTGCAACGAGGTTAGAGTTTTCTATATCCAGATTGCCTGTTGGTTCATCTGCCAGCAGAAGCGGCGGTTTGAGTAGTAGTGCTCTGGCAACCGCGACGCGTTGTTGCTCGCCACCTGAAAGTGTTTCCGGAAAATCGTGAAGTCGTGCCGACAAGCCGAAGTCGCCAAGAAGTGTAGCTGCATGACGTTCAAGTTCAGGTTGTTGATTTAAACGCGCGGGAAGCCTGACGTTCTCTAACACCGTTAACGTGGGGACCAGGTTAAAGAATTGATAGACGTAGCCAATGTACTGCCTGCGGAATGCCGTCCGGCTTCGTTCGTTTGCGGCACGGTATGAAAATATTTTGCCTTTTAGTTCAAGGCTCATGTCGCCGTCATCAAGTTCCAGCAGGCCAGCAAGCAGGTTTAACAGCGTTGACTTTCCAGAGCCGCTGGGCCCCGTCACCGAAAGGGACTCGCCTGCAGCAACGCTGAATGAAAGGTCACGAATGACGTCTATCTGACGGCCGCCGTCCTGGTAGTGCTTGCTGATTTTTTTAACATTTAGCGCTGCAGGCTTTATCATTTTTCGATATAACTCGTGAGGTCAAGGTAGATGCCAGCGTAAATCAGTAAAGCAGGCAGAGAAAGAGCGGTTTAACAAGTTGTTTAATGTGAAAATCGCCCAGAATGCATATCAGACTGAACTAACTAACCCCTCAGTAGTTAGTGGTGGTAGCGCAGTTGATTCAACCGGATTCGCTATTCGAAGACTCTCGCCGCTGCCAATCGATTTTGCAACACCCGCGATAGATTGTGGAAATGCTCAAAAGGCCAGCCTTTTGGCCTGGTGCGTCCCGTTGCATTTTTGCAGCATCGTTTTTCCGTATAGACGAAAATATTACAACACGCGCAGATTAGTTTTTTCAGTCCCCGCGTCTAGGAAATAAGTTCGAGCGGATCCAGCCAACGAATGTGTTGTTCTTTAAAATATATTGCTCGATTGCCCGCGTATTCTTTTCCAACTGGCCTGGTTCTTTGAATATTTGGCTTCTCATAACAAGGGCCCGGTCTGGGTCCAAAGGTTTAATGACCGTTGCCGGGTTACCGGCAGCTATCACATTTTCCGGAATGTCTGAGGCAACAACACTGCCTGCTCCAATCACGCTGTTTTTTCCAATCGTGACACCCTTACAGATCTTAGCACCATCTCCGATCCAGACATTCTCTTCCAGTATCACTGGGCGGGTCACACCGACGACCTCCGTTCTGTCGTAAACGTCATGCCAGTCTGCATCAGTGATGTAGGCGCCGGCTGCAAACATGCAGTTGTCGCCGATTGAAATGTTGCTGGCCGAGTCAAACCGGCAGCCAGGACAGACCAGCACATTGTCTCCCATGGCAATATGTCCCTGGTGATCACCGAAGGTCCAAGTAGAAAATGATATCTTTCTGTGGTTGTCGGTCACCATATGCACGTTGTTGCCAATGTTGATATGTCGGCCATGTACTTTGACGTTCCACGGTTTCATTAACATGGGGTTGCTGCCAAAGGATTCAAAACGCGGCGCGATAAAATGGCGGATATGCCATTGCTCGAAAATTCTAATTAGGTGCTTGACCCACAATGGTCGGTGATCATTAATCATAAATCAGTAGGCTTAACCGTTGGAATAGCGCTGAGTGTAACAAACACCCTTATTCCTGCAGAACTTGGTTCCACAGTAAGGTGGATTAGCGTATCTTTTCATTTCATTCTCGCTAGCGATTAAAAAAATATTGGACGCATTAGAAGTCATTCAAACTCGTAATTCTGCGGCCCGTCTGTCGGGCGCGGTTGAGCCCGAGCATCTCGAACAAATCCTAAAGGCTGGATTTCGTGCACCGGATCATGCGCTGCTTAGGCCTTGGCGGATTCTTGTCATCGAAGGCGAGGCGCGAGATCGATTGGGGGTTTTGTTCGCTCAGACGAAACTAACCCATGACCCTAGCCTTTCAAGTGAAGCGCTTACGAAAGTGAAAAAAAAACCACTCCGCGCGCCTCTTATACTCGTGGTTGCTGCGCGGCTTGTTGAGCATCCAAAGGTGCCGGAGGTAGAGCAGATTCTTTCAGCGGGGGCCATGGCCCAAAATTTGATGCTCGCCGCACATGCGCTTGGGTATGGGTCTATGTGGAGAACTGGGTCGATGACCTATGATCCGCTTGTGGCGCAAGGGCTTGGTCTTGAGCTTAGTGAAAAAATGATTGGGTTTCTTTACGTTGGAAAAATTGAAGGAAACCAGAAGGCCCTGCCTGAACACGATCCTGAACATTTTGTGACCCGCTGGTAGAGGTTTAATTTCCTAGTCTATAAGTCAGAAGCGCTTGAATGGACGGGGTGTAAGCCCCTAACCTGCACCAACACAAAAGACGGATTACTGGGCTATGGGGTGGTTTTGTACCCCGACATTAGCCACATCACCTCCCGTTGATCAATAGAACTTGCACTAAACTCGCAGAAACAAGGTAAGAATTAGAAAACGGTATTAGACCGTCATTGGGTAGATTCGCTTTCATCGCAGTAGGATTTCTTCTCCGCATCCGTATAATGAAGGTTCCACCTTGGTCCTCCCGCAATAAAGAGTGGTGAACTCCGCCAGGCCCGGAAGGGAGCAACGGTAGCGATGAATTTATGTGCCGGGATGTGGCTAAGGTGGTCTTTAATCTTCTCCTGTGTAAACGGCCAGCATTAGGTCTGCTTCAGGCACCAGTTCACCGTCTTCATTTAGGTATCGAACGACCTTGGCTATAATTCGACCTTCTCTATCGAAAAACCTTGATTCGAGTAACCCATGCTCATCCCTGAAGAACTGGTCATCGATGATCGAGTCAAACTCTTTTGGCGATACACAGCGGAATTCTGGCATTTGGAACTAGTCTGTCACGGCAGTAACACGCCACCGTCGACATCGATAGTAGTGCCAGTTATGTAGCTGTTTTCCATGATCATCACGATCGCCTTCGCGACTTCGTCAGCTTCACCGACACGCCCCAGCGGAATATTTTTACCCATATTGGCCAGCGCAGCGTTTTTGTTTTCACCCAGACTACCGAACATTCCTGTGTTGATAAGGCCCGGCGCGACAGCGTTTATGCGCTTTGGTGACACCTCGAGGGCTAGAGCTCTGGTTAACCCTTCTACTGCATTGCCAGTGCACGATACGGAAGACATGCCAGGATTACATTTTCTGGCAGGAGTTCCGCTGACAAAAGTGAGTGACCCTGTGTCGTTTAAATGTGGTATGCCCTGGCGGGCAACATGGGTGTAACCCCAGAATTTGTTGAATGCCGCACGAAACTGCTCATCGGTTTGTTCTATGAACGGTGCCATTGTTCTTTCTGCGCCTGTGGCTGCGGCGACAATGTGGTCGATGGCCCCGACCGACTCAAAGAGTGATTTCAATCCTTCGACATTGTGTGTGTCCAGTGAACTGAAGGTGATTTCGGGATACAAATCTGAACAGGCCTTAACCTTGTCCTCTGATCGGCTGACAGCCCAAACATTGGCTCCTTTGCTTGCAACAGTGACCGCTGTGGCAAGGCCAATCCCTGAAGTACCGCCGATGACGACTACGTTTTGGTTATCCATCGAACCCATTTGATTAACTCTTTGAAGAAAACTACATGATGCTTAAGCCTGCAGGTTAAAGCCAGCCCTCCGAGTGCCCGAGTTAACTCGAGGTGGGTAAGTTTAAGGAATAGTAAGCATTGAGCGTCATATGTGCAGGCAGGTTCAATAGCAGGGTGCCCTTTAGTTCCTCAATTTCAGTGAGGCGATGTCACCTGAAAATTTATTAAGCGAACGGGCTTTAGGTAAAGTCATGGAATAGATTAGCCAAGGGAATAAAGAATGGTTAACCTGCTAGCCGTTTATTGAAGATACTTAGAGTGCTTGGGAATACCATCCTGATCGCACTCAGGAAAAGGATAATACCGGTTGAGGTTGGATTAGGTGTGTTGTTGAGGTTGTGGATATCCTTGAGTCAATAAGTGTGGTGGTCGTTGCCCTGATGATTTCAGTAATACTTATGGATGAGTAAGGCCGTTTTGTAGGCTTAAAGGTATTGGGAGTTGAAGCCGGAGGAGCAGTATTTTTTGCAGTTGTATCGTTCTAGTTTAGGTCGCCAGGTTCTTGCCGGCACCAGATATAGGCGTCAAAAGAGCCGCAATATGCAGTTCCCAAAGTGTCAAAAGCAATGGAAGGAATTAAGCTTGGGAATAGCACCATCGATCAATGCTTTGCTTCTAAAGGGCTTTAGTTTGATCGGAAAAAAGCTGAACCCCTCTCAGGAAACTGGATTGCTGAGTTCGCGGGTGCCGGTGACCCTGAAGGCGAAGGTAAGGTGGTCTAAACTGGCATACGTAGTTGTCCGAGATGCCAGGAGGGCATGCGCCACTATTTTGACACCGAGGCTACTAAATCAAAGAATTAAGAGTAAGAGGGATACGGTAAATTTCACGATGCGGGGGCGCTCTTGGTATGGGTGGAAATTCAGTATCTGTAATCTGAAGAGGCTGCTCATAGCTTTTTTCTGTTTGTGCTTCGCCATAACGACGCTAGGTGAAGAAGTTCTGATCACTACCAATCTGGGCGAGATAGTGATCGAGTTAGATAGAGAGAAAGCACCGGTCACCGTTGCCCATTTTCTTGGCCTTGTAGACTCGGGTGCTTACAAAGACACTATATTCCATAGAGTAGTGCCGGGTTTCATGTTGCAGGGAGGTGGTTATTACCTAGACATGGCAGAAGCGGAGGAAAGCGAAATGATTATCAATGAAGCCGACAACGGTCTCGCGAACGTTCGAGGGTCCATAGCCATGGCCAGAATGAGCGAGATTGATTCTGCCAGTCGTCAATTTTTCATTAATGTGGCGACCAATAAGAGTCTAGATCATGGTAAAAAAAGCTGCACCCGAAAACACGAAGCAACCGTTGCAGCAGCTAGGGAGCGAGGCATTTATAAGCCATCCACATGCAGGTCATTCGGTTTTGCCGTGTTTGGGAAAGTAACTTCTGGCATGGATGTGATGGACATGATCGAAGTCATCGAGACCATTACCGTTGGTGAGTATGATGATGTTCCGGCAACCCCCATTACCATTCTTTCCATTGACCGTATGGCAGCTGAAAAAGCGCTGTCTGAATGAGTCTCAATGTCGAGGTATTTCTGCGCACTCTTTTTTCTAATTTTCTGATGAACATAAACCTAGGTTTAATTTCCAGACGAGTTGAGACGGTTGGTGGTCCGATTGAGTATTGCTCAAAATATGTTGTGCTCGCATGATGTCTAGTTGCAATTTTGATCCTTGAGCATGTTCCTCTTGTTTAGATTTTCCATCGTTTTCGCGCTGATTTTGTTTGCACAGAGCCCCAACGCATTTGGTTTACCAAAGCTGGTGTTGCTGGTCTCGGTTGACCAGCTCAGTCCCGGCCGGCTCAGTGTAGATATGGAGGGGGGGCTGGGTCGGCTGATGCGACAAGGCCGCGTTTATACCAATGCCAGGCTGGATCATGGCTTAACCAACACCTGTCCCGGCCACGTTGCAATCTCTACCGGTGTTAACCCGGGAAAAGCAGGAATCCCCGGTAATAGTTATATAGATCATTTAACTGGGCAACAGCGTTATTGTGTTGATGA